>ERZ773116.2852-NODE-2852-length-13265-cov-4.762301_pt1 | contig 13265 bp, 15 predicted proteins | sample MGYA00580563_ERZ773116 | MGnify/ENA primary metagenome ERZ773116 (study PRJEB29015, sample SAMEA2737864) | human gut metagenome | biome: human gut; feature: human-associated habitat; material: faeces | place: China | collected 2012 ... | reverse complement strand
ATGCCGTAGTAGCAGTGGTCAAGGCCGCTGGCAATACGGATGAGCTGGATGCCCTTGAGGAGCTGCTCGGGGAAGTTGAGCATGGTGAGATGGTCGCCGTTGAGGTACGGCTCGCACTCAGCACCGTTGATGATAAGCTTGTCAACCTTGCCGAGGCCGCCGCGGATCTTGAACGCGGTCGGGAACATTGCGCCGCCCATGCCGACAACGCCGGCTTCACGGATGCGGTCAAGGATGGCTTCGGGATCCTTGAGCTGTTCCTCGGTCAGGGGAGCCATATCCTCACAGGGAGTGTCGAGGCCGTCGTTCTCGATGACGACGGACATGATCATGTCTCCCAGCGGATGGGGTCTGGCCTCGACGGCGACGACCTTACCGGAGACGGAGGCATGCACGGGTGCGGAGACGGGCGCGGGATTCTCGCCGATCTTCTGACCCATTTTTACATAGTCGCCTACACTGACAAGGGGCTTGCAGGGAGCGCCTATGTGCTGAGCCATGGGAATGACTACTTGCGGCGGTGGGGCGATCACGGTCACCGGAACTTCCGGTGCCTTCATGTAATTGGGATGAACGCCGCCTTTGAATGTATGGGACATAAGCTTCACCTCGTTATAATATCGCTTCTGAATAATATCACAAACAGTCACAAAATGTCTACCCAAAAAGGTGCAAAAACCGGCATTTTTGAAAGATAAGTTGTTAACAATCCTGTTATTTCCGTGTCAAGCCGCAAATTATTTACTAAAATGGGTTTTTGTATATTCACAAGGATTTTCTTGTGGGTTCTGACTGCGATTTCCAATTTTTCTCCTGTCCGGGTATATGTAATTATATCTGCCGCCGCGCGGGAGTATGAGCGGATAAGGGGGCGGGTGCAAGTCTTTCTTTTGACTATTGGCAGCAGTCCGAGACTGGCGACCCCTCAGTCAGCTTCGCTGACAGCTCCCCTAAAAGGGGCGCCGCTTCGCGGCAAATGTTTTGCGCCGGCGCGCGCAGATAATCCCCGTCCTGCTTCAGAAAAAGTACACCGCGGCAGAACGCGCAAACGCTCTGCCGCGGTGGAAATATCAAATTATCTTGTTACTGCTTCGCGGCGGCGATATCAGCGGCGACCGCATCCGCTATCGCGTCAAGCTCCGCGAGCTGATCCTCCGCCAAGGACGAACGGATCGTGACGTTCTCGCCGATGAACTCGCACTTCTTGAGCGTGCTCAATATCTCGCGCATCTGCTTACCGCTCGTGGGTGCCCAGCTGCCATTTTCGAGAACTGCGATCTTGCGGTTCTGGAGATTGTGGTTTGCGATGTCATGCAGCAGGTTCTCCATCGTGACGAAGATTCCCGCATTATATGTCGTCGCAGCGAAAACAAGGTGGCTGCAGCGGAACGCGTCGGAGAGGATGTAGCTTGCGGGGGTTACGGAGGTGTCATACATGCGCACCTTCACGCCGCGCTCGACAAGCTTTGCGGCGAGGATATTTGCGGCGTTCTCGGTGTGGCCGTACACGGAGGCATAGGCCAGCATCACGCTGTTCTCCTCCGCTGCGTAGCTGCTCCACTTGAGGTACTTATCGAGGAACGCACCAAAATCGCGCCGCCAGACGAAGCCGTGCAGCGGGCAGACATAATTCAGCGCCAGCCCCGCTGCCTTCTTCAGCACAGCCTGCACCTGCACGCCGTACTTGCCGACGATGTTTGTATAATACCGGCGCGCCTCATCGACATTTTCGGCGAAGAAATCGGTCTCGTCCGCGAACAGGCGGCCGTTGAGCGCGCCGAAGGTTCCGAACGCGTCCGCCGAGAAGAGTATGCCGTCGGTGGAATCATAGCTCATCATGACCTCAGGCCAGTGCACCATCGGAGCCATGACGAAGCTTATCTTATGCAGCCCCAGCTCCAGCACGTCGCCCTCCTTGACGATGTGCAGCCGGTCGGTGAAATCGACGCCGCGGAAGAAATTCTTCAGCATCGTCTCGATCTTGCTGTTGCATACGAGCTTCAGCTCCGGATATCTGAGCAGCAGCGCCTCGATGGTGTACGCGTGGTCAGGCTCCATATGGGAGATGACGAGGTAGTCCGGCCTGCGCCCGCCGAGCGCGTGGGCGACATTCTCAAAATAGGTCTGATAGACGGCCTTATCAACGGTGTCGAAAATGGCCGTTTTTTCGTCGAGCATGACATAGGAATTATAGCTTACGCCGTCGGGAACGCCGTACACGCCCTCGAAGCATGCAAGGCGGCGGTCGTCCGCGCCGACCCAGATAAGATCATCGGTTACCTTTCTAGTGCAGTACATATGCTATTCCTCCGTGTATTTTTACTTGATATATTATAATATATTATACTCGATTTTCCAGCACAAATCTGTGGCGTACGCAACAATTATGTGTTATAATATGCCGCGGAGCTTAAATTTACGGAGGCGGCATATGAACGACTTACAGCTATTTGACGGCATAAGCGCCGAGAACCGTGCGGCAATGATGAGCTGCTTCAAGCCGGAGCAGCGCAGCTTCCGCCGCGGCGAGACGATACGTGTCTACGCTCCGGAGCTTGAGCAGCTGTGTCTGCTGGCTTCAGGGCGGGCGCACCTCTACTGCATGGACAGCGACGGCGAATACACGCTGCTTGAGCAGTACCGCGCGGGCGACATCTTCGGCGAGATATTCTCCATGCCATACGCCGACCTCGGCTACGCCGTCGAGGCCGACTGCGACTGCAGCGTGCTGTTCATCCCCTTTGCGAGCATCTACGGCCGCTGCCCCAAAGCCTGCGAGCACCACACAAAGCTGACGCAGAACCTCTTCGAGCTGTCCGCCCGCAAGGCGCAGACCCTTACAATGCGGATAAACATGATCAGCAAAAAATCCATGCGCCGCAAGCTCTGCGCGTATTTCGACTATCTCAGCGAGAGCGCCGGCAGCCGCAGCTTCAATCTCGAGATATCGCTGACTCAGCTCGCCGGATACCTCTGCGCCGACCGCAGCAGCATGATGCGCGAGCTGCGCTGCATGGAGGACTGCGGAATCATCCGCCGCGACGGACGGCACATTGAGCTGCTGTGAGCGCTGAATGCTTACAAAATTTTAATTAAAATTCTGAAAGTATATTTACAAATCCCATCCGACGCGCTATAATCTCCTCGGAAACGGCATGGAGGGATCGCTGTGCAGGAGTTTATCAGATTTATAAAATTCGCTCTGTTTTCAGCCAGCGCAGGACTCATCGAGATGGGCTCTTTCGCGCTGCTCAACGAGTTTACGGCGTGGAGCTACTGGCCGTGCTACCTGATCGCGCTGGTGCTGTCCGTCGTATGGAACTCCACGCTCAACCGCAAATTCACTTTCAAGTCCGCTGCGAACGTCCCGATTGCGATGGCGAAGGTGCTCGCCTACTATGCGGTGTTCACGCCGCTGTCCACCCTGCTCGGCGAATATCTCGCGGGGACGCTCGGCTGGAACGAATACCTCGTCACGGTGATAAACATGCTGCTGAATTTCGGGACGGAGTTTCTCTATCAGCGCACCTTTGTGTTCGGCAAAAGCCTTGACACCGGCAAATAAATATTGAACTGTCCCCCTCGGAGTGGTAATATATTGTCATATATGTTATCTTTCGAGGGGGATTTTCCATGCCCAAAAGCATCACGCGCATAGTTCTCACCGGCGGCCCCGCCGCGGGCAAGACCACGCTTATCAGCCGCATCCTCAAGGAGTTCAAGCAGGAGGACGGCTGGCGCGTCATTACCATACCAGAAACCGCCACGGATCTGATATCCGGCTTCGGCATAAAGCCATTCGGCAACTGCGTGAGCATGCTGGACTTTCAGTATTTCGTCATTGAGGATCAGCTGCACAAGGAGAAGCTCGCGCTCAAGGCCGCGCGCATGGTGCCGGAGGAGAAGGTGCTCGTCATATATGACCGCGCCCTGCTCGACGACAAGGCATACATAACGGACGACGAGTTCACGGACATACTCACAAGCTTCGGCAAGACCGAGGAGCAGGTGCTCTCCGGCTATGATGCGGTGCTGCATCTCGTGACCTGCGCCAAGGGTGCGGAGTTTGCGTATAACTACGGCAACGCCGCGCGGTACGAGAGTGTTGAGGTCGCGCGCGAGAAGGACGACAAGACCCTCCGCGCGTGGAGCCGGCATCCCGCGCTGCACGTTATCGACAACTCCGTGAATTTTGAGGACAAGATAAACCGCGGCATCGCCGCCATATTCAGCATAATCGGCCAGCCCGCGCCCGCGCAGAGCAAGCGCAAGTATCTCATAGCCATGCCCGACACCGCAGAGCTTGTGCGGCGCTACAACGCCGCCTCGGTCGAGATGATGCAGACCTATCTGGCCGACACGAATCCGCAGGCCGAGCGCCGCGTCCGCCAGCAGCGCAACGGCAGCGAGTATCTGTATTTCTACACCGAAAAGCGCGTCAACGCCGACGGCACGCGCTGGGTAACAGAGCGGCCGATATCCGAGAAGGACTACGTGTCCTATCTCATGGAGGGCGACAGCTCGCTGCACGCCGTGCGCAAGACGAAGTACCGCTTCGCGCTCGGCAGCCGCCGCTTCGAGATAGACGTTTACCCGTTCTCCGCCGACCGCGCCATCATGTTCGCCTACGGTGACGGCAAGGACGGAGAGCTGCCCGAGGGCATTGAGGTCATCCGCGAGGTCACGGGAGATGTGGATTATAAAAACCGCGCGCTGGCAAAGCTTCAGCGGCTGTGAGGGGCGCGGTGTATGGATATCAGAAGCATCGCAAGGCTGAAGCAGGCGTGGAACCGCTTCAGCATGAATCACCCTAAGTTTCCGGAATTTCTGCGCGCAGTGAAGTCGCGCGGCATCCACGCGGGGATGGAGGTCTCAATAACCGTCACGTATCCTGACGGGGACGAGCTGCGCTCCGGCCTGCGCATCAAGCCCTCGGACGTTGAGCTTTTCGACGAGGCGAGCAAAATATTCTGAATGTACGCAGTAACTCCTCCGGCAAAGCCGGAGGAGTTACTGCGTACAGCTACATTTTTTTCAAGAAATTGCCGTAGACACGGACGTCGCTGCTTATTACGATGAACGCGGAGGGGTCGATCTTCTTGGCGAGGCCGCGGAGCTGAGCTATCTCGTACTTGCTCATCAGCACGTACAGCATGGTGCTCCCCTGTCCGGTATATGCGCCGACGCTCGCCCACTCGGTTACGCCGCGACCCATCTGGCGAAATATCTCCGCCTCGATCTCCTTGCCCTTCTTGGTGATGATCTTCGCCTCGACGTTTATATTCTGCGAATGCATCTTGTCCAGCGCGAAGGAGTACACAAACGTGAACAGCATCGAATATATGACGACGCGCACGCCGAACACGTAGAAGCAGGTGGCAAACAGGATCGCGTTCACGAACAGCGTGAGCTGCCCGACGCCTGTCTCCTTGCGGCGCAGGATCATCAGCACTCCGACGATATCAAACCCGCCGCCGCTGCCGCCGCTGCGCAGGACTATGCCCATCATCGCGCCGCACACAAGCCCGCCGACCAGCACCGAGGCCAGCACATCGTCCGGCAAGACCGCGCGCACGGGGATGAACGCGAGGGAAACCGTCATCATCGCGACGGAGATTATCGTCTTGACGAAAAACATATGGCTCACATCATGCCACGCGAAATACAGCAGAGGGAGATTCAGCAGAAAATATATGATCGACGCAATATCGATATTTGCACTCAGGCCGAGATGCTCCACGAGCAGCGTACGGATGACCTGACAGATGCCCATCAGCCCGCCGCTGTACATCCCTACCGGCACCACGAACAGGTTCATGGCAGCGGAGTATATAAACGACGCAAGAACCGCAAGCATCGTGCGCTTTGTCTCCGCCCATACATCGGCATTGATTTTCTCTTTTTTTGTCATAAAATTACATAAATACAGCTTATGCCGCTCAAAATGAGCGGCATAAATGCGTTAGCTATTAAGATTTACTTTGCGGCCTTTGCCATCTCGCACAGAGCGGTGAAAGCGGCAGGATCGTGAATAGCGGTCTCGGAGAGCATCTTGCGGTTCATATCGACACCGGCGAGCTTCAGACCGTGCATGAAGGTGGAATAGTTCATGCCGTTCATCTTGCAGGCTGCGCTGATGCGGGTGATCCACAGCTGACGGAAATCTCTCTTCTTCTGCTTGCGGCCGACGTATGCGTAACGACCAGACTTCATCAGCTGCTCGTTGGCCATCTTATAGTGACGGGACTTATTTCCCCAATAACCCTTTGCAAGGCCGAGAATCTTGCTTCTGTGCTTGCGGGTCATCATTGCGCCTTTAACTCTTGCCATTTGATTATCCTCCTATTTAACGACTATCCTTATTTGTAAGGAATCATTTTCTTGATGGTTGCTTCGTTGGTGACGTCTGCATATGCTTCGCTGCGCAGACGGCGGCAACGCTTGGTGTCCTTCTTGGTGAGGATATGGCTCTTGAAAGCATGTGCGCGTTTTACCTTACCGGTCTTGGTGAGATTGAATCTCTTCTTGGCACCGCTATGGGTCTTCAGTTTGGGCATGATATTTTCTCCTTCCGTAACTGGGTTTAACAGGCTGGCCTGTTGTAAACTTGATTATTCTTCCGCTGCGGGGGCGGGCTTGGGAGCTTTGGGCTTTGCCGGCTTTTTCGGCGGGGTGACGGGCTTCGGGGAGAGGAAGATGGACATATTCCTGCCCTCAAGCTTCGGCGCTTTGTCAAGCACGGCGATCTCCGCGCACTTGTCTGCGTAGTCGCGCAAAAGCACCTCACCTATCTCGGTATGAGCCATCTCCCTGCCGCGGAAGCGCACAGATACCTTCACACGATCGCCGTCGGAGAGGAACTTCTGCCCGTTGCGGAGCTTCGTGTTGAAGTCGTTGGTGTCGATACCGGGAGACATACGGATCTCCTTGATCTCGATGACACGCTGATTTTTCTTGGCTTCCTTTTCCTTCTTCGTCTGCTCGAAACGGAACTTACCATAGTCCATGATCTTACACACGGGGGGATTGGAGCCGGGAGCGATCTTAACAAGATCAAGCTCGTTTTCCTCGGCTATCTTCAGCGCCGCCGCTGCGGACATGATGCCGAGCTGCTCGCCCTCACTGCCGATCAGGCGTACTTCTTTATCAAGGATCTCTTCGTTGATCTGATGAGTTGTGTTTGCGATTGCGATTCACCTCCACGGAAAATAAAAACGCGGACGCACAGCATCCGCGAATAAAAACAACATTTAGCCCTCATAGGGCTGCTGCTCTTATTTACCTCGGCTGGCCAGATGCCGCCGGGTGAGGCCGGAGATGCCGTACCTTCTTTGTTTTAGCCTAGTTACTATACCAGCAAAACCGCGATATGTCAACAGTTTTTCGCGATTTTTTCGGGATAATTTTATGCTGCACCGCGGATAAATATACCGCGTGCGGGAAAACTATGCGCATGGGCGGAAAGCCGCAGTGCGGCGGGTCACGCCGGACTGATACGGAGTTGATACGATGGAAATGATCGCGGTTTATGTCACGGGCGGGCTGCTGTACGGCCTGATAGAGCTGCTGTGGCGCGGCTGGACGCACTGGTCGATGCTCCTGTGCGGCGGAGCCTGCTTCGCGCTGATGTATCAGATCAGCCTCTCGGCGCTCACATTCCCGTGGAAATGCCTGCTCAGCGCCTGCGTCATAACTGCGGTCGAGTTCGTCACCGGATGTTTGGTTAACATAATCCTGAAGTGGCAGGTCTGGGACTACTCCTCCCTGCCCGGAAACCTTTGGGGACAGATATGCCCACAGTTTTTTCTGATGTGGCTGCTGCTGTCTGTCCCCGGTCTCGGTCTGTGCCGACTGCTGTCTACAGCTCTGCGATGATCTCCCTGCGCTTGGCCTCGTATTCGTCCTGGCTGATAAGCCCCGAATCGTAAAGCTCCTGAAGCTTTTCCAAACGGCTCCTGGCATCATCCTGCGGCGCGCCCTGCACGTCGGATTCTATCGTTATCTCGGGGCCTACATAATTTTTTCCGAACGCCGAATATATCCCGTAGCCGCACATTGCGGCGGCCATCAGCGTCCAGAGTATGCCGAACGCGCCGAAGGTCGGGATGGCCACGAATATGCCGATCAGCACGAATATACCGCCGACTACCGCGCTCATGGCGCCGCTTGCTTTGCCGGGGCGCTTGGTCACGCGGTATTTTTTGTTGCCGTTATTGTCGAAATTATTCTGCATATCGCTCAATAATTCTCGTTCGGCGCGCCCTCCGCCTTCTCAAGCTCCATTGCGAGCTTGACGATACGGCTGGTGCCGAGACGATCCGCGCCGAGATTGATGAAGTCCTCGGCATCCTGAAGCGAGGAGATGCCGCCGGCGGCCTTGACCTTCACGGTCGGCGGGCACTCGCGGCGCATAAGCTCCATGTCCTCGCGGGTAGCGCCGCCCTTGGAGAAGCCAGTGGAGGTCTTGATGAAGTCCGCGCCGCAGTCTGAGACGATGTGGCAGAGCTTTATCTTTTCCTCCTCGGTCAGCAGGCAGCACTCGATGATGACCTTGAGTATATGGCCGCGGGTAGCCTCGCGCACGGCGCTGATATCGCGCGCTACATCCTCCCAGCAGCCGTCCTTGACCATGGAGACGTTGATGACCATGTCTATCTCCTCCGCGCCGTTGCGGACGGCGTCGGCGGCTTCATACGCCTTGGCGGCGGTGGTCATGTAGCCGTTGGGGAAGCCGATGACGGTGCAGATGGGCAGTTTGTCCCCTACATACTCCTTTGCCTGTTTGACATAGGACGCGGGGATGCAGACGGAGGCGGTGTGATACTTCATGCCGTCGTCGCAGACGCCTTTGATCTCCGCCCAGGTGGCGGTCTGGGTCAGCAGGGTGTGGTCGCATTTGGCAAGAATGTCTTTCAGTTCCATGATGATTCTCCTTCTATATACAACTCAATTGTGTCCGTGGAGGCGGATGACCCGATGCTCCCGGATGCCCCGGATGTAGCACTTGTGACACATGGCAATATAGCTGTCGTTGCCGCCCAGAACCACCTGCGCGCCCTGAGTGATGATGTGGCCGTCGCCGTCGATACGGGCGTTCACCGTAGCCTTCGCGCCGCAGTCGCAGATGGTCTTGATTTCCTGAATGGTGTCCGCCACCTCCATCAGACGGCGGCTGCCGGGAAACAGACGGGTCTGGAAGTCCGTGCGCAGACCGAAGCACATCACCGGGATGTTGTAGTCGTTAACCAGAGAGCGGAGCTGGTCGATCTGGCTCTCCGTCAGGAACTGGCATTCGTCCACGATGATCACGTCGCACTTGCCCTCCTGGGTGTCCTGAAACAGCAGGTAAATGTCCGTGCCGGGGGCGATGACGTCCGCCGGGGATTCCAGGCCGATGCGGCTGCGCAGAATCTTCGCGCCGTCCCGGGTGTCAGTGCCGGGCTTGATGAGCCAGACGTTTAAGTCGTTTTCCTCGTAGTTGTATTTGGTGATCAGCGCCTGAGCCGTTTTGCTGGAGCCCATGGCGCCGTACTTGAAATAAAGCTTTGCCATTGTGTCTACCTCCGTTCGTCCTCCTATTATAACGAAAAAGAAGGCCATATGCAACCCCTTTTCTGGGCGAAGTACACAATTTATGCTTGCATTCCCGCCTGCCGGATGCTATACTGAACAAAAGAAGAAAAATTTTTCGGCAAATTTTCCATTTTCTGAAACCTTCGCCGCAGTTTGTCGAGTATATGGACAGAAGCACATAACAACAAGGAGGTAACTCAAATGAAAAAGATGACCGCATTTCTCGTAACCCTGTGTATGCTTGCCGCTCTGCTGGCCGGATGCGGCGGCGCAAGCAAATCCACCCAGGCCTTCGACGCAGCCGCCCCCGCCGCAGCTGCCCCCGCCGAGGCGGCGAATGGCGCTTACTATGATATGGAGAGCGCCAAATCGGAAGACGGCGGACTGACGGGCGACACCGATTCCACCGTGCTGCCGGAAGGCCGCAAATGGATCATCACCGTGAATATGTCCGCCGAGACCGAAGATCTGGACGCTCTGATGGAAGCCCTGAACGAAAAGATCTCCGGTCTGGGCGGCTACGTGGAGGATCAGGACAGCTACAACGGAAGCATGTATTCCTCCCGCCGCTACCGCAGCGCCAGCCTCACCATCCGCGTTCCCGCGGAGCGGGTGGACGAATTCACCGAGGAAATGTCCGGCATTGCCAACGTGGTATCCACCAGCCTGAGCCGGGAGGACATCACCCTGAGCTACGTCGCGACCGAAAGCCGCGTTAAGGCGCTGCAAACCGAGGAAGCCCGGCTTCTGGAGCTGATGGAGCAGGCCGAGACCATGGCCGACCTGCTGGAGATCGAAAGCCGCCTGACGGACGTGCGCTACGAGCTGGAAAACCGTGCTTCCCAGCTGCGGCTGTACGACAATCAGGTGGATTACGCCACCATCTACTTATCCATCGACGAAGTGCAGGAGTACACCCCCGTTGAGGAACCCACCGTGTGGGAGCGGATCAGCGGCGGCTTTGTGAGCAGCATCAAGGGTGTCGGCAATGGACTGCTTGACCTGCTGGTGTGGGTGCTGGCAAAGTCCCCCTATCTCGTCATTCTGGGCGGCGTCACCGTTGGCGTGGTGGTTCTCGTCAAGAAGCGCAAAGCCCGCAAGGCGGAAAAGAAGGCCGCCAAGCAGAATCCCACTGAAGAAAGCAAATAAGTATGTGTCCCGCCGGGCGCACCTTTCGGTGCGCCCGGTATTTATTTTGGAATTGTAATGGTCAGCACGATCTGGCTGTCCGTTTCCCGGCGCTCCGACACGGCGGGAATGCCGGACAGCTGGATTTTTTGCAGGGACTGGGTCAGGCTGTTGAGAAACGCGCCGACGTTGGCTTTTGACGACCTGTCCGACCGGGCGGACAGAAGGGTCTCCACATACTTTTCCGTCCGCGCCACGCTCATGCCCTGCCGGACGATCTCCTTTACCGCCGCGAGCTTGCTTTCCTCCGTTGGCAGCTTCAGAAGCGCCCGGGCATGGCGCTCCGTCAGCCCCGCCTCCCGCAAGGCAAGCAGCACCGGCTCGCTGTGCTTCAGCAGCCGCAGCTTGTTGGCCACCGCGCTCTGGCTTTTCCCCAGAAGCCGCGCCGCCTGCTCCTGGCTCATGTCCCAGTCCTTCAGCAGCCGGGAAATGCCCATGGCTTCCTCGATGAAGTCCAGATCCTGCCGCTGCAAATTCTCCACCATGGCCGCCATGCCGGATTCCCGGTCGTCCATGCTCATGATGATGCAGGGGATGTCCGTGATCCCCGCCAGCTCCGCCGCCCGCAGACGGCGCTCCCCCGCGATCAGCTCATAGCCGTTTCCGCTGCGGCGGACGGACAGCGGCTGCAGGATTCCGTGCTGCCGGATGGAATCGGACAGCTCGTCCAGCGCCTCCGGGCGGAAAATTTTCCGGGGCTGCGCCGGATTGGGGCGGATGGAACGAGCCGGGAGAAAAACCACCCGTCCGGTCTCCATGTAGGTTTTCAGCTTCTGACATTGCATTGCCCGTCCTCCCTTGTTGATGTGAGACCATTGTACGTTGCGTCAAAACGGGAATACCAGCGAAAAAGGCGCGGCCTTCAAAGGAAACGCACGACATTTTCTTCTCTCTTTTACCGTTCTCTCCCAGTTCATAAAATATTTACGGAATATTGCATTTTCCCTCTTGCTTTTTTTGCCAAGCTGCGCTATTATATTAGCACTCAGAACGAGTGAGTGCTAAACCGTGTAGATACAGGCGGGTAAGGCTTGTCCGATACCCGTCGTCTAAATGCTTATATGTATGGAGGAATTCGAAATGAAACTCAAGCCCATGGCAGATAACGTTCTGCTGAAAGCCCACGAAGCGCCCGAGACCACCGTCTCCGGCATTGTTCTGGCTACCACCAACAAGGAAAAGCCCATGATTTACGAGGTCGTTTCCGTCGGCCCCGGCACCAAGGACGTCACCATGACCGTCAAGGCCGGTGAGAAGGTCGTTGTCGGTAAGTTCACCGGCACCGATGTGACCATCGACAAGGAAGATTACAAGTTTGTCAAGCAGGACGACATTCTGGCTGTCGTCACTGACTAAGGAGGAAAAAATATCATGTCCAAGATGATTGTTTACGGCGAAGAAGCCCGCAAGAAGTTACAGTCCGGCATTGACCAACTGGCCAATACCGTTAAGGTTACCCTGGGACCCAAGGGCCGCAACGTGGTTCTGGGCAAGAAGTACGGCGCGCCCCTCATCACCAACGACGGCGTGACCATTGCCAAGGAAGTGGAGCTGGAGGACGCCTTCGAGAACATGGGCGCACAGCTCATCCGGGAGGTCGCCACCAAGACCAATGATGTGGCCGGTGACGGCACCACCACCGCCACCCTGCTGGCACAGGCCATCACCCGTGAGGGCCTGAAGAATCTGTCCGCCGGCGCGAACCCCATGGTCATGCGTAAGGGCATCGACAAGGCTGTTGCCGCTGCCGTTGAGGCCATCAAATCCAACTCCGTTCCCGTGTCCGACTCCGCCGCCATCGCCCGTGTCGGCACCGTGTCCTCCGGTGACGAGACCATCGGCAAGCTGATTTCCGAGGCCATGGAGAAGGTCGGCAAGGAAGGCGTCATCACCATCGAGGAGAGCAAGACCGCCGAGACCGGTCTGGACGTGGTCGAGGGTATGCAGTTCGACCGTGGCTACATCTCCCCCTACATGGTCACCGACACCGACAAGATGGAGGCCGTTCTGGACGACGCTTACGTCCTGATCACCGATAAGAAGATTTCCTCCATTCAGGAGATTCTGCCCATTCTGGAGCCCATCGTCAAGTCCGGCCGCAAGCTGATGATCATTGCCGAGGACGTGGAGGGCGACGCTCTGGCAACGCTGCTGCTGAACCGTCTGCAGGGCCGCTTCAACGTGGTCTGCGTGAAGGCCCCCGGCTTCGGCGACCGCCGGAAGGAAATGCTGCAGGATATCGCCGTCCTGACCGGCGGCACCGTCATTTCCAGCCAGCTGAACATGGAGCTGCCTGACGCCAAGATGGAAGATCTGGGCCACTGCCGTCAGATCGTTGTCACCAAGGACACCACCACCATCGTCGATGGCGACGGCGCTCCCGAGGCCATCCAGGATCGTGCCCACATGATCCGCTCCGCCATTGCCACCACCACCTCCGACTACGACCGTGAGAAGCTGCAGGAGCGTCTGGCGAAGCTGTCCGGCGGCGTGGCCGTCATTAA
>ERZ773116.2841-NODE-2841-length-13288-cov-6.844329_pt1 | contig 13288 bp, 9 predicted proteins | sample MGYA00580563_ERZ773116 | MGnify/ENA primary metagenome ERZ773116 (study PRJEB29015, sample SAMEA2737864) | human gut metagenome | biome: human gut; feature: human-associated habitat; material: faeces | place: China | collected 2012 ... | reverse complement strand
TTAAAGGCAAGTTTATGTAAAATATTATTTGAGCGTATTATATGCTTTGAAACCGTGTTCCCGCTTATATGCAAATGCGTAGTCGCAGATATAAGCATCACAACAATTCTGTTTGCTTTTGTTCAAAAGCATAATTTCCGCTCATGATCATGTAAATTCAATGCCAAAAGATAAAGCAATAGCGATCGCGACAGATAAATGCAGCCGCGAGAAACATTCAACACAGTCTACTTCCCCACCTTGGAGCAACGAAAAAATTGCTATAAACAAAAAACAAGTGTCCTCACAGCTTCTCAAATGCTGTAAGAACACTCGCCATGGTGCCGGTGGTGGGACTCGAACCCACACGGTATTGCTACCAACGGATTTTGAGTCCGTCACGTCTGCCAATTCCATCACACCGGCGAATATGTTCAAATTTTGTACATATATCAGTTTAACACATTTTTTAAACGGATTCAAGAGGGAGAATCACATTATATTAAAAATTTGATTCACTGTTTTCCTGCGGCGGCTGTGCGTCCGTTAAATTGATGCAGGGGTAAAAAAAACATTGCCGCAACCGGTCAACGATTGCGGCAATGCAGGCTCTATGCCCTGCACCGATTTTCCGAACGACTTTGCAAAAATGGAGTCAGGATGCAAAGGACAGAAAGGATGATGACAGTCTTTTGTTCGGAAATCGATGCAGGGTTGCTGAAAGGCTGTTACCGTTCGTGCCATGATAACGGCCGTCAGCAGCAAATCAGATAACAGCGCGGAGGATAAGCAGCGCGTCGATAAGCTCAACAACGCCGTTGCCGTTAAAGTCGGCAGCCTCAAGCTGTTCGGGGGTCAGCTCCGCAAGGTCGCTGCAATAACGCATAACGAGCAGAGCATCTGCGGCGGTCACAATGCCGTCGCCGTCAACATCACCCGCAAGGATTCCGCTTGCGGGTTCATATTGTGCAACAAGGACGGTGTTTGCCGTGATTCCGGTGAAGCTTCCGCTCCAGCCGATGAAATCATAGCCTTCACGCACGGGGTCGGCAGGTGCTTCCGCATCCATGCCGTAGCCGACTGTCTGAACTCTGATCGTTGTGCCGTCCCAGTCAACGAAATAAACATTAAAGTAGTTATCGCTTGCGAACACAGCTTCGATCGTGTGGTTTGCAATAACGCAGTCGAAGGTGTATTCATTTGCGGCACCGACTGATTCGCCGTCAACAATGATATCCGCAACATGCCAGCCCTCATTCGGAGTAATCGTGTACGATGCAGAACCGAGAGAATCAACAGTGGTTGTGCCGTCGGGCGATATTGTTCCGCCGAGTCCTGCCGAAGCGGAGATGTCGTAGTTTTCGGCAACAACGTTAATCGTGCAGGTCTTCTCCTTAAGGAAGCCGTTTGTAAGCTTCAGCGTGGTGCTGCCGATTTCGTTTGCGGTTATCGTTGCGGAGAAAACATCACCATCATTCGGGGTAACCGATGCAACGGACTCATCCTCAACGCTCCATGTAAAGTCGAAATCCGTGAACAAATCCCAGATATCGGAATGTGCGCTGACGGTGTAAGTCTCGCCGGGGCGGAGATTTACAACACTGTCGGAAAGCTCGCCGGAGTTGTAGATTCCGGGGCGATCATCGCGCTCGATGCGAATAAACAAGCCGTTGCCCGCATAATCGCTTATCATGCATTCAAGGAAGAGGAAACTGTTGATGTCGCTCAGATCGTCCGGACCGAGACCGAGCCTTGTCGTTCCGTTCACGGTACCGGGTTCAACGGAATTGTGGAAAACTTTGCTTGTGCTGGCGCCGCCGACATATGCAGCCTTGCCGCAATTCCAGTCCATGTACTGATTCTCGCTGTAGTCAATGACGATAGTGGGAACGTGATAGTATTCACCCGTGCCGACATAGTCGTCTTCCTCATCGCTCCATTCTTCATATTCCCATTCATAGCTGACCATGGAAACATTCTTGATTGGGCTTTCGGTGTCAATCGTGAGCGGCATCTCCCACTTTTCGGTGCGCTCCCTGCCATTATAAGCCAGTTCCGCACAAAATGCAACAGTAAGTTTTGTGTTGTTGGGCAGGGGGTTGCCTTCAAGGTCGGTATAATCCCAGTCAAACTCCTCATTATCATAGGCTCCGACGTAAAGTGCCTGACCCGCATTGTCATTATAATACGTCTTCGGCACAAAACCGAGATCCTTGCGGTAGTATTCAACGCCCGTTTCTGCATTTGCAACGCTGTAATAGAAATTCTCAACATTGCGGTTCAATCCGATTACGATCGCATCGATCGCATCGCGGATGCTGTCCCCGTTGGGAGAGATCGCGTTGCGGTTTGCAACATAGCGCATCGTGCCGAGTTCCTCCGTGGGGTAAATGCTGTTGTTCGGCCAAGCCATGCTTGTTCCGAGGCCGATATATTCATCGTAATTTGCATCATAGGTGTATACGCCGTTGACAACATGGGTTGCATCGCATTCACCGGTTTCAATTTCGGTGAAATCATAGTAGCTGCTCTGCTCAATTGCGGGCAGGGCAAGCCAGTCGCCGTAGAATGCAAGGAACGGAGCGGAAAGATCAACGCCGTTCTCCTCACCTGCGGTGAGAGTCACGAAACCTTCGACATATATGCCGTTCGGGAAGTACTTTTCGATATAAGCGATATCTTCCTCGGTGAGCGTAATCGTTACGGAAACTTCGGTTGAACCGCCCGCGGGAACCGTAATCGCGCCGTTGCCCGCAATTTCGGAATTCAGCATGTGCGGGGTCTGGGTCATGAGATAACGGCGGGTGCCGTCCGCATTGATTCGGCCCGTCTCCGCACTTTCCGTCTGAACGGAAGCATCAACAGTATAGGTCTTGTCCGCATCGGTCATGTTCACAACGGTGAAATTGAGGTTGTAAACACCTGTTTTCTGCGGATCATCGCCGAGTTCAAGCTTTGCCCTGCCGCATTCGGTGGTGATATAGGCACCGGCGGTCATTGCTGCACGGATGTTCTCAAAGCCCGCGCCCTGATAACGGGGGGAATAGGTAAGTCCGTCGGGATTGAGCACCGGAGTTGCGGCACTCATGAGCAGGTTGTTCACAATTTCCGGAAGTTCCGCCGCAGGAATATCGAAATTGTTCATCAGGTACTGACGAACAAGCAGTGCGCTGCCCGCCGTCATCGGAGCGGACATTGACGTGCCGCTTGAAAGTGCGTATGCACCGCTGCCGTTATATGCGGAGAAAACATTGCCGCCGATGGCCGTTATCTCGGGCTTGATTGTCAGTCCGCCGGTTGTGCCCCAGCTTGAGAACGAGGACATGTAACCGCCCTGATCGTCAATATCCCAATAGGGGTTGATATGAATCGTCGCCGGGTGGGACGGTTCAAGAGCTTTGGTCAGCGAATCGTATTTGTATGCCGCAACGGGATAGGTCCAATCCTCTCTCGTTGTGTCAACAAAGGTGGTTTCTCTTGAAGAGTCAAAGATAAACAGTGCAGCCGCACCCGCCTCGCGTGCAAACGCCGCATGTTCATCGATCGTCAGTTCGGAGTTATAATCAACAAACAGAAGCTTGCCGGAAACATCGGAAAGATCCGCATTGTCGATGGTGGTATGAAAAATGCTGTACTCGTAGCTGTGTCCGCCGATGCGGGTTGCAACTTTGTACTCATAATCCGCCTTGTCGTCGTAGCGGGATTTCCATGAGCCGCCGTATTCGGGATATGCATCATCGAACAGCAGCGCATCCTTAGTCTGAATCGCAACGAAGTATTCGGGGTTGTTAAGACTTGCAACCGTCAGAACGGAATTGAAGCTTCCGGGCATGCCGACCATGCCGATATCGGGATTATCCGTAAGGCCGAGATCCGCTTCCCAAAGGCTGTGGTAAGTGGAAGAGGCGGAGTTGCCCGCGGAAGCAACAACATTGATGCCGTTAGCAAGTGCCGCATCAAAAACTTCTGTATAGTCCTCGTAATACACGGGACCGCCGACAGCACCGAGACTGAGGTTTATCGCATCCGCACCGAGAACGATCGCATCCTCCATTGCGGCTGCAACGCTGCCGAGAGTTGCGGAAGCATCGCGATTGCTGAACACCTTGAGCGGCAGGATCTGCGCCTTGGGTGCAACGCCGAGTGATGTCAGGCCGAAGCTTGTACCCGCGCTTTCGACCGCCTGCCCCGCTGCGATGCCCGCAACATGCGTGCCGTGTGCGGAAGCCTGTCCGCCGTGGTTAACATCGCAGTCCTTATCCGCATAGTCAAATGCGAACGGAATCTTATCGTTGATATAAACCTGTTCCGCAGTCGTTCCGGGACGGAGCGCAAGCATGTTCATATCCGGATTTTCGGCGATTATGCGGCTGACATCCTCCTGCGCCAGTTTGACTGTTTCAAGCCCGGGAGCAAAGCATTCGTTATCGGTATCGATGCCTGTATCGATAATTGCAATAACCATGCCGCTGCCGTCAATGCCGAGATCCCACGCGTAGCGGGATTCAATAACATCGTTCGCAATCGTCATCTTTGTGTCGCCGGGACGAACGATTTCATAGCTTTCCGTGGGAATTTCAAACACGGGCATGTATTCAACGCTTTCAACGCCCGCAACCGCCGCAATGCGCGAAACCTCGTTGAAAGGTACGCTTGCCGCAAAGCCGTTGCAGAGCAGGGTGAAATCATATTCAAAAGAGATTGCCGAAGCGGCGCACTCAATGCGCTTTTTAATGATTTCGTGTTCCGCTGCAAGCTTTTCGCGTGCGGCGGACTGCTGTTTGGTAAGTCCTTCGCCGAGAACCGCGCCGCCGTTTTCGAGCACGGCATCGCCGGAAAGTTTGATAATGACGTCAATCATGCCTTCATCATCAATTTTGTACCTTTCAACAAGGGTTCGTTCGGGTTTTTTCGTTTCTTTGCCGAGCATGCGGTTGAGTGCTGCAACAACCGTTGCCTGGGAATACATTGAAACGGTGTAGGTCTCGCCGTTTTCATCGGTCAATGTCTGAACATTGTCGGGCGTGATGCCGTCGAAAACAGCTTCGTCAATCGTGTTCCCGCTCTTCTGACGCATAATCCAGCTTTCGCTTTCAAAGCAATAGCTTGAGTCGTCATCAAAACGCAGTTCTTCGCCTGCATCGGCGTGGTACCATGTTGCGCCCGCCGCATCAACAACGGACTTTTCGGGCTTTTGTGTTCCTTCCGCCGCAAGCTTCGAAAGCCCCGTCACGGAAGCTGCGGCCAATGTCATCATAACCGCGAGCACAAGTGCCGCCAAACGTTTGAGTTTCATGTTTATCCTCCTTCTCCAACCACAGTTATAGGATTGGTATCCTATGCATTGTACAATGCCCAACAATATCTTGTCAACAGGAAATTCTGTACTTGACATATTTTTTTAAATGCATTAGAATAAAAGAGTATAAAACAAAAATACGAAAGGTTGGTCTCCCGTATGATAAACATCAATCCCCTCTTTGAAGCTCTTCAATACTTCCACCGCAGAGCCGAAGGTCGTCTCGTTCGCATCGAACTCGACAGATTGTGCACAAGATTTCCTTCAAAAACAAACGAATTCTTAAGGCTCCTCTCTCCGGTTGCAGACCTTCAGGATCGCCTTGACTACCTTGTCCGTGTGGGCAAGCGCGAGCTTAGTCAGCTGTTGACTCCTGTTTGCAGCAGTCCCACACCCTTCGCATGCAGCAACAGCATTATGTACATGATGGTCTTCCCCGCAATTCGCGACGGTATTGATCCGGAGAATTTCACTGAATATATTTATTCAAAAACCGATGAAGACATCATGGTTGACATTCTGAGCGTTCTTGAATCCCCCGGCACCGCAACCGTGACCGAGGAGATCACTTCCGATGTCTTCTATGAGCGGCTTGAAAACACCGGCCTTGATGAGCAGTCCCGACTCGGCGTAATGAAGCTCCTGTTCAAATACAAGAGCTATTCCGAACGCGTATCCCTGCTTGTTGACGGGTTCCTCAATGCAATGCGCCGTGAACGCGAAAACGTTGCATCAATCTGCTCCGCATTTTCCAAACGCTATCCCGAAGGCAGCGGCGTCCTCAAAAAGGTTAACGACTGCTACGGAATGGGACTTCCCGACGATATCGAAATGACTTCCTACTGCTCCATCTTCATGTATGACCATATTGCTGCTTTCATCAAGCAGTATCAGGACGATACCGGAAAGGACAGCGGCATGGTTCTCATGGGCATCGGTTATGACCTTGTTTCAAGCGTTCGCGACATTATCTCTTCCCCCGAGGAACTCGCAATGCTGTTCAAAGCCCTTTCCGAGCCGAGCCGTTTGGACATTATCAATCTGCTCCGCGAAAGCCCCGCCTACGGACAGGAGCTTTCCGAAAAGACCGCGCTGCACCCCACCACCATTTCCCATCATATGGCACGCCTTGTTGCGGCAAACCTTGTGGAATGCGATCTGCGCACCGCAAAAACCTATTACACGCTCAACAAAGAATATGTAATCGATATTCTTGACAGGCTCAGAGCCGTGTTCTCCGAGTGCGACGATTCAAAGGACAAAAAATAACGGTTCCTTCAGCCGTCGGTTGAGTTAACGTTTCGTGTTTTGTGAAAAAGGCTGTTAAACAAACCGTTTTCGCAAAAGCGACTTTCCGAGACTCTTCCCGCAAGAACAACAAAAAGCAGAGTCCGCCGCAGCGGCTCTGCTTTTTTGTCGTTATAAACGGATTTGTATCCCATTTTAGCTGCCTGCATCTTCCGCAGCAGTTTTTTTCTTATTGTTCACAGCTTCATGTTGTTCACAGCTTCTGCACAGCTTCATACCGGTGAAAAGCGCATACGCCGCGGCGGCAAATGCCGGCGGATTGAACGCATTGATGATTCCGCTTTTGTAAACGGACGGATGCCGCTGCCCCATTGCCACAACCGCCGCAAGCAGAACAACCGCGCACGCCGCCGAAGCAAGCCCGAGACCGAACAGCAGATATTCCGCCCCCTGCAGCCGTATTTCCGCCCTGCCGCCGTTCGGCTCCGCAGAAAGCTGACTTCGAACATTTCCGAACATGCGGAACAAAAAGCATTCAAGTGTGCACAGCGCAGCATTTATCCCGCCCGAAGTAATTATTATCGCCGCAATGCGCATCGGAGTAAACACGGGCGGAGGCGTTGCAATGATGTTAAGTACGGTTTTGCGAAAAACGATTATATCATGCTCCAATCCTTCCGCACATAATACAAGCAGGCACAGCGTCACGGCTGCGGCAATTCCGATGACAACCTGCACCGCAAGCGTCATTCGAAGCAGCGGAATTCCCGAACCCTCCGCAAGCTGTCCCCGCCGTGCATCGCAATGCACCGCCGCAAATGCCGCCGCCGCCGCAATCGGCAAAATGCATTCAAGTATGCAGTAAATTCCCGCCGTGACTCTGAAAGTATATATCAGGTCGGAAGTCAGCTCCGCAAATCGCTGCATTTCCTCTCCGGAATAAATCGGAAGCGCATCCCGAACGCGCTTAAGCAAATCGGAATAAACGGCATACATGTTCACTGCATGGAACACCGCCCAGGCACAGCAGCACAGCACAATTGCAAGAAAACGTTTTGAGCCTATCGCCTGCGCAATGCGCTCGACCGTCGCCGTTTTCTTTCTTTTCGGTGCTGTTTGTCCTTTCCCGATTTTTTCGGTTCGTTCGGTTTTCTTTTCTTTCACGTTTATCATATCGGTTTTCGCCTCGATATTTTTTGAGTTTCCCGCCCTTCATGCGTAAACTCCCGCATTCTTTAATTATACAATATACGCGCTTTTCCGACAATCATCTCCGGCAGATATATTATTTTTTGTTCCGCCGTTGCATTTCTCCGCGGTCTCATGTATAATTATTTCAAACGCAGTCGGCATTCCGACAGACTAAAGCACGGCCGAATCACCCGCACGGGCTTCGCCGTGTACACGGAGGAAAACGCAATGTACGATTTACACACACACTCCCGCTGTTCCGACGGAAGCGAATCCCCGGAACATGTTGCCGAGCTTGCAAAAGCCGCCGGAATTGAGCTGCTCGCGCTGACTGACCACGATTGTGTGCGCGGAGTTCCCGCCGCGCTGTCCCGTGCCGCACAGCTTGGGCTTCGGATGCTTCCCGGAGTTGAGGCCGAAGCGGACTATGCCGACACGCTTCACATTCTCGGCATCGGGCAGGATATCGACGCGCCGTGTTTTCAAAAACTGCTTGCGGAACAAACCGCTCTTCGCGAGGAGCGCAACCGTCTGCTTGAAATCAAGCTGCGCAAAATGGGCATGGATGTTTCGGATTATCTTATCCGCAGCGAATCCACGACCCGCGCCAACTATGCTGCCGCGCTCACCGCAGCAGGCCACGCCGAAAACACAGCCGATGCCTTCCGCCGCATACTGAACAGCGACGCTCTTGCGGATATAAAGCAAAAACGCCCCTCTCCGCAGGCTGTCATCGATGCCGTTACGGGCGCGGGCGGAGCTGCAATACTTGCCCACCCGATGCTGATGAAAAAATGCGATCCGCATGAGCTTGTCCGCGACCTTGCCGACAAGGGAATATGGGGTATTGAAGCTTTTTACGGTGCCGCAACGGAAGGTGAAACGCGGCTTTTCTCTTCCCTTTCCCGTGAATTCGGACTGTTTGCAACCTGCGGAAGCGATTTTCACGGAAAAAGCCGTCCGAACGCACCTATCGGAAGCGGCTGGCGCAGCTGTGCGCAGCTCGAGGCCGCGCTTTCGGAGCTTTGCAGGCGGTTCTTCCGAACCTGAGCCTCCGTACTTTCGGACATCGGTCGATGCACCGTGCATTCTGCATTATAATTCAATATTAACAACCGAATTCAAAACTCCCGCCTGTTTTGCGGATTCGATTCCGTTTGCAAAATCACCGACACGGGAGCTGACATGAGCGTCACTGCCGATGATAAGCCCCGCACCGTGTTCGTGTATCGTTTTTATCTCCTCCGGGGTCAGGCTTACATGCGAGGAGTTTATTTCCAGCAAAATGCCAAGCTGCCTTGCACAGTCCGCAAGATACGGAATGTCCAGAGTCAAGTAAAGGTTCGGGTGCGAAATAATATCTGCATGACCCTTTTCCGCCGCCGCCATGAGCGATTCGGTGTTGCGCCGCGGAGTCGATTTCCCGCCGAAACTTTCGAAAAGGATATGCCGCGCAAATCTGTTCACCGGCGGAATTCCCTTGTGATACCCAAGAATAATGACATCATATTCGCTGCGGTCCTTCGGGATATCGCTTTCACCGAAATTCATTACGTTGCATTCCAAGCCGCGCAGCACGCGGATACGTCCGTCAAACTCCCGACGCAGTTCCGCAAGCTCCGCGTTCAGCCGCTCCAGTTTTTTCCCGCGGACACCGTAATACATGTTGCCGCCCGCATGTTCGCTGACCGCAACCGCCTCAAGTCCGAGCTCCAACGCCCGAAGCACATTGTCGCGCGGGCCGTTTTTGCCGTGGCTGTAATATGTATGTGTATGCAAATCCTCAATGATTCTCATTTTGTTTATATTCCCTTTCAGCTGTTCACTGCATTCTTCCCCGGTATGCGTTCTCCGGAATTTTTCCCGCATATCGCGCCGTGAGCGCGAGTAAAGCTTCCGTAAACGCAACAAGCGATGCCGATGTTGCATAGCCCAAAAGTCTGCGAATATCGCTTTCGCATGTTGTGCAAATGCTGCAATCCGCTTCACTCTCCGCCGAAATGCAAGGCTCATTGCAAACAAAAACAGTGTACGCACCACCCTTTTTTGCCGTTCGAATGCATTCCGTCAGTTGCTGCGCGCTTTCCCTGCTTCCTTCGGAACGGATGCAGAACAGAGTGTCTCCTTCACCGAGCAATGCGGAATATGCCGCCCGGGTTTCGGGTTTTTGCGGGCAAACCGCACGGATTCCGAGTTCGACAAGTGCGCTGCCCGCACTTTCGGCAATCCCCGCCGCTGCTCCCGCACCGCACAGCAGCACACACCCCGTGCTCGTCACAAGCCGTTTGGCAAGTGCGCAAATTCTTTCCTCATCCGCAGCCTTAAGCGCTGCCTCGACCGAACGCATCTGGCCGAGCATCAGCTTGCTGAAAAACTCGCCGTCATCATCGCCCGATGCAACCGGTTTGTTTTTGGTAAAACTTCCGGCAAGCGCAATTCGCAGCTCCGTAAAACCGCTGTAGCCCGCCCGCCGTACAAGCCGCGTCACGGTCGGCATACTGACCCCCGCCCGCGCCGCAATCTGCTTTATCGAAAGATGCGGAACCGCATCCGGATCGGAAAGGATAAAGTCCGCCGCCTGCCGCTCCGCAGGTGAAAGCGATGGGTACGCCGCAATGATTTTTGTCCTCGCCGGCATGTTTTGCACCTCCTTAAACACTTTTGTGTCCTTTGTCCAATATTCTACCATTTCTTTTTCTATTTTCAAGAGGAACCCGATTTTTCTCCTCAAAAGCAGAGAATTGCACCCCGGGCTGCCGTCTCCTTCACTGCCGTCCGAAAAACATCAGTACCCGGCGCCGTCTCCAAGATATATTTCATCCCGCCCGCATAAAGTGATTGACTCTTTTTCAAAAATAAGATAGAATAATTGTTGGTAAATGTCTCCGTAGCTCAGCAGGATAGAGCGTCCGCCTCCTAAGCGGAAGGTCGCGCGTTCGAATCGCGCCGGGGATGCCAAAACAGCCGTCATGCGACGGCTGTTTCGTTTATTATCCGCATTCAGTTGTCATTCATTTAGCAAACGGTATCGTTTAATATCATTTCATTGCTGTCAGCGTTTTATCGCTGCTGGTCTCGTGCATATATGCCTCTGCTTTTTCTATTCGCTCCAGCATAAACTCCGCCTGTATTAAACCGTGTTCGTACGCTTTTTTGTGCATTTTATAGGCCTCATGATTATCCGCCTTGCAGCCTCTGCCAAAGAAAAGCAAATTTCCGCATATGAATTCTCCCTCCGCATTTCCGTACTCCGCAGAAAGTTTTGCATATTTATATGCCTTGCAGTAATCCAAGCATTCCGGCATTTGGTAAATAATTGCCAAATGCACCGGAGACAATGCATGACCTCTGTCTGCTGCCATGGTGTGGTATTTGACTGCTTTTTCAATATTGCTTTCGACAATGCCATGCTCATACATATACCCTACCATATAAGCTGATTGAGCATGCCCAGCCTGCGCGGCCAGCTCAAAACTCTCTTGTGCAAGTCTAAAGTTTGTCATAAATCCATTCATCCCCCTGAAGTACAATAAACCAAGCTTGTATCGTGCCTCTGGTATGCAATTTCCAGAGCTGATTGCATGCTGAAAATAGAATGCAGCATTAATGCAGTTCGGCTTTTTATCATTATTTGATAGCCCATCCATGTATAAACATCCCAATTCGTATGCCGCCTGAGGGTGTGAATTCACAATGGACCGATACAGGTTCTCTGCTTTATCGAATTCGCCGAGCTTATAATAGAGTTGCGCTAACCCGCTAACCGCCATATCGTCCCCCTGCTGTATTGCGGATATATATTCTTTTTCTGCAGCATCGTAATTCGTCTCACCCCCCATTCCAACAGACTGCATGAACGCACACTGCAGTTGAGATTGCGCAATCCCACCCGCAGCAGCCTCCTCATGGAACTCGAGTGCTTTTTTGTATGACTGTCGTTCTCCTTGCACTACTCCGCGATAATACATCCTGCCTATCATTGATGCCGCAACTGCACTATATCTTCCTTTTCCCGTATAAAGTTTTTTTAACCATAAATAAGCTTTCGAAAAATCTCTGACCGATTCACCGTTGCCGTCAGTGAATCCATAAAAATACATGTTTGCAATTTCATACATTGCTTTTTCGTTCCCTGCTTCAGCCTGTCTAAGCGTGTCTCGAAAATCGCTCTCCACGTCATAATTATCGTTTCCTTGAAAGACAAACTTGTATTCCTTATTCCCAACCGGACTCGAATTCATCCATTTAATTATTGTTTCCAACGGGGATTTGTCATATGGTTCAAACATTGTCACCGCATTTTTATCAGGCAGAAACCTCAAATCCTCAGGCATATTGTCTTTGTCTTTCGGCATTGAAACTCCTGGCATCAAAAGAGGAATAATATTTTTTTCACATTTTTCGGCAACCAGCAATTCTTCACGCACCCAATCAATTTTTTCATGTTTTGTCAACTGTCTTATGCAGCTTTCCGACATAATTAAAAGGAAGTCCCTGCAACCTTCAACTGCCTCTCTAATTTTCTGAGGGAAATTGCCCGCGCGTTGCTCTTCTTGATTGTAGTAGACGTCATATCCCATTTTTTTTAAATCTGCGCTTAGCCTTGCAGCAAAATTTCTGCCTTCTCCATCATCCTTGTATGAAATAAAAATATCATAAATCTGTTTTGTCCATTTCATTTTTTCACCCACCCGCAATTTCCATCCACTCCACACTGCATTTTCTCCGCAATTGCGAGACAGTCCGTCCCCTCCGGGCATTCATCAAGGCTGTCTCGCAATGTTTATTATATTAACCCTTAATGCATGATGCGAAAATCGCGTCTATTTCGTCCCCGGCAGCATAATCATCTTTGAGCAATTTTTCAATAAGCTTGTCTACGGCTTCCCGATTCTCACTGATAATTCGTATTGCCTTCTTCAGCTCAATGTCCAGTATGTTGTTAATACTCTTTCTTAGGTCAGTTTACAAGGAACTACACGCAGACCACGAAACGGGGGCTACTGACAACAAATAAAGGCTGAATATCAAGCACCGGGGAAGTGCGAGATATTCAGCCTGTTTTGTTGTCCGGGGTTTCCAAAGGGGCTTTCCCTTTGGCACACGACTTTGCTTGCAAAGTGTAGTGTGTTATACGCTCTGTCGGCGTTGCTGCGAAAATGCGGTTGCCGCTGGGGAGAGCAAACACATTTGAAGCGGCAGGAAAACAGGGCTGTGATTGCATGGCGTGGAGCCGCAAGCGCAGGACTGGTTTCATCAGCAGACAGGGGTATATGAAAGCCCTCGTCCCACGCCGGACTTCGGGACAAAATGTCCTGAACTTGTGGACACACTCACGACAAGGCAGACGGATTTTCCTCTCAAAATTGAAATGGGCGGGAAGCCATTTTAGGGCTTTCCCGCCTTGATTACCCTTTAGCAAAGACGGGCGGGGCTGTCAACGGCGGCGCATTTGTGCGCCGTTCATCTTGACTGTTGACTGGCTCGGCTGACTTTGCTATCTGGCTGATAAAATAGTATTCATAGCGCAAATACGCCAAAAATCATTTACTTGTTCAAACTCAATTTTCA
>ERZ773116.2837-NODE-2837-length-13300-cov-6.642356_pt1 | contig 13300 bp, 8 predicted proteins | sample MGYA00580563_ERZ773116 | MGnify/ENA primary metagenome ERZ773116 (study PRJEB29015, sample SAMEA2737864) | human gut metagenome | biome: human gut; feature: human-associated habitat; material: faeces | place: China | collected 2012 ... | reverse complement strand
TCCGCTCCGTCGAGGAGTCCAGCTCCGTCTCCGTCAACAACATCAAGGTCGCCGCTTATGAAGACGGCTATCAGGGCATCGGCGGCTATGGCTACTGCCACTACCTGTTCGTCACCGACAATTCTCCGCTGCCCTGGACCGCCTGCGCCTTCATCGCCTATATGACCTGCACCGCTGACGGCTTCTCCGCCTGGGGCAAGGATATGGGCGGCTACTCCTCCAACCCCCTGGTTGCCGAGGAGACCGAGAACAACTTCCACCACTCCACCGGCGGCATGGCTGACGACGGCACCACTGTAGAATTCGCAGCCAAGAACGACCGGGGCTACGACTGGTGGACCACCACCGGCAAGCTGGTTCTGGAGGATCCCGAGTACTGCGCAGACGTGGCCTTCACCGTCGGCAGCTGGATCGAGATGCTGACCAAATACTCTGCGGGTTAATTTTTGGGGGCAACACCACACAATTGCGTCTGCGGCAGCCAGCGGATCTTTTCCACCGGCTGTGCGGTTCAGAAAGCGGGAAATACACAAAGTATTCCCTCGCTTTCTGAACCTTCATCCGGCGAAAAATCTCTCGCTGCCTGCTCTTGCCGAATTGCGCGGTGCTGCCCTAAGTGCTGAATGATTGCTGAAAAATAATGAAGGCAAGCGCCCTTGGATCGCGCATCCAGGGGCGCTTTTTCAAAAGCATACCCCATTTTGTCATGAAAAGAGGAGGAAGCCATGAGCCAACCTACAACCCTCCGTGCAAGCCAGGGAACCATTCTCTGGAACAAGGTAAAAACCTTTTTCTCCAAGCCCCACAATGTGATATTGCTGCTGCTGGGCATTGTGCTGACCTTTACCACTGTGGCGCCCATTGTGGCCATTGTGGAGGATACCTTTAAAATCCACGCCGGTACCATCGACGCCCACCTGACGGGCCAGGCCTCCGGCTATACCACCGTCAATTACACCGACCTTTTCACCAGCCGCATGGCCAAGACCAACCTGTGGACGCCTCTGCTGAACACCGTTCTGCTGGCTGTTGGCACCTGCCTGGTGTCTATCCTTTATGGCGGACTGTTTGCCTTCCTGATCACCAGAACCAATCTGGCCTGGCGGAAATACCTGTCCTCCATCTTTATCTTTCCCTACATCATGCCCCAGTGGACCCTGGCTGTGGTGTGGCAGAATCTGTTTAACTCCAATGCCGTCACCGGCACCTCCAACGGCCTGCTCGCCGCCCTGTTCGGCATCAATATGCCCATGTGGTGGTGCAAGGGCCTGTTCCCCAGCCTGACGGTTCTGGGACTGCACTATGCGCCCTTTGCCTATATCCTCATCGGCGGCATTTTCCGAAATATGGACGCCAACCTGGAGGAGGCGGCCACCATCCTGGATACCCCCAAGTGGAAGACCATGTGGCGCATTACCCTGCCCATGGTCAAGCCCGCCATTCTCTCCACCATCCTGCTGGTCTTCGGCAGCGCCATGGGCTCCTATCCCGTGCCCCACTACCTGGGCCTGAGCACGCTCTCCACCAAGTATGTGTCCATGAACTCCAAGTACACCGGTGAGGCCAGCATCCTGGCCATCATCATGATGGTCTTCGGCGTGGCGATCATGCTGATGAACCAGATTTCCCTGAACAGCCGCAAGAACTATACCACCGTCACCGGCAAGTCCGGCCAGATTTCCAAGATCAACCTGGGCAAATCGGGCAAATACATCATTGCGGTGATTCTGGTGATCTTCACCTTCTTCACCAGTATTTTCCCCATCATTTCCTTTGCGTTTGAAACCTTCCTGCCCAACCCCGGCGACTATTCCTTCCTGTACACCGGCGACTCCTCCAACCTGACCACCAAGTGGTGGCTCACCTCGGAGAATATCACGGAGAACGGTATGTACGGCCAGAAGGGTATCCTTTACAACGAAACCATCTGGCACGCCTTCTGGGGCACATTGAAGGTCTCCGTGGCCTGCTCGCTGCTGGCCGGCACCATCGGCACCATGATCGGCTACGCCGTGTCCAAGAACCGCCGGAGCAAATGGGCCAACTACGTCAATTCCGTGGCCTTCCTGCCCTACCTGATGCCTTCCATCGCCGTGGGTGTTGCCTTCTTCATTCTGTTCTCCACGGAGAAGATGAACCTGTTCAATACCTATACGCTGCTGATCATCGTGGGCACCATTAAATACATCCCCTTTGCCAGCAGAAGCTCTCTAAACTCCATGCTGCAGCTCTCTGGCGAAATTGAGGAGGCGGCCATTATCCAGGATATCCCCTGGATCAAGCGCATGACCCGGATCATTATCCCCATTCAGAAGTCCTCCATCATCTCGGGCTATCTGCTGCCCTTTATGACCTGCCTGAGAGAGCTGTCCCTTTTCATGCTGCTGTGCGTGCAGGGCTTCATCCTGTCCACGACTCTGGATTACTTCGACGAAATGGGCCTGTATGCCTTCTCCAGCGGCATCAATCTGATCCTGATCGTCACCATTCTGGTGTGCAATACCCTGGTAAACAAAGTGACGGGCGCAAGCCTCGACAAAGGAATAGGAGGATAAGCAAATGCCTGAAATCAAATTGGAGCACGTTACCAAGCGTTGGGGCAAATTCTATGCCGTCGAGGACCTGGACCTGACCATTGAAGACAACGCTTTCGTTACCCTGCTGGGCCCATCCGGCTGCGGCAAAACTACCACGCTGCGGATGATCGCCGGCCTGGAGACCCCCACCAGCGGAAAAATCACCATCGGCGACAAGGTGGTCTTCGACAGTGATATGGGCATCAACGTCCCGGCCAACAAGCGCAAGGTGGGCTTCCTGTTCCAGAACTACGCCCTGTGGCCCAATATGACCGTGTATCAGAATATCTCCTTCGGCCTGTCCAATATCAAGGAGCCCCTGGCCAAGGTGGATTTTGAGACCAAAAACGCCGCCCGCCTGGCCCAGATCCTGAAAAACCCCGCCGATGTCACCGCCGTTCTGGAGGAGTGCCGGGATAAGGACGGCAAGCTGGAGGAGAAGAAGGCGATTCTGAAGCTCATTGATGCCTTCACCGTCTCCCAGTACACCGCCAAGACCCTCTTCGGCTATCATCTGGAAAAGAATACCGATTGCGCCGGTGAGATCGCCAAGCTGGAGGCCAAGGTTGCAGCGGGCCGGAAGGCTGCGTCCGACGCAGGCTTTACCCTGGATGGAGAGTTCCGCTTCTGCAAGGACGGAGAAGTCGTCATGCAGACCCGGAAGCTGACCAAAGAGGAGATCGACCTGTCCGTCCGCCGGGTCAGCCGCATCGTCAAGATCGGCATGTTCATGGACCGGTATCCTGCGGAGCTGTCCGGCGGCCAGCAGCAGCGCGTGGCCATTGCCCGTACCCTGGCCCCGGAGCCCTCGGTACTGTTCATGGACGAGCCCCTGTCCAACCTGGATGCCAAGCTGCGCCTGGAAATGCGCTATGAGCTCCAGCGGCTCCATGTGGAGACCGGCTCCACCTTTGTCTATGTCACCCACGACCAGATGGAGGCCATGACCCTGGCAACCCAGATCTGCCTGATCAACAACGGTGTCTTGCAGCAGTATCAGGCTCCGCTGGAAGTGTATCACCACCCGGCCAACCTGTTCGTGGCGGACTTCGTGGGCACGCCGTCTATCAACTTTGTAGATGCCAAGGGCAAGCAGAGCAGTGACGGCAGCCTGGAACTGACGGTTCTTGGCGGTATCAAGGCCACCTTCAAGCCTGCCAAGGCGCTGGATATGGAGGCTTGGTTTGCTTCCCGTGATAAAGAGGCCGCCGACAAGGCAGCAGCTCTGAAGCAGAAGGCTTCCGAAAAGAGCTACGTGGAGAAGGGCAACAAGGACGAGGTCTTCCGCTACCACATTGCCAAGGTCAACGAGGAGGACGACTCCCTGCAGGATGTGCCAGAAATCACCAATGAGGACTTCGTCCTGGGCATTCGTCCGGAATTTTTGGACATTGCCGACACCGGGGCCCTCCAGGGCGAAATCTATGGCGCGATGCCCACGGGTATGGAGTCCACCGTCAAGGTCCGGGTAGGGGAGTTCCTGCTGACCGGCGTGATCTTCGGCAGCAGCCTGTTCACCATCGGCACCAAGGTGCCCCTGTCCGTCACCGGCAATCAGATCATGCTCTTCGACCGCCGCTCCGGCAAGTGCATCACCTCCGGCAGCCTGGAATTCTAAACGTATAGAAAGCAAAGCCCCGTATTTTAGACGTACACGCCTGAAATACGGGGCCTTTCAGCATTTAATTCTGGGAATCGAATTTCCGGAACTGATCCGGGCAGTCCTGCACGCCGGAGATGCGGTGAGGGACAGAGGGGGCGGGGGTGGTGCAGGTGCGCCGAACCTTGGCAAGGGTGCGCGGGGTCAGCGGATGGGCCTTTTCAAAGGTGAACAGTGCATCCTCCGGGGCGGCAAGCACCGCTTCCGGCTCCATCTGACGGATATCTTCGGCAATTTCCTTTCGGGCGCAGATGCGGACATCAGCGCCGGTTTCCAGATCATACACCGTGAAGATCAGTTTCCCTGTCTTGTAGTAAAGCAGATGCTTGGCACCGGCCGTGCAGTGCAGGCCGATCTGAATGGCGTCCACGCAGCAGCCGTCAAATTCCGAGACGCACACCAGCCTGCCCGGGGCGGGATCCTCCAGCTTCAGCCGCTCCAGCGCCGTCTCGCACACCCGTACCCCCAGGGCCAGCAGCGGGCAGTCGTGCCCGTGAAACCGGACGCAGTTGCCGTAGAGCCGGGCGATTCTATCTTCATTCATCGTTGTGATCGTCCTTTCTGTCTTTCTATTAAATATTATATCTATCTGCGGAAGATATGTCAATTACTGGAAAATAGATCATTCATTGGCGACTATGTCAGAAGGTAGAAGCAAATCGGCCAAAATGTGAGACTGTCATATCAAATACCTTAACTTCCCGCAGCAAAAGGAAAAGTTTGGCCTTGACGAAGCCAGGAACGGTTGATACAATGGCCGCGGGTACATCGAAAGAAAAATGGAGAGGAGAATATTGACAGTGGATAAGGAGACGGCGATCACTCCATATGAAACAAGAGAAGTGCTGTTTTACAGAACGGATAACGGTGATGTCAAAGTTGAGATCTTGCTATATCGGGAGAATCTATGGCTGACGCAGGCAAAGATGGCTGAATTGTTCGAGGTTCAGAAAGCAGCCATCTCGAAGCACCTGAAAAATATCTTTGCCTCCGGCGAGCTGATGGAAAGCGCAGTTGTATCCATTTTGGAAACAACTGCCGCAGATGGGAAGAAATATCCGACAAGATACTTATGTATATGCGGGATTGGGCTGCGCGGTTGGATGCCTTTTTGCAGTTCAACGAGGAGGAGGTGCTCCGGCATAAAGGCAAGGTAACGGCAGCGATTGCGAAAACTTTTGCGGAAAGTGAGTATGAAAAATTCCGCGTTATTCAGGATAGATTGTATCAGAGCGATTTTGACCGGCTGGTAGCCAGTGTGGAACAAAGGGATGAAACATAGAAAGAGTCGTTATTATGCACAGGTTGATAGCGGAGCACATCCACTATTACAACATGTTCACAACAAACGGAATGTGCTGAATTGTGAGAATGATAAATAAAAAAATGATTTGTGCACAATATACAAAATAAAAATGTTAAATATATACAAAATGGCATCTTGAATTCAAGACGACATTGTGCTATTCTATAGTCACAAGGGAGAGATACCAAGAAAGGACCAAAGAAAAACCGAACAACCGGACTTTGGAAAGAAACAAAGAAAAGAAAGGGTATCCACCGATGGGCTCGAGGAAACTTAGGCCAAGGGCAGTGCATCCTGTGTATCTCCGCTTCAAATAGAGTTCATTGCCGAAGAAAGGAAAGCACTGTATCGCGGAGACAGCCATTGCAGGAAGCGGCCCCACAATCCGCAGAAAGAGAGGTTAACCAAGGATGTTAGATAATAAGAGCGAACAGAGATGACCCCTGACGAGGATGCGAAAGCAAATCGTCAGGGGTCATTTCTTTTGCTATTCTCTGCCAAGCGGACAGGCGTTTTAAGCATATGGACGGACAAACTCCCCCAAAATTGGGCAGATTTACGAAAATGTGAAAGAAAAAAAGAATGGGTTGCAAAATGTGCGCGTTTTAAGCACAAGTGTTTTGGAATGGCGGCTATTTGAAATAGAAAGGTCAAAAAAACGAGAATAATTTTAATAAAATGTCGGTGCGAGCAGAACGTATGTACGCGCGGTGTGGAGACTTTAACGTGGTAAACTTTTACAAAACTATGTTTTCATGGTCCTTCCCTTTGTGCATTTGGTAGAAATGCTGCCGAAAAAAGGATTTTACGCAAATTTCCTATTGATTTTCACGGGGTAACGTGGTATCATGCACACAAGTCACTTGAGACCAAGCGATTTGTGCAGGAATGTGAATTAAAAAATTCAAATTCCTGCAAAATGAAAAAGGAGGAAGAACAATGAAAAAATTTCTGGCCCTGCTGCTTGCTCTGACCATGGTGCTTTCCATGGCGGCCTGCGGCAGCACCCCCGCCGCGACAACAGCTGCGACTACGGCTCCCGCCGAGACCACTGCTGCCACTGAAGCGGCTGCTGACGTCTATACCGGTCCTGACTGGGCCGCTATCGACGCTATGGATTACGACGATGCTTCCGATGCTCTGTATGACTGGAACCTGGGCGAATTCAATGAATACTATCAGGACGCCAAGTCTGAGATCACCGACCTGAATCTGCGTATGGCCAAGATGGCTATGGCGGACGCCAAGCTGATGGAGTCCGGCGTCTTCTCCCCTGTGTACGGCAACGGCGGCGCTTTCGCTATGAACCGTGTGGTTCCCCGTACCGATACCACCACTTCCTGGGGCGTTGACGAGTACAGATGGCACTCCAAGCTGGTTGCCAACGAGCTGATCACCTCTGAGGATCGCGCTGCTCTGACCGCTCTGTGGGGCGAGAGTGAAGACGCTGCTTCCTGGCTCGAGGCTGCCAAGGCTTACCTGGACGAGCACGGCTACACCTTGAATGACACCTGGAACTATGCGATTAACTATGAGCTGGCTACCTGGGATGGCATTGCCTCCAGTTATACCTCTGACCACTACTTCGTCGCACCTACCTGGGCTCCTCTGCTGGAGTACGATGCCAAGAACGTGCAGCAGCCCGGTATTGCCGAGAGCTATGAGGTTTCCGAGGACGGCACTGTTTACACCTTCCACCTGCGTCAGGGCGTGAAGTGGGTTGACCAGCAGGGTCGTGAGCTGGGCGAAGTGACCGCTGATGACTGGGTCGCTTCCATGGAGCACGTTCTCGATAACAACGATGCTCTGGGCTATCTGATGACCAGCAGCGATGGCTGCGGCATCAAGAACTATGATGCTTACCTGAGCGGTGAGGTTACCGATTTCGCCGAGGTCGGCGTCAAGGCTGTTGACGACTACACCCTGGAGTACACTCTGGAGAAGCCCTTCCCCGCATTCCTGTCCATGATGGGCTACGGCTGCTTCGCTCCTCTGAACCGGGCTTTCTACAAGGCTCAGGGCGGCACCTTCGGCGCTGAGGGCGAGGAGTACACCTCCGGCAACTACGGCACCACTCCTGCCAACATTGCTTACTGCGGCGCTTACCTGGTTAAGAACTTCACCGAGAAGAACGTGACCAGCTATGTTGCCAACCCCTCTTACTGGAATGCTGACTCTGTGCAGACCCACAACATCAACATCTACTTCAACGACGGTTCCGATCCTCTGCGTATGTACAACGAGGCGAAGGACGGCACCGTAGCCGGCTGCCCCTTTAACTCCTCTTCTCTGGTTCTGGCCAAGGAGGATAAGCCCGAAGGCTCCGACAAGACCTACTTCGATCTGTATCACTACACCACCGCTAACGACGGCTCCACCTTCTGCGGCTGGGTCAACGTCCACCGTGGCTCCTGGGCAAACTTCAACGACAATACCGTTGGTGTTTCCGCTCAGACCGACGACCAGAAGGCCGCTACCCGCGCTGCTCTGAGCAACAAGAACTTCCGGAACGCTCTGGGTCTGGCCTTCGACCGCGGCGCTTTCAACTCCACCATCGTTGGCGAGGAGCTGAAGTACGCTTCTCTGAGAAATGCCTATGTCCCCGGCGACTTCCAGGTTACCACTGCTGAGGTCACCGTTGAGATCAACGGCGAGGCTACCACCTTCCCCGCCGGTACTTACTTCGGCCAGATCGAGCAGGCTCAGCTGGATGCCGATGGCTATCCCATCAAGGTTTGGGATCCCGCCGGCAACGACGGCGCCGGCTCCGGCGACGGCTTCGATGGCTGGTTCAATCCCGATGCTGCCGTAGAGTACCTGGACAAGGCAGTTGCTGAGCTGGCTCAGGTTGGCGTTGAGGTTTCCGCTGAGAACCCCATCCACATCGACGTGCCCTACGGCTCCTACAATGAGACCATCACCAACCGTATGAACGCTTATAAGCAGTCCATTGAGAAGGTTCTGGGCGGCAAGGTTGTTGTTGATCTGGTTGCCTATGCCGACAACACCGCTTACAGCTACTCCTACTACCGTACCAGCACCGGCAACGAAGCCAACTACGACATCGCTCCCGGTACTTCCGGTTGGGGCCCTGACTACGGCGATGCTCAGTCCTACCTGGATACCATTCAGCCCTACGGCTACATGACCAAGTCGATCGGCCTGTACTAATTCCGCACAACACCATTTAGGTTGACCTGATGTGGGGGAGTTTTCTCCCCCACATTTTCCGCTACCTGCGGCAAAGGAAACTCTGAATCAATGGGCAGAGGCTCTGCCGATTGATTCAGGGCTTCCGATCTTTCAAAATAAAACGAAAAAGGGTGATACCGTGGCGAAATACACATTCGTTAGAATCCTGAAGGGTATATTATCTGCGGTTTGCGTTGTCGTTTTGATTATGGTGTTGGTTTACTCCCTGATGGATCGTACCACCATTTTTGCCGGCGACCCGAACTATTCCAAAATGCAGAGCAACAGCCGAATTACCTACGAGCAGAGCCGCTATAAGGCTTTCGGCTATATTGATTATTCCACCTATTCCGACTATATCAAGAGTCTTTTCTCCAGCGGAGAAATTGACGACGCTACCCGCTCCGATGCGCTGAAAATCGGTGTCACTGCTGAGAAGGCTTCCGACACGGCCAACGAGTACATTGCGAAATTTACCCAGGAATATGAATCCCAGGGCTATACCATTACCCGCCTGGACGCGGATCGGAAGAAAAACGGCCAGGTCAAGGACGGCGGTCAGGCAGTGATTTATGCCACCCGTGATCGTCCGCTCATTAAGCGAGTTGTCAGCTACTTCGCGGACCTGATTTTCTTTGACAATGTTCACTATGTGGACGAAGCCACGGACATTGGTCCCCGGACGCTTACCTTTACTCTGTATGATCCCGTTTACGGCGGAACGAAGTTCTCTCCCGCCATTATTGGCAACGGTACCATGCACAAATATCTGCTTTACTTCGACAATTCTTTCCCCTTTATCCATCAGAACTTTGCCACATTGCATCTGGGCGAAAGCTACACGGTGAACCGGGGAATTGACGTGTTCGAGACCATGACCACCTCTCAGGGCTCGTACATTCTGAAGGATGTGATCTTCCCCACGGGCCACTCCGAGAAGAGCGCGGATGACCTGCATACAGCTACCTATGTGGCCGGTTCTCTGGAACAGAGCGCTATGTACGCCACAAGGTTTGTGGACGACTACACCAATACCATTACCCATAAGAACAATATGTCCAAGATGGGCTTCTCCTTTGTCATTGGCGTCATTGCCACCATCCTCAGTTATGTCCTGGGTCTGCCCCTGGGCTTGCTGATGGCCCGCTATAAGGACGGCCTGCTGGATAAAATCGGCACGTTCTATATCATGTTCATTATCGCCGTGCCCAGCCTTGCGTATATCTTCCTGTTCAAGGCCATTGGCGGCAGCGTCTTCAAGCTGCCCACCTCCTTCGATATGGATACCAACAGCAAGGCCATGTATGTGCTGCCCATCATCTCCCTGGCTCTGCCCAGCATTGCCAACCTGATGAAGTGGATGCGCCGCTACATGATCGACCAGATGAACAGCGACTATGTCAAGTTCGCCCGGTCCGGCGGCCTCAGTGAAAACGAGATCTTCACCAAGCATATCTGGAAGAACGCCGCCATTCCCATTGTCCACGGCATTCCCAGCAGTTTGCTGTTTGCCATGACCGGCGCCATCATCACCGAGCGTATTTATTCCGTCCCCGGCGCAGGCAACCTGCTGACCCAGGCCATCAACAAGTACGACAATGGCGTGATCGTCGGCGTGACGCTGTTCTACGCCGTGCTGACGGTGATCTCCAACATCCTGGGCGATATCCTCATTTCTCTGGTGGATCCCAGAATTTCCTTTACTTCCAAGGGTAGGTGAGCAATATGCATGAAGATTTGAATCAGTATACCGACGAAGAGCTGTTTGCTCCCGTATCCCATTCCGACGCGGAGTCTGAGAAGATCGCTGCGCCCAGGTATTCCTATTGGAAGTCCGTGTTTCGGGTGTTCTTCCGGAAAAAGGTGAACATCATCGCCCTGTGTCTTCTGCTGTTCGTGGTCCTGTTTGCCTACATTTATCCCTCTGTTACAAGCTACGACCCCTACGCAAACCTGCTGGATCCCAACGCCAAGCATCTGGGACCTGCCCAGGCTTTGAATTACTTCGGCCATGAGCTGAAATGGATCCTGGGCTCCGGCGCTTCCGGCGAGTCCACCTTCGATGCCGTGTGGAACGGCTCCCGTATCTCCATCTCCCTGGCGTTCATCTGCGCCGCCATCAATATGACCATCGGCGTCATGCTGGGCGCCGTGTGGGGCTTCTCCAAGAAGGTGGATATGGTCATGATGGAGGTCTATACCATCATCGGCAACGTGCCCATGATTTTGATCATCTCCGTTCTGTCCATGCTGTTCTCGCCCACCTTCTGGACCATGGTGTTCGCACTGACGGTGGTTGGCTGGCTGAGCATTGCCTATTTTATCCGTACCCAGGTGCTGATCATCCGGGATCGGGAGTACAATCTGGCTTCCCGCTGCCTGGGCACCTCTATTTTCAAGATTGCTACCAAGAACATCCTGCCCTTCATGACTTCCGTCATCGTGACCCTGCTTGCCACTGAGCTGCCCAGCTACATCTCCTATGAGGTGTTCCTGTCCTACATCGGCATGGGCATGAGCGAAATGTCTCTGGGCCGTCTGATCTACGCCGCGGAAGCCGCCATGGTCACCCCCGGCTGGCAGATGGAGTTCTGGAGCCCCGTGGCCATCGCTTCCATCATCACCGTGGTTCTGTACGTGGTGGGCCAGAATCTGGGCGACGCATCCGACCCCAGAACCCATATGTAAGGAGGACGGAACATGGAAGAGAAAAAAGTATTGCTGTCTGTTCAGAACCTGGTTGTCAAATTCAAGGTCCGCGGACGTTCCCTGACCGCCATCCGCGGCATCAGCCTGGATATCTATGATGGCGAGTCCATCGCCATCGTGGGTGAGTCAGGCTCCGGCAAGTCCGTATTCACCAAGACCTTTGCCAATATGCTGGATTCCAATGGCTATGTGGACAGCGGCAAAATCATCTTCAACGACCCGGATCTGGCGGAAGTCACCCTGGATGTGGGTCACAAGGAAGATGTGCGCATGACCTCCATCCGCCTGAAGCTGGACGCCTATTCCAAGCTGGAGCACGGCGCAGACACCTATAAGGCCATGAAGGCTCTGGAGGCCGAGAAGAAGGCCAAGGCCTCCATTTCCGACGAAGAGGACGAGACCTTCCAGGAAAAGCTCGCCGACCTGCGCTTTGAGCGGGCCGAGACCTTCAACCACAAGCAGACCCTGGATTCCCACGAGAAGGACAAGATGAAGGAGGCTGCTGCAAAGATCAGCGCCCTGGATAAGCAGATCGAGGCTGTGGAAGAGGAGCGCAAGAAGGCCCAGCAGGAAAAGGCCAAGGCCGCTGCCGCCGATACGGCCTACAATGAGGCCTTTGCCAAGAAGATGGCCGATTTGAAGGAGCAGTACCGCAAGGAGATCTCCGAGGCTATCACCCTGGAGCAGCACACCCGCAATGTGAATCTGGCCAAGGAGATCTATCTGTCCGTGGGCCGCTATGACGTGGTCTCCCGGAATAAGATGATCCGCAAGCTGCTGAAATGCTGCCGGGAAGCCATGCGCCAGGGCCTGGATATGGATTCCGACGAGGTGCGCAACGATGTGTTCAGCGCCGTGACCTTCCGGGTCAAGCTGGAGGACGAGGCGGAGAACCGCCTGTTCGGCCGCTGCGTGCTGGACCTGGCCAATATCAAGTACAGCAAGGACCTGACCCAGATCCGCGGCAAGAAGATCGCCACGGTTTTCCAGGACCCCATGACCTCGCTGAACCCCATTATTACCATCGGCCAGCAGATCACCTCCATCATCCTCAAGCACCAGAACTGCTCGGAGCGGGAGGCAAAGATTCGCGCCATTGAGCTGATGAAGAAGGTGGGCATTCCCAATGCCGAGAGCCGTTACGATGACTATCCCTTCCAGTATTCCGGCGGTATGCGTCAGAGAATCGTTATCGCCATTGCCCTGTCCTGCCAGCCCAAGATTCTTATCTGTGATGAGCCCACCACCGCTCTGGACGTGACCATCCAGGCGCAGATCATGCATCTGCTGTGCGATCTGTACTCTATCCATTGTCTGCCTCCTCTGTGATGCCCAACAGGGTGTTGAGAGCCTTTTCAAGCCCGTCGATCTGCTCCTGCCGCTCCTGCTCCTCCTGATGGCGGCGGTAGATCTTCCATACAAAAATGGCAGAAATCCCAAGCCATCCGGCAAGCACAAGGGCACTGATCCAGATATGCGGCACAAGAATGCAAACCAGCAGTGCCAGCACACCGCCTCCTAAAAGCCAGAGCTCCTGGTTACGCCACAGCATCCTGCGTTTGTCCTGTCCTGCTTCCATTCGCATTTTCCAGGACTCCATCTCATCTTTACCGGCATTCTCTTCCAGCGGAATATCCAGTTCCCGCTTCATTTTCTCCAGGCTTCTCTTTTTTTCTGTCAGTCTCGCCTGAAGTGCGATCCGCTCTTTTGCGATGCGTGCCATCTGGACTTCACAGTGTTTCTGTTCTTCGGACAGCTCCAGCAGTTCCTGACGCACGTACTCCAGACGCATCTGCTGGCTTTCCAGCTCTTCTGCCTGTTCTGCATCCAGACGCTTCTGTTCGGATTCCAGATGCC
>ERZ773116.2829-NODE-2829-length-13309-cov-9.556134_pt1 | contig 13309 bp, 6 predicted proteins | sample MGYA00580563_ERZ773116 | MGnify/ENA primary metagenome ERZ773116 (study PRJEB29015, sample SAMEA2737864) | human gut metagenome | biome: human gut; feature: human-associated habitat; material: faeces | place: China | collected 2012 ... | reverse complement strand
GTTCACTTCCTTTTTGCGGATGCTAAAATGCAGAGGGGTATCCGTCAGGTGCTTGCCCTGCCGGAGATCATACTCAATATGGAACATGATATACGAAGATCCGAAGAAACACAAGACATCCGGAAAAATGTTCAGCAGAAAGCTGCGGATAGGAGAGATTTTTGAAAAAGTCCTCCAAAGCTGGTCATGCACTTTGCAGAAAGAACGGTATAATAAGTCTGCGTCCGGGTGCAGGGACACAGAAAGAGAGAACAATATGAATGAGACTTATATCACCACCGAGCTGCTTGCGCAGTATGCACAGCAGCTGTACGAAGAAGAAAAAAGCAGCGCCACCATCGAAAAATACATCCGGGATGTCCGTACTTTTTCAAAATACGCCGGTTCACAAGCGCTCACGAAAGATCTGACAATTGCATATAAGCGTGATCTTCCGACCAGAGGTTACACGATTTTATCGGTCAACTCCATGCTCGCCTCGCTCAACAGCTTTCTCGTTTTCTGCGGCAGGGCGGACTGCAAGGTTAAGCTGTATCGCGTGCAGAAGAAAACATATCTGGCTGCAAATCGGGAACTGAGCAAGGCAGAATACCAGAGGCTTTTGCACGCTGCCAGGAAAGATCAGCGGCTGTGGCTGCTGCTGCAAACGCTCTGCGCCACGGGAATCCGCGTATCCGAGCTGCAATATTTTACGGTGGAGGCTGTCCGAGCCGGAGAAATCTCCGTCGCGTGCAAGAATAAGACGCGAAGCATCCTGATTCCCAGAGGGCTGCAAAACATCCTGCTGCAATACGTGCGCAGCGCGAGAATCGAAAGCGGGCATATCTTCCGTACCCGGACCGGCAAGCCGATGAACCGCAGCAATATCTGGTCTGCCATGAAGCGGCTGTGTGCGCAGGCAAACGTAAATCCGGACAAGGTGTTTCCCCACAATCTGAGGAAACTCTTTGCCCGGACTTTCTATCGTATGGAGAAGGATATTGCAAAACTGGCAGATATTCTCGGTCACAGCAGCATCAACACGACGCGCATCTACATCATGTCCACCGGCACAGAGCACCGCCATCAAATGGAAAAGCTGGGTTTGCTTGCTTAGCGCAACGGGACACAACATTATTTTTCTTATGTAGTAGACGCGCCGACCGAATGGTCAGACTGCACCCACTACTTATTAGGAATAATAACACTTTTTATGAAATTCTTCAAGCCTAAATCGTAGATTTATCATTCAAGAACCATGATTCATCCATGTCAGGCGAACAGAACGACATGGAAAATCGGCCAATGAATCTGCATTTTTCATTGGCCTGTTTTTTTGCGCCCATTTGGGCATGGCTTGCGTTTCAGTGCAGCGTTTGGTCGTTCAACCTCACGCATTCTCCCATGCCCGTTTACTACATAAGAAAAATTATGTTCTATGGGGCAATCGATATGACCGCACAGACAACGCGCGCAAAAATTGCCATCAGCTATCGTATCGGTCATTTGCGCGTGGAAGAAGCAACGTCCCAGCACAAAAATGGCTACACCATCTGGCGCTGCCGCTGTGACTGCGGAGGAGAAATTCTGCTCGACACACGCACTTTGCAGCGCGGCACCATCACGGACTGCGGCTGCAATACAAATGTCAAGCCTGGGCAGCGAGATATCACAGGTCAGCGCTTTGGGCGTTTGACCGCGCAATACCCTTTGCCGGCGCGGGATGCCTCCGGCTCCACGGTCTGGCACTGCATCTGTGACTGCGGCGGCGAAATCGACGCGCCTTTGCATCAGCTTACAGCGGGCTACCGGAAAAGCTGCGGCTGTCTGAGCCATCCGCCTTTGAAAGACTATCTCGGCAAGCGGTTTTCCATGCTGACCGTAACCGGTTATGCAGGCAAAGAGGACGGGCAGCACCTGTGGCGCTGCAAATGCGACTGCGGGAAGGAAACGGTTGTACGCCAGACGAACCTGCAGAGCGGTAAGACAAAAAGCTGCGGCTGCTTGCAGGAAAAGCAGCTTCTGGAAAATCTCAAGCTCTGCGAGGGTACGTCCGTTACCATTCTGGAAGCTGGCAGACGGCGCTTGCGCCCCACCAACACCAGCGGCGTGACCGGCGTTTACCGGAACAGGCGCACCGGAAGATGGTGCGCACAGATCACGTTCAAACGAAAAACGTATTATCTCGGTGCGTATGAAAAGAAAGACGATGCCATCCGGGCGCGAAAACGCGGCGAGGGATTGCACGAGGATTTTATCGCGTGGTACCACGCCACGCACCAATTGACAGAAGGAAGGCCATAGTCGTATGAGCGCAGAAACGCGCGGAATGACGCTGAAAGAATACTGCATCAGAAGCCGCCGCGCGGAGCTGCTGCAGCAATGGCACTACGCAAAAAATGATGGGCTGACCCCAGACGCAGTTACCTGCCACTCGCGGCAGAAGGTCTGGTGGATCGATCGGCTTGGGCATGAATGGCAGCAGAAGATCTACAGCCGCACGGCACTCTGCAGAGGCTGCCCATTCTGCGCCGGACGGGAGGTTCTTGCGGGCTTCAACGATTTAGCCTCAACGCACCCTGCGCTGAGTGCGCAATGGGATTGGGAAAAAAACTTTGATCTGACGCCGCAGATGGTAATGGCCGGAAACAGCCGCAAAGTCTGGTGGCGCTGTGAAAAGGGGCATAGCTGGCAGGCGACGATCGCCTCCCGCGCCTCCGGCTGCGGCTGCCCGGTCTGCGCGAACCGGAAAATCCTGCCCGGCTTCAATGATTTTGCTACGACCCACCCGGCGCTTGCTGCCGAGTGGCATCCAACAAAAAACGGCGACCTCACGCCGCAGAAAATCAGCTACGGCTATGACAAAAAGGTTTGGTGGCTCTGTACCAACGGTCACGAATGGCAGGCTGCCCCGAAAACGCGCGTCCGAATGGGCGCTGGCTGTCCGATCTGCGCAAACGATGTGGCGCAGGCAGGCTATAACGACCTTGCCACGCTGTTCCCCACCGTCGCCGCCGAATGGCACCCAACAAAAAACGGAAACCTCACGCCGTCACAGGTCGTGTCCGGCAGCCATCAGACAGTCTGGTGGCGGTGCTCGCTTGGTCACGAATGGAGAGCAGAGATCGTGGACCGGACGCGGGGTACCAATGGCTGTCCGTACTGCGGAAACAAGAAAGTGCTGGCAGGCTTCAACGATCTTGCAAGCATCGAACCGGAAATTGCCGCCGAATGGCATCCGACGCTCAATGGCGCGCTCACACCCGAAATGGTCACAGCAGGAAGCAACCGCAAGGTCTGGTGGCTCTGTCCGGATGGGCATGTCTGGCGCACGGCGATCTCGAACCGCACGAATGCAAAGAAGCGCACCGGCTGCCCCGTCTGCGCCGGAAACGTCAGCCAGAAGCACCAACATCTGCATCTTTCTCCGCAGACGGATGCAGAACGGAGGCGTGCATGAGACAGAGTCTCTTTGACTATTGCAGACTATATCAGAAGCAGAACCTGCTGGACGAATGGGATGCGGAGCGCAATCTGCCGCTCACGCCGCAGGCGGTCACCTACGGCAGTCATACGCCGGTCTGGTGGCGTTGCGAAAACGGACACGAGTGGGAAGCTGTGGTCTATACGAGAACCCACGGCAGCGGATGTCCGTTCTGCGCCGGAAAAAAGGCACAAGCAGGCTTCAACGATCTGGCAACGCAGCATCCGGAGCTGGCGCGGCAGTGGGATTATACGAAGAATATTCCTGTATTACCGGCAGACGTTACAACCGGCAGCCATCGGCTAGTCTGGTGGCGCTGCGAAAAAGGACACAGCTGGCGCGCAAGCATCCGTTCCCGCGCCTCCGGGTGCGGCTGTCCGGTCTGCGCCGGGAGGCAGATTCTCGTTGGAGAGAACGACCTTGCGACGGTGGATCCGGAGCTGGCACAGGAATGGGACACGACGCGCAACGGCAAGCTGACCCCGCAGGACGTTCTGCCGGGGACAGAGAAAAAGGTCTGGTGGGTCTGCGGGCATGGACACCACTGGCGGGCGGCGGTCTCTGCACGGACGAACAGGCAAAGTGGCTGCCCATATTGTTCCGGAAAACTGGTGCTAACCGGCTTCAACGACCTTGCGTCACAAAATCCGGTACTTGCCGCACAGTGGGACACGGAACGAAACGGAACGCTCACCCCGCAGCAGGTCACGCTGGCCAGCAACCGCAAGGCGTGGTGGATCTGCGAGAAGGGACACAGCTTTCAGGCAGTGATTGCGTCCCGCGCAAACGGGACCGGCTGCCCGTACTGCACGAACAAAAAGGTGCTCGCTGGATTCAACGATCTGGCGACCGTCGAGCCGCGCATCGCCGCCGAGTGGCACCCGACGCTGAACGGCAGTCTCACGCCCGAAATGGTCACGGCGGGCAGCCGGAAAAAGGTCTGGTGGACGTGTCCGCTGGGGCACGTCTGGAAAGCTTCCATCTACCCGCGAACCGGCGCAAAAAAATGCGGCTGCCCCGTCTGCGCGGGCAAAACGCCCTCCGCGAAGCGCTGAAAATACTGCCTGCCATTGGCGGGCTTCATATAGATATTTTTAATTTTGGAGGAACGCAAATTGAAGAAGCGAATGATATCCCTGCTGTTATGTCTCTGCATGGCATTCTCGCTGCTTCCGGTATCTGCCCTGGCGACGACCGAAGTTGAAGTAACACTGGGCTGCACAAGTCTCGGCAAGATTGAACGGACCCTCGAGATGAGCACTGGCATCAGCAGCTACACGAACACAACGCAGCAGCTGACGCCTGAAAGTGTGACCCTGTCCGTGGGACAGCAGGGATCGTTTCAGCGGCTGCCGACAACTATAATCAACAACGTGCAGTATTCGCCCAAGAGCTATGGCGTTATCCAGGGCCGCTGCGTGGACGTGAGCGATCCCGAGGTAGTGGGTAACTTCCAGTATTCTCTCGAGTACTACACGGGCACCAACTATCCTTGCCTGCAGTTCAACTACACGGCCAAACAGGCCGGCACTGCAACGATCACGCTGGAATTTTTCTATAATTTCGGCTTTGATCCGAGCGAGGTTCAAAATGGAAACACCTGGTGGCGGCAGACAAAGACGATCAATGTCACGGTGACGGATTCGGCGACGGAGCCGGAAAAGCCGGAAAAGCCGACGGTCAGTGACATCCAGAGATTCCGCGACTATGTGAATGACACAAGCTCCTCGAAGGGCGCGGTGTATATGTGGTGCGCCGCTTCGCTCTATGATCACGGCGCGTGGTTTAGCTACCTGACCGACGTTGAGGGCGGGTATTCGCTGGGCGAGGTTGTTGCCAACACGGAGAGCAACGCCGCCAGCTATCCCTGGGTATGCCCGATGACGGTCTATGGGGACAAATACCTGGCTGCGTATAACAGCGAGCCGGGCTTTACACAGCACTGGCTGGAAGACGGCAAGCCGGTCTCGCAGACAGTGAACTGGTATTACAGCGCCCAGGACAGCAGGTGGAAGTTCAAGCCCGGCGCGGCCCCGATCTACTTTGACATCACGCACGACAACCCGTATCCCGCGCCCACGACGGCCGATTTCGCCAATCAGGCGATTCTGGTAAAGTGCGACACGGACGACAGCCATAATGCGCAGCTTCTGTACAGCGACGGTACCTATACCATCAGCTGGGCGGGCGACGACAGATGCACGCTGACCTTTGTCGTGGACAGCTATGTCGCAGCCTATGGACAGACCCATGAAGGGCATACGGCAGTTGAGGGACAGACTGTCACGAAGGGCTTCAGCTACAGCAACGGCGAATGGAGGGCGGACGATCCGTCCAGACCCGAAATTCATGTGGCCTGCGAGAGCACGCAGCCCCCCACGCCCGATAAGCCCACTGCTCCCAGCAAGGAAGATCTGTCCAAGCTCGAAAAGCCTGTAGAGGTGGTCTGCACCACGAATCCCACAGCACACATTGCAGCAACCTTTGTATTGATCGAGGGAACGTACAACATCGGAGATGTTACCGGCGATGAAACCGATGGCTACACCTGCGACATTACCGTTACTGCTGACGAATATGTAACGAAGTACAACACCGACTTTGGTGCGCACACCCTGTCCGGTGACAACACCAAGACCCTTACACTGAAGTACGTAGATGGCAAGTGGGTTGCCAACGGAACCGTTACGTTCAATGTTGAGTGTACAGAAGCAGAGAAACACCCCGTCATGCTTGTGATCTACCGCAACGGCGACACTGAAAAGGCTTACAAGACTGTCGCACTCGAAAAGATGCCCAAGGGCACGGTCATTGACCTGACCAAGCTGAACATTGCCGATTACTACACCGCAAACTACACCGGCAAGTACGACTTCTACGGCTGGTACGACGACGGCCTGTGGAACATCTACAAGCAGGATCTCACGAAGCAGCTCGATGGCCTTACCACGAAAACCGTCAACGGCTGGACGAACCTCAAGTGCATGGTCTACGACTATGAGAAGGTTGTTTACTACATGTCCGACGCAGACCGCGTTGCTGACAACCGCTTGTTTGAGACCACGGCCCGCAAGGGTGCGGCTCTGCCCACCGCAGACGCTCCCACCGCGACCCGCGACGGCTACACCTTCAAGTTCTGGAGCCGCGAAGGTCAGAGCAGCAACGTGACCGGTCAGACCGTGAACGGCTGGACGAACCTCGTCGCCAACTGGAAGGTCACCCCGCACAACATCTATGCGTATGCAAGACTGAACAGCTATTTTGCACCGCTGACCACGAAGGAGTTCGATACGCCCGTTACGCTGAACGCTGCTACCCTGTCCCGCCTCGGCCTCGGCAGCTACAACGGACTCGGCTACATTTCCATCGGCAGCTTTGACTTCGATGCAGTGCCGCTGGCGGGCGATCAGTACTTCGGCGATGATGCGGAACTGGACGCAGTCGTTACGGAGTTGGCGGAAAGCATCGCACTCGAAAACGGTGTTTCCGAGGATACCGCTGAGAAGATCGCATGGACTGTCCTGTACAAGACCGTAAACGAAGAGGACATGGCGCCCGGCTATCCTGCAGAAGACGGCTACCAGTTGTCCGGCAACCTGGATCTCGCAACTGTGATGTTCAAAGCAGGCGGCGATAACGTTGAGGACATGCCCGCTGTCAACTACACCTATGACAACATCATTGAGATTCACGACTTCTATTTCGCTGGCGACACCTTCACCCTGCCCGCTGACCCGACCCGCGAAGGTTATAGCTTCGAGGGCTGGAGCGTTGAAGTCATTCCGGCTGAAAATGATGCCGACCACCTTGACGCTGACGGCTCAGACGATGCGGCCGATGAAACGCTCTTCAAGGCTGGCGACACCTACACCATCACCGGGGGCGGCGTGATCTTCACCGCACAGTGGGAGAAGAAGACGTTCACAGTCAAGTACTACCTCCTGGATGAAACCGGTGCGTGGGTAGAAAAGAAGATGGACACGGTTGACTCTGTTGACTATGCCACCTACAGCCTGTGGACTCCGAATGCAGAAGATGGTTACGAATTCAGCGGCTGGTATCAGAAAACAGCTGATATTGGCGTAAAAGCTAAGGTCGAAAAGCTGTACATGGCCAAGGAATGGAAGCTCTACGGCAAATTTACGCCCATTGAGTACACCATTCAGTATGTATACAACGACGGCAAGGCCACCAGCACCAACCCCACGACGTACACGGTTGAGAGCGATACCATCACGCTGGCCGATGCGACCGGTGCTGACTGGGGCAAGACGTTCCTTGAGTGGCACGACGAGAACGGCCAGAAGATCACCGAGATCCCCACTGGCTCGACTGGCGACCGCGTTATCACGGCATACTGGAACTGGCCTGTCCATCTCCACTACCTCGATAAGGACAACAACGAGATCGAAAGCGCTACGCTCTATGTCAGCGAGCTTGAACCCGGCGCATGCGTCCTGCCGACCGGCGAAAAGACCGGTTATGACTTCGACGGCTGGTATGAAGCCAAAAAGGATATCGGCACCGCCAGTCACAAGCTGAACGCTCTGTCCATAGCCAAGAAGTGGGAGCTCTACGGGCGCTACACGGCAAAGACCGACGTGAGCTACACGGTCAAATACCTGCGTGAAGGCGACAATAAGGTTCTCGCGCCTGAAAAGGTCGTGACCGATCAGACGTTCGACACCGAAGTGACCGAGCAGGCCGCAGACGTGGTCGGCTACACGCCGGACGCACCCAGCAAGACGATGATCCTTGATGAATACAACAAGGTTCTCACGTTCTCCTATTCGGCCAACACCTACCGCTACGAGATCCACTACTTCCTGCAGGAGCCCGACGGCTCTTATATGGAAAAGGAAGTAGACACGACCCCCACCGGCGTATTTGATACGACGGTCACGATCACCCCGGATCCCAACAGATACGGCGCGCACTATTCCTACAACAGCGTCAAGAGCGTTGTCTCCGGCGTTGTTACCGTGGATGATCCGGCGACGATCCTGAAGCTCAATGTCTACTACGATCTGGACTTCCATACCCTGACGTTCGACACCATGGGTGGCTCCACCATCGCTCCGGTCAAGGTTCGTCACGGTCTGACCGTTGCGAAGCCCACTGACCCGACCAAGGACAAGTACACGTTCATTGGCTGGTATGTCGATCCCGAATTCAGCGCCGAGTATGATTTTGCTACGGTTTTGGAAGCCGACAAGACCATCTACGCCAAGTTCGAACTGACCGCCACCCCGATCGGCGACATTTATGTCCGCTACGACGTCCTGCACATCAAGCAGCTGCCCGACGGCTCCTATGACGAAGCCAACGCTGAGATCGAGCATCTGCAGGCCAAGAAGGACTCCACTGTCACCGCAGTTGTCAAGGACTATTCCGCATCCCACCATGTCACTGTCAACACTGACAAGAGCCTCCTGAAGGCCACTGCCATCCAGCCCCATGCCGGTGCTGACGGCAAGCCCGTCTACACCATCCTCAAGGTCTACTATGACCTCGATTACCATACCCTGACCTTCGATACCATGGGCGGCTCCCGCATTGACCCGGTCACGGTCCGTCACGGCAATGCCGTTGCGAAGCCCAAGGATCCCGTCAACGGCGGCTACATCTTCGACGGCTGGTACACCGACAAGACCTACAGGACCCCGTACAACTTCGCGGCCCCGCTGACCGAGGACATCACAATCTACTCCAAGTGGGTCTGGATTGTCCTGCCCGGCACGACGGTCAAGAAGAACACCCCGAAGCTCAACACTGCCGACCACTTCGCGTATGTCCAGGGCTATCCCGACGGCACCGTGAAGCCCACCGGTAACATCACCCGCGCTGAGACGGCCGCAATCCTCTTCCGTCTCATGGACGAAGACTCCCGCAAGACCTATTACTCCACCAAGAGCGGTTTCCGCGATGTCGCCACTGGCAGCTGGTACAACACCTACGTTGCAACTTTAAACAACGCCGGCGTTATCACCGACAGTTCCAACGGCTACTTCCGCCCGAACGAGACCATCACGCGTGCAGAGCTTGCCGCGATGCTGGCACAGTTCGCCGACACGAAGAGCGCGCCGAACTACTTCACCGACGTCACCGCGAACTACTGGGCAGCCAATGCGATCGCTGTCTGCGCGAAGCTCGGCTGGATCAACGGCTATCCCGACGGCACCTTCCGCCCGGATCAGACCGTGACCCGTGCAGAGATGATGGCCATGATCAACCGTGCGCTGGAGCGCACGCCGAAGTCGGCCGCTGACCTGCTCGCCGGTATGAAGGTCTGGAGCGACAACGCGAACGTCAACGCATGGTACTATCTCGACGTGCAGGAGGCTACCAATAGCCACACCTACACGAAGTCCGGCACACATGAGACATGGAAGAAGCTGCGCTGACGCAGACTTCTGAGCATCTTTCCCAGTTGACCACATAGCAAAACAGAAGGGGCGGCTATTCAGCCGCCCCTTCACATTTACCATTTCATTATAAAGCAATGTAGCAACGTTCCCACCGAAGGTTGCTATTTATTTTCTCCATATTCTTCAGCTTGAAGCATTTGGATGAATGCAACGATCATACGCTTTTGCCTCGCATTGCAGGCTCCGGCAAGATGCACGATCTGTGCAAGCGTGGGATCATTTTCGGACAGTTCCGGATAAAAGAGTTGATCGGCAGACGCGCCCAAACTGCGAAGAAGCAGTTCCAGAGAGTTGAGACTCGGCCCCTTTTCACCGAGCTCAATGGCAGATATCTGTCGCTCACTGACGGTGCTTTTTTCGGATAGCTGTGCGCGCGTAAGACCCTGTTCTTCGCGGATTTTTCGCAGAACTCTGCCAACTCGCTTTGAAACCGGATCATGTAATTCCTCCACCAAAAGATCACCTCCAACGCCTTTATTCTACATGAAAGGCAGTTTGCGGAAAATGTTCCACTGGTGGCAAAATACAACCACTACTAGGGCATATCTTTTCTTGTGAAACAGCAATAATTGCAACCTGCCATTTTGGAAGTGTGTCAATGCAATCATCGTTATAGTTATGTCTGCTCTAGATGGAGTGCGTATGGTTGATAGAAGAAACCGGAAGCAGGCGGACTGCTTCCGATGGTGACCAGCAACCCAACGAATCGCAGTTCGATCTACATACAAGTGGCATCCGGAACACTGCGGTTTAAACTATACCGTTTTTTATTATGAACCATTAGGGGATAATACCAACAGCCATTGGTGTATTCTTGCCAGGAACGGCAGGAATACACCAATGGCTGTTTTCTGTCTGCCCCGTGCCCCTCCGCTTTTGAAATTTTGGTTCTCTCAAAATTTCAAAAGATTGGAGGAATCCGTAATGGGATTCAATTATGCAATCGAAAAGGCAAAGTTTGAAAGAGAATGGACGCAGCTGCGTGTCGAATATGAAAAGGCTGGCATGTCAACTGAAAAGATCAACATCTTGCACGACTACGATTGGGAAAATTTCAAAAAAGAACGAATTTACGCTATTCACACGCAAGAATTCAGAGAAGCCCAATATGACAACGGCAGCAACAGCCAAGGCGATAAATCACCGCTTTTCAAAAAATTCCTGACAGCAATCAGCCGCCTTGATAACTACGCCGAGAGTTCAAGGTACGCATGGCTCGATGAGTTATCTGATCCCAGACTGACGAGAAGGCTGAAAGGACTTTCCATTCAGGAAAAGGAGCTTTTGACCAAATACTGTATTGAGCAGAAAACACAAGCAGAGATTGCAACAGAATTAGGGCTTTCTCAGCGCGGTGTCGGCAAGCAACTTCAGGCTCTCAAAAAAATTTTTCGATAATTTTTCAAAAATAGTTCTAAAAAAGTCGTTCTCGCTGCCTACCACATGAGGGGATCTTTTTTAAGCCCCCTCATGCAGCTTGAAAAGTACATATCCAGCGACTGAAATGACATCAAGCGGATGAGCCAGAAATGGAACAGCGATGCGGAGGATGCGCGAAGACCACCTGTACAGATTTTCTGTATAAAGACGGCCCAAGAAGGTGACGAGCGGTACCCATCCATCCAAAAGCAGCTTTGGCAAGCTGCCTCGCAATGATCTTGTCCGCGGACAATGGTACTCCTGCCCAGCCACAACGGAACGTAATGGGGGCAGCTCGGAGAGATCCTCGGAGGGGTGCAGACCCGTGCGCGGCGCCAGCCGCCGTTCAGCCGCTGCCTTGGCTCCGGGAAGAAGCGTCGAACAGGAGCAAGCATCAAAATTTCAAAAGCAGGGGCGGCTCTGCGGTTTGCGGAGCCGCCCCGTGGCTAAAGGAGAATCTTATGAATCCAAACATTGATTTTTTAGGCATCTGCCAGCTCTTGAAGGCGCTCCGGACGGTTGGTTTTTCTGAGAATGACATCAAGAAGATCGCGCGGCGGATTGCTATCGAGCTTGGTGCAAATTTCACACTTTACGCTTGATTTTTCTCCGTTTTGATTATAGCTATTACGCCCTTGGTGTGGTAGTGTGTGTTGCTGCAGAGGGAGGTGAACAGCGTGGCAAAGAAGCAGACCAGCGGAAACCTTGCGCTGGAACAGCAGCGCGTCATAGTCATCCCAGCGCACGACGAGATCGTCGCACAAAAACTGCGCGTTGCAGCCTATGCCCGCGTCAGTTCCTCCAGCGAGGATCAGCTAAATTCCTACCGCGTGCAGAATCAATACTATTCTGAACTGATCTCCAGCAATCCGGATTGGGAAATGGTCGATATTTACGCCGATGAGGGCATCACCGGCACGTCGGTTGAAAAGCGCGAAGATTTTCAGCGCATGATGCAGGATTGCCGCAAAGGCAAGATCGACCGCATTCTGGTCAAGTCCATTTCCCGATTTGCCAGAAATACAAAGGATTGCCTTGCGGCTGTCCGGGAACTGAAGGAACTCGGCGTCAGCGTCCAGTTCGAGGAACAGGGCATCGACACCAGCAAGGTGTCCAGCGAAATGGTTACGGCGATCATGGCGTCCTTGGCGCAAAAGCAGAGTGAGTCCATATCAGGGAACGTCAAATGGGGTGTCCAGAAACGAATACGGGATAAAACATTCATTACCTGTAAAGAACCATACGGCTATCGACTGGTTGATCGCCAGCTATGTATTGTTGAATCGGAAGCAATTATCGTTCGTATGATCTACGAGAAATATTTATCAGGAACCAGCATGGAGTTCATTCGAGATCAACTGAATGTTGCCAATATTCCGTTCAGAGAAAATGAAAAGCAGCGCCGATGGACGCGAAAAGCTATTTCCTACATTCTCGCCAATGAGAAGTACATTGGGGATTCTCTTTGGCAGAAAACCTACTCGGGGGACACTTTCCCATATAAGCAGCGCAAGAACAAGGGCGAAAAAGAACAATACTATGTAGAAAATACGCATCAGGCAATTGTAGAAAAGAGCGTTTGGCACGCAGTTGCAGAATTGCGAATGCAACGGGCAGGCGAAAAACATCCAGAAGATTATTATGCTCCGTCAGCATTTCGGAAAAAGGTTCTTTGTGGATGCTGTAGTTCCATGTTTCGACTTCGCCAAAATAGAGGCTGCACATATTGGTCATGCAGGCAGCATGATATAGATCGAAACAGCTGCCCGAACAGCCAGATACCAGAAACAGTTATGCAAGAAGCATTCTGCCGTCTGTACTACAAACTCAAACACCACGGAGAACCCATCTTCACGCAGATGCTCTCAAACCTCCAAAAAATCCGTTACAGCCGCATGCTCTGGAGCGAGGACGTGATCTCCCTCAACAAGAAAATATCCGATATTCTCAGTCAGGTTCAATTCCTAACCCAGCTTCAGCAAGCGGGCGGCGTTGATCC
>ERZ773116.2822-NODE-2822-length-13331-cov-3.522145_pt1 | contig 13331 bp, 14 predicted proteins | sample MGYA00580563_ERZ773116 | MGnify/ENA primary metagenome ERZ773116 (study PRJEB29015, sample SAMEA2737864) | human gut metagenome | biome: human gut; feature: human-associated habitat; material: faeces | place: China | collected 2012 ... | reverse complement strand
CTTTTTCTTTGATTATATAACGTGTTGCAGATACTTTATCTGCAACCTATCTGCCGCAGGTATCTGCAACGTTCCAACTATTTATCAACTAGCACATTACACGCTTTTCGTTGCAGGTGGCAGATGTTTTTACGTTTTTCAACTTTATAGTAGAGGATTACGCATCACAATTATGCTCAAAACTGTAAGTAATGAATAAAATTCACCTCTGTGCCCTCTGTGTCCTCTGTGGTGAAAACCCGTGCAGAAATAAGCTAAAATTGAAGAAACAATGAAATTACAGAATAAATAATTTTCCCCTATATATATGCTGTCTGCTTTTGTCTGTATTTAGACTCCTATTAAGTCTGAATATCAATAAATTACGGAATCATTTTGTCCGTATCTGTCCGGCTAAAAACACTTATCATATATGCATGTTCTGTAACTTTGCAAACAAAAAAATGACAGAACAATGAGTTACTTATTATTTAAAAGAGGAAACGATTTAGGAGGTTGGATTGTCTTTCTGATAGCAGCTTTTGTGTATGGAATGACTATTGAACCTACCGCAAGTTTTTGGGATTGTCCCGAATTTATTTCATGTGCCGAAAAGCTACAAGTTGGTCATCCACCGGGAGCACCTTTCTATATGCTTGTCGGGAATCTATTCACCCAGTTTGCGTCCGATGCTTCGCAGGTGTCGCACATGGTCAACTTTTTAAATGCACTATTAAGTGCAGGGTGCATTTTATTTCTTTTTTGGAGTATTACCCGATTGGTGCGAAGCATACTTACGGATGATGCACGGAAGCTATCAACGACCGACGTAATTATCATTTTAGGAGCAGGGTTTGTAGGAGCTTTGGCTTACACCTTCAGTGATACATTCTGGTTCAGTGCGGTAGAGGGTGAAGTATATGCCTTCTCTTCCTTCCTCACAGCTTTGGTTTTTTGGATGATTCTTCGCTGGCAGGACGAAGCAGATTCAATATCCGGCGACCGCTGGATTATCCTGATAGCCTATATCATAGGACTTTCCATCGGAGTACATCTGCTCAATCTGCTCTGTATTCCTGCTATTGTATTGGTGTTCTATTACCGGAAATACCAAGCTGTATCACTCAAGGGAGTGATCGGAACGATTGCTCTGTCCGGTCTTCTTATTGTATTGATTCTCTTTGTTTATATACCCGGAATGGCTGATATGGGAGGATGGTTCGAGCTATTCTTCGTCAATGTATTGGGATTTCCTTTCCAAACAGGATTAATCATTTTTCTGACTTTAGTCCTGTTTTTGTTGATAGGAGCCATCTACCGATTCAAAAAACGCATAGTACATACCGGTTTATGGTGCCTGCTCATGCTCACCATAGGATATACCACTTATGCGGTCATATTGATTCGTGCCAATGCCAATACACCGCTTAATGAAAATACACCGGATCATATTTTCACGCTCAAAAGCTACCTGAATCGCGAACAGTATGAAAGTGCCCCTTTACTTTATGGAAGAACATACGCTTCCGAACCGGAGTATGTGCCCGAAGGAGACTATTACAAAGTGAAAACAGAAAAAGGTAGTGCCATATATCGACAAGATAAAGAAGAAGGCAAGTATAAAATCATCGGCTATAAAGAAAATGTGTGCTACACTCAAAATATGTTGTTTCCGCGAATGTGGAATGATCGTTTCGCTGCTTCTTATAAAGGATGGTCGGGAAGCACGAATGATGTACCCACACAAAAAGAGAACCTGACTTATTTCATTACATACCAGCTCAACTACATGTATGTACGTTATTTCCTATGGAATTTTGTCGGACGGCAGAATGATATTCAAGGAAGCGGTGAACCGGAACACGGCAACTGGATTACAGGAATTTCCTGGCTTGACAATCTGCGCTTGGGAGATCAGAAGCTTTTACCAGAATCTTTGCAGCAGAATAAAGGCCACAATGTTTTCTATGGCTTGCCGTTATTATTAGGACTACTTGGTATCTATTGGCAATGGGCACGTGGAAAGAAAGGCAAGCAACAGTTCAGTGTCTTGTTTTTCCTTTTCTTTATGACCGGATTGGCGATTGTGCTCTATCTGAATCAGACTCCCGGACAACCCCGTGAACGGGATTATGCGTATGCAGGTTCGTTTTATGCGTTCGCTATCTGGATTGGAATGGGAGCCGCCGGATGCTGTGACATGCTTCGTCGGAAGCACTTTAAAGTCCTCCCGGTCAGCTTACTCATGCTGCTTTGCCTGCTCATCCCCGTACAAATGGCAAGCCAGACTCGGGACGATCATGACCGGAGCAACCGATATACCTGCCGTGACTTTGGGGCTAATTATCTAATGACGCTTCCCGATACAGGAAATCCGATCATATTCTGTAACGGAGACAATGATACGTTCCCTTTATGGTATAATCAGGACACGGAAGAGGTGCGCAGAGATGCACGCATCTGCAACTTAAGTTATGCGCAAACCGACTGGTATATTTATCAGCAACAATGTCCTCTATACAATGCTCCCGGACTACCGATCAGCTGGGAACAAAATCAATATCAAGAGGGAAAGAACGAATATGTAGCCGTTCGTCCGGAGTTGAAAAAACAAATAGAAGAATTGTATCAAAAGCATCCCGAAGAAGCCCGTGACAGTTTTGGAGATGATCCGTATGAGATAAAGAATATCTTGAAACATTGGGTATTTGCAGAGAAGCAGGAATTTCATGTGATACCTACCGATACGATAAATATTCACATCGATAAGGATGCAGTGCTTCGTTCGGGAATGATGTTGCCTAAAGCCATTCGTCATTTAAAAGGAGAAGAATTGAAAAATGCGATACCGGATAAACTATCTATTTCTCTGAAAGATATGCGTCTGCTGACTAAAGTAGATTTGCTCATACTCGAAATATTGGCTAACTGCAACTGGGAACGTCCGTTATACATGGCTATCTCGGTGGGAAATGCCACTAAATTGAAGTTTAATGATTACTTTGTCCAGGAAGGATTGGCATTCCGGTTTACCCCATTTAATTATAAAAAATGGGGAGACGCGGAAGGGGACAATGGATATGCAATAGATACGGAGAAATTCTACGAGAATGTGATGAACAGATATAAATATGGAGGATTAGATACTCCCGGACTTTATCTGGACGAAACGACTATGCGTATCTGCTACTCCCACCGAAGACTCTTTGCCCAACTGGCTAAAGAACTGGTGAAACAAGGAGACAATGCCCGCGCCCAAAAAGTATTAGCGTATGCCGAACAAGCTATTCCGGCGTATAATGTACCTCAAGTATACGAGAGTGGTTCGTATGAGATAGCCACAGCTTATGCCTCCATAGGAGAAACCGGGAAAGCGATCACTTTATTGAATGATCTGATAGCAGAATCGAGAGATTATATCGACTGGGCTTTCTCGCTGGGAGATAGCCGGATAGAAATGGTTCAACGGGATTGCCTGTATAAGTTCTGGCAGTGGAATCAGTGTAATGAATTACTGAAAGATATGGATAAAGAGAGGTATAAACAGAGTAATCAGCAGTTTGAAGAGAAATACATGCGACTCGCTCAACTAATGAATTATCAAAACTAAACTCAAGAAAGATGAAAACGAAAATAGTAAAAGAGAAAGAACAGAAAACTGTATTAAGCAAAAAGAATTACATCATTTTAATAAGCAGTTCGATATTGATTATCGCAGGATATATATTGATGAGCGGCGAGGGGAGTACCCTTGCCGCCTATCATCCCGATATATTTAGCGAAACACGCATACGTATTGCCCCTTTAGTCTGTTTGTTAGGCTATCTGCTGAATGTATTTGGTATTCTTTACCGGCCATTAAAATAAAATAAATCCTCCTAATATCATTAATATTTCAAAAAAGAGCATTCATATAAGATAAATTATTGTTTCTTTTGTCCTAATGAAATGAAAGTTGGGAAATAGTATGAGTAATAACATTGATATAAAAACGCTGGAGGCCTTTCAGGATGGGAATCACAAGGCCTTTGAGACTATTTTTATAGCATACTACAACAAAACCAAAACATTCATTGACGGATATATAAAATCGGAGCCCGATGCAGAAGAGCTGACAGAGGATTTATTTGTCAATCTTTGGATCAATCGTCATTCCATTGATACATCCAAATCATTCAATTCTTATTTGCACACCATTGCCAGAAATGCAGCCATCAACTTCCTGAAACATAAATATGTGTGTGATGCCTATCTGAACAACAACCAAGATACAGAATATAGCTCTACTTCCGAAGAAGACCTTATTGCCAAGGAACTGGAAATGCTGATTGACAAACTTGTCGGAGGAATGCCCGAACAACGGAGAATGATTTATACATTGAGCCGTAACGAAGGACTATCCAATGCCGAGATTGCCGAACGCCTGAATACTACCAAAAGAAATGTTGAAAGCCAGTTAAGCCTTGCTTTGAAAGAAATACGGAAGGTGATTTCATGTTTTTTGGTATCACTACTATAAATTGACGAAAAAAAAACGCCCAATCATTTTCTGCTGTTCACTTATTAGTTATCTTTGTAAAACAAAAGAGAGTCGTATGACAGGAAAAAGGGAATATGTTCGCCAAGTAGTAGCATATGCAAACTACTTTAAAGATTTTAGGAAGACTTTGCCTCGGAATGTATTGCAGAAAATGTATCAGATCTTCATATACATCATGACATTGGAGCAAATACCTGAAAAATATCTTAAATCGGTAACTGGTGTGCAGGGATTATTCGAAATTCGCATAGAAGAAAGTAGTAACATATATCGTGTTTTCTGTTGTATGGATGATGGGAATCTAGTGATATTATTCAATGGATTCCAAAAGAAAACTCAAAAAACACCTTTGGCTGAAATAGAAAGAGCCAAACGAATAATGAATGAGTATTTTTCAGAAAAAAAGAGAAAGGAGGGATAAACAATGGATAATGAAAAGTTGAAAGAAAGAGGATGTACTCCTCTTGAAGATTTAATCTCTGAAGATTTTGGAGTTCCTGGAACTGCAGAACGTTACGAGTTTGAAAACAGTTGTGAAGCATTTATCATTGGTGAACAATTACGAGCAGAAAGATTAAAGGCTGGTATGACACAAGAGCAGCTTGCTGCTAAAATTGGTACAAAAAAAAGTTATATATCGCGTATTGAAAATGGTCATACTGATATTCAACTTTCTACGTTATTTAAAATATTCCAAGGATTGGGACGTAAAATCAGTTTCACAATTATGTAATCGCGAAACTGAAAATGTATATATCAAGGTGGTGCTGTTACAGAGGTCTAAACAAAGAAAACTTTTGTAATATCTTCACCTTTTTTCTTTATATAATTACTTTTCAAAAAAACTTCTATTTTCTTATTGAGCTTTTTGCCACCAAACTGTATATATAGTAAAGTGCAGCAAAAATGAAGAAAAGTAATATCAGTAAAATCATCAAAATGTTCCTCTCCGCCCGCTTTCCATCTGAAACGGAAGAGAAAGTGCAGAAGTGGATCATCAAAGATAAAAATCAGCAGGCGAAAGCTAAAGCTTCACTGGATTTTTGGAATGAATTGGACGTAGAAGCCGATTCAAATACTTATGCTTCATTGGAACGGGTAAATTTAAGAACGGGATATAATAAGGAACATCTGACCAACATAGTTTCTTATCAGAAATTTGCCCATATTGCTGCCGTTATTATTCCTTTGTTTTTATTTGCAGGAGGAATATTCTACTATCTTTCTCCCCAAAACGAAATGATAGAAGTATCCGTTGCCTACGGAGAACAGAAACGCCTGATCTTACCAGACAGTTCGGAAGTATGGTTGAACGCAGGAAGTACCATTTTATACCCCGAAACTTTTGCCAAAGATAAACGCTTGGTCATGCTTGACGGCGAAGCTTATTTCTCTGTCAAAAAAGATACTGCAAGTCCTTTTATTGTAGAAGCATCCCAACTTTCGGTGAAAGTGCTCGGAACCAGATTCAACGTGAAAGCCTATCCTAATGATGAGAAAATAACTACTACATTGACTAGCGGTAAGGTGGAAGTGAGCGTTCAGTCCCAACCTCCCCATATACTAAAGCCCAATGAGCAGCTTACATACGACAAAAAATCATCAGACATCCATATATCAATGATAGATACCAATGATACCAACTGCTGGATGGTGGGGAAACTGGTCTTTACCAATGCCAGTGCCGGAGAAATATTCCGAACCCTGGAAAGGCACTACAACACCACGATTGATAATACAGCAACTATCCCCACATCGAAACGATATACAGTCAAGTTTCTGAAAGATGAAAGTCTGGATGAAATACTGAATATATTGAAAGATATAATCGGCTTTGATTATCAGCAGTATGAAAAGAAAATAGTAGTAACCCAACCATAAAAAAGAAACAGCCTATGAATAAAAAGAACCGGGAAGTAGCTTGAGACCCTCTTCCCAGTTCTGAAATGTCTACCCTCATTCAACCAGTGACGTAAAATGAAGTATCAACATACAAATATAGAATAATGAATCGAATAAATACGAAGAAAAGAGCAGGTAAGCTCGCCATTTTTTTATTTTTTACTTTTCTCTCTCTTACAACTGTTGCACAGAATAAAGAAAAAAAGATTACCATACAAAATAAAAAGATCTCATTAAAAGAGGCTTTTGCACAAATAGAGACACAAACCGGATATAGCATCGCTTATGAACAATCGAAGCTGGATATCGAAAAGAAGCACTCTTTATCTCTCAAAAATGTAACTGTCGACAAAGCCATGATCCAACTATTGAAAGGAACGGGATATGCATATAAGATAAAAGGATATCATATTATTATCTCTTTGCAGGATAACAAGCAAAAGCCCGCCAACAATTATACACAAAAACTGACTCAAACCATAAGAGGAATTGTTGTTGATTCCAAAACCAATACGCCGATAGAATATGCCTCCGTCTGTATAACAGAAGATCCCTCGCGGGGAGGTTCGACTGACGAACGGGGAAATTTCCGGATTAATAATGTCCCGGTAGGGCGTTATAATATTCAGGCAACTTTTATGGGGTATCGTTCAAGTATCATCACCGAAGTATCTGTCACTTCTTCCAAAGAAGTATTTGTAGAGATTCCGATGGATGAAAATGTACAGGATTTGGCAGAAGTGCTTGTCAAACCGGAAATAAAAAAAGACCGGACTGTCAACCCGATGGCCATCACAGGAGGACGTATGATTAGTATCGAAGAAGCGTCACGATTTGCCAATGGCTTTGACGATCCTGCACGGTTGAGTTCTGCATTTGCAGGAGTAGCGGGAGATGTCGGTACCAATGCGGTTGCCATCCGGGGAAACGCTCCACAATTTACCCAATGGAGACTGGAGGGAATTGAAATACCTAATCCTACCCATTTTGCCGATTTATCAGGTTTGGGCGGAGGATTCCTGTCTGGCTTAAGTACGCAAGTCATCGGCAACTCCGACTTCTACAACGGAGCTTTCCCTGCGGAATACAGCAATGCCCTATCAGGAGTTTTCGATATGCATCTGCGAAATGGCAATAATCAGAAGTACGAACACGCTTTTCAGGTCGGACTCATGGGGATAGATTTGGCTTCGGAAGGCCCTATCAATAAAAAGCGGGGAAGTTCCTACCTGATTAATTACCGTTTTTCCACTACCTCGCTGGCGTCGGGCAATGACATCAACCTGAAATATCAGGATTTAGCCTTTAAACTGAATTTCCCCACACGTAAAGCCGGAACCTTTTCGATCTGGGGATTAGGATTGATCGACAGGAACAAGGCAGAGGTTTTGGATCGTTCCGAATGGGAAACAATGGGAGACCGGTCGTCGGGATCTAACAAACTGGATAAACTGGCAGGCGGGCTAACTCATAAATATGTAATTAATGAAATGCTTAAAAATGGTAAAGGTGCAGTTGTTAATACATCATCAATGTATGGTCTTGTAGGTTCAACAACTAGTTTTGCATATTCAGCTAGTAAAGGTGCAATCAATCAAATGACTAGATCTTTAGCTTTAACTTATGCTAGAGATAATATTAGAGTTAATGCTATCGCACCAGGATATGTAGACACTCCAATATTAAGTATGGTTCCAGATAATATAAAAGAAACAATGGGAAATGAGCTTCCTATTGGAAGACTTGGAAAAGATACAGAAATAGCAAATTTAATATGTTATTTATTAAGTGATGATGCATCATTTATAACAGGTGCAATTATTCCTATAGATGGTGGATTTACTGCAAAATAAAGTACTAATTTTTATTAGTATTTTTCTTTTGTAGTGATATAATTATTATGGTGAAAAGATTATGGAAAAAATAGAAAAATTAAAAGAAATAATAAATAATTCAAATAATATAGTTGCTTTTACTGGGGCTGGAGTTTCAACTCTTAGTGGCATAAAAGATTTTAGAGGTAAAAATGGTTTATATAAGGAAAAATTTGAACATAGTGCAGAGTATTATTTAAGTTCAAGATGCTTTTTTTTAGAACCAGATACTTTTTATAAATTTTATAAATCAAATATGAATGTTTTAGATAAAGAACCTAATATTGTCCATAAATATTTAACAAAGTTAGAAAAAGATGGAAAACTAAAAGCAGTTGTTACTCAAAATATTGATGGACTAGATAAGAAGTCGGGCACAAAAAATGTACTTGAAATACATGGTACTATATACAAAAATTACTGTGCAAAATGTGGTAAAGAATATAGTGCAGAATATGTTTTTAATAGTAAAGGTGTTCCTTATTGTGACTGCAAAGGCATAATAAAACCATATGTTGTTTTATATGGTGAAATGTTAAATGATGACTTTGAAAAGGCCATACATTATATAAATAATGCGGATACTTTAATTGTATTAGGCTCTTCATTAACAGTAGAACCTGCCGCAAGTTTAGTTAGAGATTTTATTGGAAAAAATTTAATTATAATAAATGAAAATGATACGCCATTAGATGAATATGCTACTTTAGTAATACATGAAAATTTAGAAAATGTTATTTCAAAATTAAATGTGTAAACTATGTGTATTAAATTTCAAAAATGTAATATTAAGTAATATTAAACAAATGACAAAAAAATAATTATATATTAAAATTGTATTAGAAAGTTAAGTGGTAAAAATGAAAATAATAAAGAAAATTTTGTTTATAATATTACTTTTTTTAGTATCATTTTGTATATATTTTACAGTTAGTGGATATAAAATGTATAAGGATGCAATAGATAAAACACCATTGAGTGAAAAAGTAGAAGAAATTCAAAATAAAGAAAATTATACAAAAATAACTGATATGCCAAAAATATATCTTGATGCAGTTATTTCAATTGAAGACCATAAATTTTATAAACATCATGGAGTAAGTGTTACATCAATAGTTCGTGCGTTTTTACATGATATAGAGGCTAAAGAGTTTTTAGAAGGTGGAAGTACAATAACAGAACAATTATCAAAAAATATGTATTTTACTCAAGAAAAAGATTTAAAAAGAAAAGTTGCAGAGGTATTTGTAACTCTTGATTTAGAAAAAAATTATACAAAAAACGAGATACTTGAATTATATTTAAATACATCTTATTTTGGTAATGGTTATTATACAGTAAGTGAAGCAAGTAAAGGATATTTTAATAAAGATGCTAAAGATATGACTGATAGCGAAGCAACACTTTTAGCGGGTATTCCAAATGCTCCATCAGTATATAATCCAAAAGAAAATTTAAAACTCGCAAAAGAAAGACAAAAACAAGTATTAGATAAAATGGTTCAATATAAAAAAATAACAAGGAAAAAGAAGATGAAATCCTAAGTAAAGAATAAGTAAATGCAGAATAACGAATTGCTTTTATTTTGCATAAATATATGTTAGAATAATTTATATAATAGGAGTAGTTATGATGTATAAAGATTATTTAGAAAAGAATCATTCATTTGATAAAAAAACAATGCTTGGCATCTTTTGTATGATCATAGTAATGGGTGGTGTATTTGGTTTTTTATATGAATATTTCTTTTATTTTTTTAATGGTGGTATGAAAGAATTTTATTATAGAGGAGGAAATTTTCTTCCTTGGATAAATATATATGCGACAGGTTCAGTTATGATATATATTCTTACATATAAATATAGAAAAAGTCCATTAAAGGTATTTTTAATAAGTGTTATTTCAACTGGATTATTAGAGTATTTTTCAGGTCTTGGAATTTATATTATAGGTGATGGGCTTAGATATTGGGATTATAATACGGAAATATTAAACTTTGGAAATATTAATGGATTTATATGTCTTAGAAGTGTAATGTTTTTTGCATTATCTGCTTTACTTTTAATGTACGTTATTGTACCATTTTGTTTTCATATAGCAAGTAAATCAAATAAAAAGGTATTTTTAATTGTTACAATAACAATATGTTCTATCTTTTTAGCAGATGAATTTTATAATCTGATATTAGCTAAACTTTTTAATCTTCCAAATGCAATAAAAATATACAAAAGTATCGGGATTCATTATATGTAAAAATGAAAAGAAATGTAGTATTTTGTCTTTTAAAATCGTTATGTAAATGATATAATGTGATAGTGGAGGTAATAAAAATGAAGAAAGTATTTTTGGCAATATTAATTTCAGTATTGTGTTTTATTCCTTTTAGTGTTAATGCAGAAGAAAAAGAATACAAAACTCTTAATTTAGATGAAGCACTAAAAGAAGAAGAAATTGATCATGATTTTTCTAATTATAAAGAAACAGATGATCAAGCAATTATATATTTATTTAGAGGAAAGGGTTGTGCTTACTGTAAGAAATTCTTAACATATTTAAATAGTATTGTTGATGATTATGGTAAATATTTTAAAGTTGTATCATATGAAGTTTGGTATGATAATGATAATGCAGAATTAATGGAGAAAGTAGGTAATTTATTAGGCCAAAAGGCTGAAGGAGTACCTTATATAGTAATTGGTGATAAGGTTTTCGCAGGATATGCTGAAAGTTATAATGATGAAATAAAAGAAGCAATAAAAAAACAATACGATTCAAAAAATGAATATGATGTTATGAAAAAATTAGCAGAAAGTTCTGATAATGCAGAAGAGACTACTACAACAAAATCATCAGATACAACAGCACTTATAATTATTGTAAATCTATTATTTATTGCGGTTGCTACTGTTATAATTGTTTTATTCAATAATAAAAATAAATTAGAAATTATGGATAAATTAGAAGAAATGGATTCTGTTAGGAAAACAAAAAAAGGAGCAAAAAATGAAGCGTAAATTATTTTTTGCTTTCTTTATTTCTTTAGTATTAATAGTTACAGGTTGTTCATTTAATCAAAGTGATTCAAAGAAATTTAAAAATGAATATGAATCATTAAATGGTACAAAAGTAGAAGGTAAATCTGTAAGAAACATAAATATAGATAAGAATAATCCATTTATTTATTCTAGTGCAGAAGAAGTAGCAAAGAAAATAGAAAATAAAGAAACATTCGCAGTATATTTTGGATTTAAAGAATGTCCATGGTGTAGAAGTGTAATAGAATCATTAATAGAAGTATCAAGTGATTTAGGATTAGAAGAAATATATTATGTAGATGTAAAAGATATTCGTGATACAATGAAAGTTAATGATGATGGTAAAGTAGAAACAGATAAAAAAGGAACTAGTGGATATTATAAATTATTAAAATTACTAGATAATGTTTTAGATGATTATACACTTACAAATAAAGATAATGAAGGAGTAAGTGCGAATGAAAAAAGAATATATGCACCAACAGTTATTTCTATTGTAGATGGAAAAGTAGAAGATATGACAACTGGTATAAGCGATGCACAAACAGATGCATATATGAAATTAACAGATGAAATGAAAAAAGAAACATATAATAAATTTAAGTGTGTTTTAGAGTGTGTTACAGAAAATAAAAACTCTTGTTCTATTGATAAAAAATGTTAAAAGGAAGATTTTAGTCTTCCTTTTTTAATATATCTAAAGTATGCGCAGCAGATCCTATCATTTCATATCTTTCACAAGTACTTAAATGATATTTAATAAATTCATTAAATGTATTTTCATCCATTTTATTTAATACATCTCTAATATAATTTGCACATCCATCAGGAGTTATAATTTTAACTCTTTTTAAATTTAATATTTTATTATAATTATTTATCTCTTCAATTCTAACAGGTGAATATAGATTATCAACCCAAGATACAATTTTATAATTATTATCAATTTCATTATTATTAATAGAGTTCATTATGTTATTTTCTTTAAAACCATATCTAATAATACAATAATCATTCATAAAATATTGAACTAAAATATAACCGTTCTTTTTAGTAACTCTTTTTGCTTCAGATAATGCTTTTATTTTTTCTTCATCAGTCATTAAATGATACATTGGACCAAAAAGTAATACAATGTCAAATGATTCATCTTTAAATTTAGAAAGATCAGTCGCATTTCCTTGAATAACTTTGACTTTATCACTATTTTTTTCAATTACTTTTAAATTATGTTTAACAAGTTCAAGGGCAGTAACATCATATCCATCATTTGCTAAATTTATAGAATATTTACCAGTACCTGCGCCAATATCAAGAATTTTAGGATTATTAAATTCTTTTAAATATTCCTTAATATATTTCATAGATGTAATAAATTCAACTTGTCCATGTCTTGTATTTAATCTTTTATCTTCATTAAATTTATTATAGTACTTAATTAAATTTTCTTCGTTCATAAATATATCACCAATAAAATAATACATTATTTTCCTTATTTTTTCTAGTGTATGGTATAATTATTTTATAAGTAGGAGGAAAATATATGTTTTGTAATAAATGTGGAAGTGAAATGAAAGAAGATAATAAATTTTGTGCAAATTGTGGTAATAAAGTTATAAAAGATGAAAATGATTGTTATATATTATTTGAACGAATGAAACAATTTTATGGTTGTTTAGTTCCAATTGATATTTATTTGGATGGCAATAGGGTTGGAAGTGTTAAAAGTAATAAATCAGTAAAAATAGATACAACATATGGGAATCATAAACTTTCATTTAATTTATGGAGTGGTAATGGAATGTATGATATCAATATTGCAAAAGGAGAAAATGTAAAAGTAACTTTTAAATTATCAATGGGACTTGTTACATCTGAACCTGAAATTATTTCTATTGAGAAAATAAAGTAAAAAAATAATTATAGGAGTATAGTTATGGAAAAAGAAAAATTTAATTATAAATCAATTATGCAAGTTCCAAAACTTGACAAAATAGTAAT
>ERZ773116.2817-NODE-2817-length-13347-cov-8.302212_pt1 | contig 13347 bp, 16 predicted proteins | sample MGYA00580563_ERZ773116 | MGnify/ENA primary metagenome ERZ773116 (study PRJEB29015, sample SAMEA2737864) | human gut metagenome | biome: human gut; feature: human-associated habitat; material: faeces | place: China | collected 2012 ... | reverse complement strand
GCGCATTCAGGCTGAGCGTATGCGTGAAGAGAACATGACTGATGCAGAGTGGCAGAAAGAGCTACAGCGCCGTGAACAGGTCAAAGCTGAACGCCGGACCTATGGTGAGAACCTCCGCAGTGCTACCCATTCCGCTGGGCGCTCCCGTGCTTCTATGGTCGCTGACATTGAGTCCACGGACAACTGGATGGACAGCCTCTAAGACACAGACACACAAGTGGTCCTGACCCGATGTTGGGACCCACAGTATCAAAACTAATTCAGGAGATTGATTATTATGACGATTAAAGACGCTTTCCAGTTCGGCATTGAGCCAGTACGTATCACCGACACCGACATCATGCCAACTAACGCAGACCCTCAGGTCTACGCCTTTGAGCTGGCTAAACTGGTTAAGACAATGCTGAATGGTGTGCTGAAATCCGCTCAGGAGAACATCCCGTTCCCTGTAGAAGTCCTGCCTACCCGCAATAGCCTGCCTACTCCAATCATTGCTCACACTCTGGCTGATCGCTCTGTGGTCGTTCCTGTCCGTGGTGGTAAGCGACCTGAAGTCGTGACCGTTCCGTCTGGACAAGAAATCGTGGTCGAACCAATCGAGCAGGCTATTCTCATCTCTGAGCAGACCAAGCTCTGGGACGCCAAGTCATCCACCGGATTCACTCAGGGCACACTTCAGCAGGACGCTATGAACATCTGTGAGAATGTGGTCCGTACCATCAACGCTCGCATGGTTGACGTTCTGGAGTCCTCCAAACTGTTGAAGACCGTAGAGCTTCCGGTCCTGACTGGCAGCCTGACCGCTAAGGCAGACACTATCATGGACGCTCTGTATGACAACACCGAATCTTCTTTCGGTTCTGAGGTTACTGATTACGGTATCATCGCCCATGAGTCACACCTCAAGGCTCTCTCCCGTCTGGCTGCTAAGCAGGGCTTCGGTGGTGAAGACGCTATCGTCGATATGCTGGGGACTGATATTGCGTATTACAACGGTGAAGACCGTGGCGTGTTCATGATGGCTAAGCGTTTTACGGCTCTGAGCTTCGGTTGCTTCCGCCACGATGGCGAAAACATTACGGCGGTCCTTTCACGTGATGGTGACTCCCAGTCTCACTCTCTGGAAATCCTCGGTAAAGTGTTCGTTGTCGCTGAAGCTGCTACTACCGTCAAGATGGGCATTGGCTCAGCTACTGCCGTCCTGCCTGTAGTCAAACGCCTGAAGTTCACCAAGACCGAAGCGTAAGACCAATGGGTAAGAGGTAAGTCTGGACTGAATATCAGCAGGACTTCAGGTGGTGGGTTATCACTGTGATTAACTAACTATGGTCTGGACCAATGGTCTGGACCTGTTGTTAATGTAATAATATAACATAACAGATAAGGAGGGTTTTATGTCTATGACTTCCGCAGACCTGAAGTCCCTCCTGACTCTGGTCTATAAACTCGTGTTCCTCTCTGTGGGACTCTACATGGTCCTCTCTGGTCGACTCGGTGTGGATGTGTTCGACACTCTGTCTAAGGCTGTGGGTGGACTTCTAGGTCCTTAGGTTTGGACTCACAGTGGGACCGATGATTTCTGACAGAAAAATGTGAATGACCATCTAATACATTAAGCCAGCAGACTTCCCCCATAGTCCCGCCTCAAGTCCTGACCGAGGCCACCGGGGGTCCTGACCAGCCGTCTAGACATCCCGTCTAATGACACAAGTCTGGCACAAAGAATGACACAAGGTCTTGACTCAATGCAGGACCTCAGGCCTACTAAGGGTCCGCTTCAAGTCCTTGAAGTTCCAGATGAACTTAATGGGCACATCCAGTTTATCTTTGCCGCGGACGCCGTCGCGGATTGCCGTCATTTGCGGACCATGATCGATAGCATCTGTCCAGCTGAAGCAGGAGATTGACGTTTTGACCGGATTATCCAGCACCGGCAGGCGTTCTATGGTAATGGTATAGGTCGATTCACGCGCGCCACTATTTCCGCCGCTGATGCCGACATTGCCCGTCAAAATAGGTAACATAGCAATAGCGCGTGCAGTCAGTTCGCCGTTTGCCTGGCGTTGTGGCCCCCAGCCCTGGCAGATATAAGCGGGTTTTGCTGTGCCAATTTCACGCGCCAGTTTGATGATACGGTCCTCCGGGATACCGGTAATTTGCGAAGCCCACTGCGGCGTTTTCGCTGTTTTATCGTCACCTTCACCAAGAATATAGGCTTTATAGTGACCATTTTTGGGTGCATCTGCGGGTAAGGTTTTTTCGTCATAGCCGACGCAGTATTTATCGAGAAAAGGTTGATCAACGAGATTTTCGTTAATCAATACCCAGGCAATACCCGCAACCAGCGCGGCATCGGTGCCCGGGCGAATAGGAAGCCATTCATCTTCACGACCAGCAGCCGTATCGGTATATCGCGGATCGATAACAATCATTTTGGCGTTCGATTTCTCGCGCGCTTTTTCAAGAAGATAAGTGATGCCACCACCGCTCATGCGGGTTTCTGCCGGGTTGTTACCAAACATCACGACCAGCTTGCTGTTTTCAATATCCGTGGTGCTGTTGCCATCATTACTGCCGTAGGTGTAGGGCATGGCACAGGAAATTTGCGCAGTGCTGTAGGAGCCATACTGGTTGAGTGAACCGCCGTAGCAGTTCATCAGGCGTTTGACCGCCGAGGCTGATGGCGAAGAGCGGGTCATATTGCCGCCAACAATCCCCGAAGAGTACTGAATATATACAGCCTCATTGCCATATTGTTCGACGGTTTTTTTCAGGCTACTGGCGATAGTATCCAGGGCTTCATCCCAGCTAATCCGTTCGAATTTGCCTTCACCGCGTTTACCCACGCGTTTCATTGGGTAATTCAAGCGATCGGGATGATTAATACGCCGGCGGATGGAGCGACCGCGCAAACAGGCGCGTACCTGATGGTTGCCGTACTCATCGCTGCCGGTATTGTCAGTTTCCACCCAGGTCACTTCATTATCTTTAACATGTAGACGAAGTGCACAGCGGCTACCACAGTTGACGGAACAGGCACCCCAGACCACTTTTTCGCGGGCCTGTTGTACCGCTGCTGCTGCACTGCGCAGGGTAAACGGCAAAGAAAAACCGCCTGCAGCCAGCGCCAGAGAACCTATCGCGGTAGATTTAACGAGTGTTCTGCGGCTGATGCCCACCATTCGTTCATTTTTGGACATAACTCACTCCCTGTTCTTTATCGTTATATAAATGTTTATATATTGAATATTTAGCGCGCTAACAATAGAGGGAGTCTACCCATTTTGGGTTAAGAATTATTAATCCACATCAATAGAAGGGTATGAGTAATATGGTGGGATTATGTTGTATGTTCAAATCGCCGGATGTGTCATATCCGGCGTTCAGTCGATAATGTGTTACTGCGGTTCGGCAGGCGCGCCATCCTGGCTAGACTGCGCGGGAGCAGAGACGTTACCGCTGGTGGTGCGGGTATAGAGAATTTTATGCGTATCATTAGCGCAATGGCCGACGACCTGGGAATCAGGCTGATCAACCTGGTCATTGGGTACAATACTTAACGTGAAGCTGCTTTCGGGTACGCCATTATTGATAATGCGCTGTGATATATCGCTCTGTATGCGCTCACAGGATCCCGGCGCGGCGAGTACCGCGGGTGAGGCGAGGGCGAGCAGAAGCGCGGCACAGCAGGTTGAGAGTTTCATCATAAGCTCCTTACGCGAAGATAACTTCTTTAAGCATAGCATTTAACGTGTAAAGTACTGTATTTGCTACTATGATTGAGAATCATCTCTACTCTCTGGTGACTGTTGTGAAATACAAATTACTACCATGCTTACTCGCGATATTCCTCACAGGATGTGACCGCACAGAGGTAACACTTTCATTTACCCCTGAGATGGCCAGTTTCTCTAATGAATTCGATTTTGATCCGCTGCGTGGTCCGGTAAAAGATTTCACTCAGACATTAATGGATGAGCAAGGTGAAGTGACGAAACGTGTTTCTGGGACTTTGTCGGAAGAAGGCTGTTTTGATTCACTCGAATTACTGGATCTGGAAAATAATACCGTGGTCGCTCTGGTACTGGACGCCAATTATTACCGTGATGCCGAGACGCTGGAGAAGAGAGTACGTTTACAGGGAAAATGCCAGCTAGCAGAATTACCTTCTGCCGGGGTGAGTTGGGAAACCGATGATAATGGCTTCGTGATTAAAGCCAGCAGCAAACAAATGCAGATGGAATATCGCTATGATGATCAGGGTTATCCGCTGGGTAAAACCACGAAAAGTAACGACAAAACATTATCTGTCAGCGCCACGCCATCAACGGATCCGATCAAAAAATTAGATTACACAGCGGTTACTTTACTGAATAATCAACGGGTTGGTAATGTAAAACAGAGCTGTGAATATGACAGTCACGCTAATCCGGTGGACTGTCAGCTAATCATTGTTGATGAAGGAGTAAAACCCGCCGTCGAACGGGTTTACACCATCAAAAATACGATCGATTATTATTAATGCTATTGTGCGGTCGGCTTCAGGAGAGTCTGACCCGGTGTTTTGTGCTCTGCCAGATACTGATGCTGGAATATACACATGCGAATGGCATTACGATATTGACCATTAATAAAGAACTCGTGCATCAATTCACCTTCAACCGAAAAGCCAAGCTTGCGGTAAATGTGAATCGCTTTTTCATTCTCTTTATCAACGATCAGATACAGCTTATAGAGATTGAGAACGGTGAAGCCATAGTCCATTGCTAATTTGGCGGCACGGGTTGCCAGACCTTTCCCCTGATACTCCGGGGAGATAATTATCTGAAATTCTGCGCGGCGATGAACATGGTTAATTTCCACCAGCTCCACCAGACCGGCTTTTTCGCCGTCACATTCCACCACAAAGCGCCGTTCGCTCTGATCGTGAATATGCTTATCATACAGATCAGAGAGTTCAACAAAGGCTTCGTAGGGTTCCTCAAACCAGTAACGCATCACACTGGCGTTATTGTCGAGTTGATGTACATAGCGTAAATCTTCACGCTCCAGCGGGCGTAGCTTAACACTGTGGGCGCTTGGCATAACGTGTCCTTACATTCCTTAAATCAATAACAGGTTAGGGGGTAATAACGCGGCCAGTTCGACGGTCCAGGCAGCGCAAAGTATTGGGCTCCCAGTAGGCATTGATGTTGGCGCTTTGCTCACATTTATCGCGGTTATCAAAAGCGGCGTCGGCTTTATCCCACTCTTTTTCAGTGCGTTTATTCACTTTCTGACGCAGATTGCGCGTGTCATTCCATTGCTCTTTTTCCATAGCGGCGTGCTGGCGGCTTTGTGCACTGTCGCCAGACTCAATCACCAGTTTGTTAGTTTCGGCATGAACAGTTGTGCTCAATGCCAGTGCGCAAGGCAGCAGAAAAGCGAGCAGGCCGATTCGTTTGCTGAGAGTGATTTTCATAATTCATTCCCTGTATGAATGATTAAAGGTGATTCTACACCATCCACTGCGAACGCAAAACGTACCAGGAGGGTGTTTATATTGATGATATTATGTCGCCCTATAACTATACATGATGTCAATAAGAGACAAAGATGATTAAAACAACGTTACTATTTTTTGCTACTGCGCTGTGTGAAATTATTGGATGCTTTCTGCCCTGGTTGTGGTTAAAACGAAACGCCAGTATCTGGCTGTTGCTTCCGGCGGGGATTTCACTGGCGCTGTTTGTCTGGTTGTTAACGTTGCATCCAGCGGCGAGTGGGCGTGTTTACGCGGCTTATGGTGGCGTTTATGTCTGCACGGCGTTGATGTGGCTGCGCGTTGTGGATGGCGTGAAACTGACTCTTTATGACTGGACGGGTGCGTTGATTGCGCTTTGCGGCATGTTGATCATTGTTGCGGGCTGGGGGCGCACGTAGGAACATAAATCCATTTTATCAATAAGATAAGAGGAAGTGTCAGCTGACAAAAGGTATTCTATTTCATCTTTTGTCAACCATTCACAGCGCAAATATACGCCTTTTTTTGTGATCACTCCGGCTTTTTTCAATCTTCATACTTGTATGGTAGTAGCTCAGATGCGTAGATTTCATGCATCACGACAAGCGATGCAAGGAATCGAACATGAAGATCGTAAAGGCTGAAGTTTTTGTTACCTGTCCGGGGCGTAATTTCGTCACATTAAAAATCACCACTGAGGACGGTATTACGGGCCTTGGGGATGCCACCCTCAATGGACGTGAGCTTTCCGTGGCCTCTTATTTGCAGGATCACCTTTGTCCGCAGCTTATTGGTCGCGATGCGCACCGTATCGAAGATATCTGGCAGTTTTTCTATAAAGGTGCTTACTGGCGTCGCGGTCCGGTTACGATGTCGGCCATTTCAGCGGTTGATATGGCGCTGTGGGATATTAAAGCCAAAGCTGCCAACATGCCGCTTTACCAGTTACTCGGCGGCGCGTCTCGTGAAGGGGTGATGGTTTATTGCCATACCACCGGTCACAGTATTGATGAAGCTCTGGATGATTATGCCCGTCATCAGGAGCTGGGATTCAAAGCCATCCGCGTGCAGTGCGGAATCCCTGGTATGAAAACCACCTACGGCATGTCGAAAGGTAAAGGTCTGGCTTATGAACCCGCAACCAAAGGACAGTGGCCGGAAGAGCAGCTGTGGTCGACGGAGAAATACCTCGATTTCATGCCGAAATTGTTTGACGCGGTACGTAACAAGTTTGGTTTTAATGAACATCTGCTGCATGACTTGCACCATCGCTTAACGCCTATTGAAGCGGCGCGCTTTGGTAAAAGCATTGAAGATTATCGCATGTTCTGGATGGAAGACCCGACGCCTGCGGAAAACCAGGAATGCTTCCGTCTCATTCGCCAACATACCGTCACACCCATCGCAGTGGGTGAAGTCTTCAACAGCATCTGGGACTGCAAACAACTGATTGAAGAGCAACTCATCGATTATATCCGCACCACGCTGACCCATGCAGGCGGAATTACCGGTATGCGCCGGATTGCCGATTTTGCTTCGCTGTATCAGGTACGTACTGGCTCACACGGTCCTTCCGATTTGTCACCAGTCTGCATGGCTGCGGCGCTGCACTTTGATCTGTGGGTCCCCAATTTCGGTGTCCAGGAATACATGGGTTATTCCGAACAAATGCTCGAAGTCTTCCCGCACAACTGGACTTTCGATAACGGCTATATGCATCCGGGAGACAAACCGGGTCTTGGTATCGAATTCGATGAAAAGCTGGCGGCGAAATATCCCTATGAACCTGCTTATCTACCAGTCGCACGTCTGGAAGATGGCACGCTGTGGAACTGGTAAGGAGTAAGATAATGAAAAGCATATTAATTGAAAAACCGAATCAACTGGCGATTGTCGAACGTGAAATACCCACCCCGTCAGCGGGTGAAGTACGAGTAAAAGTGAAACTTGCCGGAATTTGTGGTTCAGATAGCCATATTTATCGTGGGCATAATCCTTTTGCGAAATATCCGCGCGTCATTGGTCATGAATTCTTTGGCGTCATTGATGCAGTGGGTGAAGGCGTGGAAAGCGCCAGAGTCGGTGAACGTGTTGCTGTCGATCCGGTGGTCAGCTGTGGGCATTGCTATCCGTGCTCTATAGGTAAACCGAACGTTTGTACGACACTGGCTGTATTAGGTGTGCACGCTGACGGTGGTTTCAGTGAATATGCCGTGGTTCCGGCAAAAAATGCGTGGAAAATTCCTGAAGCAGTGGCCGATCAATATGCGGTAATGATCGAACCTTTTACCATTGCGGCTAACGTAACCGGACATGGTCAACCGACTGAAAATGATACCGTTCTGGTTTATGGTGCCGGTCCAATCGGCCTGACGATCGTTCAGGTATTAAAAGGCGTCTATAACGTTAAAAATGTGATTGTTGCCGATCGCATTGATGAACGACTGGAAAAAGCGAAAGAGAGCGGGGCTGACTGGGCGATTAATAACAGCCAGACACCGCTTGGCGAGATTTTCACTGAAAAAGGCATCAAGCCGACATTAATTATCGATGCGGCTTGTCATCCTTCTATCCTGAAAGAGGCCGTAACGCTGGCTTCTCCAGCGGCACGTATTGTATTGATGGGGTTCTCCAGTGAACCGTCTGAAGTGATTCAGCAAGGAATTACCGGAAAAGAACTCTCTATTTTCTCTTCACGCTTAAATGCAAATAAATTCCCGGTCGTTATCGACTGGTTAAGTAAAGGGTTAATTAAACCAGAAAAATTAATTACCCATACGTTTGATTTCCAGCATGTTGCTGATGCCATTAGTTTATTTGAACAGGATCAAAAACATTGCTGCAAAGTCTTACTCACTTTTTCTGAATAATACCAATAACGGCGAGTAAGTAGTACGCATCTTACCTCTTTTTTAGAGATAACCATTATGACAATAGAAAAACACGAAAGAAGCACTAAGGATTTGGTGAAAGCAGCAGTATCGGGATGGCTGGGCACTGCGCTTGAATTTATGGATTTCAAGAGTCATACGTGTTAACTATTTGATAAATATTAAATTAATTTTTCATTGCTTCGTTATGGGGCATGGTTGGGGCAAACTCGCTTAACTGTGTATTTAACAAAGCTACCTGTGCATTATTGTTTTCAGACATCCATTTTCCGTATACCTGAAATACCATTTGCGCATCTGCATGGCCCATCTGGTTTGCTATAAATGCCGGGTTAGCACCAGCTGTCAGCGACCAGCAGGCATAAGTATGTCTCGACTGATATGATTTTCGATGGCGGAGTCCGGCACGTTTTATCGCTGCGTCCCACATCTGCCTTATTGAGTCAACGGTAAAATGGTCACCATAATTTTTTACTCTCGCTGACACTTCAGGTTGAAAAACAAAGGTGCATTTATGTTTTTCTGTTCTGCCATACTCTCTGAGGTGAACATCAATGATATGCTCTTTGCTCAGTCTCGTTAATGTCATCTGACTCCGGAGAGCGTCGATTGCTGGCTTAATAAGATGAATGACCCGATTGGTTCCCGCCTGTGTTTTTGGTACCGTGAAACGGTCTTTTGCTAAATTTCTCCTGATCATCATTGTTCCATTTTTCAGATCTATGTCCTCCCATCCAAGTGCACACAGCTCACCAGGGCGAACGCCAGTATAAACAGAAACACACCATAAATTTTTGGCTTGCTGATTTCTGCACGCATCGATAAGACGGATGAATTCCTCCCGCGAAAGAGGATCCGGAATGGTTCTTGATTCCTTTAATGGCGAGATCCCCTTAAACGGATTATCTGCCAGGTAACCGTTATCAACACCAAACTGGAACACGGCGTTAAGATTTGTCATGTAATTATTTACAGTTACAGCCGATCTCCCTGGTTGTGTAACAATATAGTTACTTTTGGGGATCTGGTATCCAGTCAGTAACTCTTTACGAACCTCCAGTAATTTTTCTTTATTAATCGATGAGGCAAGATTTTTTTCACCGATTATGCTCAGGATATTTTTGATGACGGCACGGTATGTGTTGAGTGATGTTTTTGCGACTTCAGTTTCTTTCAGTGCCAGAAATTTTTCAGCCAGTTCTTTTATGGTTAAATCTTGTCGGGCCTCACCAAATTTTTCCAGATTGCGTGAGGAGGGAAACTGTTTTGCATAGTCGAAAACACCAGTTTTTATTGCGTAACAAACAGAGGCGCGTAGTTCACCTGCAACGCGCCTGTTTTTTGCTGTGTCAGGAACCCCCAGATTTTCCCTGACTCTTACGCCTTTATAAACAAACCAGATACGTAATTTCCCTCCATGGTTTTCCACGCCTGTCGGATATTTCATTTCAACTTCTCTCATTAGTTAGTGTGGCTTTTAGTCAAGTAAGATGACGTCTTGGTCTCGCTGATGCCTGGCGCTCAATCCAGCGATCAATTTCTTCCAGGTTGTAAAAGCATGGACTGTTATCCCATGGCATACCGTCATGAGCGACATGCTTATATTCCCTTCCTTCCATAAACGATTTTTCCCGGGCCTTTTTTAACGTACCTTTTTTTATTCCTTTCAGCGCAATTAACTGCTCTTCGGATACCCATTTGCCGGGAGAGACAATCATGATTACTTCGCTCATCGATTTCTTTATCTCTTACATCAGACGAGCGCCGGTTGCAGAATACCAGTCACAACCGGCGACAGTTGAACATTAAGAATCAGCCTGACTCGGGATCAGTTTTTGCCAGATAACTGAAACGTATTTTGCCTGGTAACGGGCGTCATCAAGTGCATTATGGCGCTCACCTTCGAATGGAATAGCCGTTCTGGCATCGAAGTCTATGGCTTTCCCCAGCTCAACGATTGTGCGTACATCGCGATCGTTGTAGTAACGCCACGGGCAGGGGATCCCCTGCCGTTCGTATGAACGGCGCAAAATCGTGTTGTCGAAGTTGGCTCCATTTCCCCAAACCTGAACAAAAAATTCACCGGAGTTTTCGTCGATAAATTCCCGCAATTGTAACAGTGCATCATCTAACGGGATTTCATCGGTCATAATGGCAGATTGCGCTTCGCGTGATTGCTTAAGCCACCATTTAATGGTGTCCCGATCAATGACTCCGCCAGCAGTTTCCAGATCGATAGTCTTACTAAATTCCGGTCCCATATCTCCGGTTTGCGGATCGAAAAATATTGCACCTATTGAGATGATCGGGGCATCAGGATTTTTTCCCATGGTTTCAAGGTCGATCATTAGATGGTCACACGTCCTGCTGGTGGATGTGATTTCGTGATGACCGTTCACCTTAATTGAGTGATCTGCCGTCTCGCCAGTTTCATTATCGCTATCGTGATGCTGATTGCCGCCAGTGTTCTCCTTGTGTGGATGTTCAGCGCCTTCCATTTCCTCCGGATCATCTTCCTGAACTTCAACCTGATACTCTTCATCGAATGTTTCTTGGTATGTTGCGTCGCCCATCACCGCGCCACAATCAGGGCAGTTGCCGCCGCCGGTCTGACCGCAGGCGGTGCAGACTTTTTCCACTTCCAGTTGCGCCACTGGTTCAGGCTGTTTCGTTTCTGGCTCGTTTTGTAACGCATTTGTGCTGTTTTGTTCCGCTTTTTGGTAGTTCCGTTCCGATTCATGCTGGTTCTGGTTCACAGAATCGCGGGTCTGGATCCCCTTAACCCATTTCGGATCATTCGGGTCACTAATCCCTTCAACAAATTCACCACGTGATGCAGCAAGCAACTTATCGGCGTCAGGCTGGCTGATATTGGCTGCCTGCATAATTTTGTTTACTTCGTCAGCGGTAACTTTTATCGGCTCTGGTTGTTCTGAATCTTCAGCGGTATCTACATTTTGCGGTAAGCCCGTGTATGTGCCATTTTTTCGGGCAAAATATTCTTCTTTTGTGATTTCAGTGGCGCCAGCAGCCAGTGCCTTATCCAGACCAGAAAGTTTGTTTGCGCGACCGTATTTTTCTCCGTCCTTATCTGCGAAGAGGAAATAGAACGGCCCCTCACGCTCTACAGATGGTTCAGCTTCCGGCGCGGTTTCATTTTTTGGGATATCAGATACCTCAGTTTCCACTGCATCAGTTTGTGTTTCTGATGACTGGAGAACATCAACAGTGCCCAGGTCTGTTTCTTCATTCTCAAACACGCCCTTTGTCGTCAGGTATTCGCAGATATATTTGTTCAGTGCTACGGGATCTTTGTGAATGTCGATCGGACGCTCACGGACAAGGCCAAAAATAGTCTGGCGGTCGTAGCGAAGGGCATCAGGCTGTTTGCGCATTGATGCCGAGATACGCTTCCAGTCTTCGCGGTCGTTGTCGATAACTTCTTTTTTTGCCCAGCGATGGATGCTGCCGTCAATGTTTCCGGCATCCACATCACCAGGCCAGAGAGCGTAGGCCAGTTCGTCATCCAGTGTTTTCCATGTCTGCTTGTATTCGCGATGAATGGCAGCAATGACCGGGCTGATTTTTCCTGTTGAATTTTCAGTGTACTGTTGATTGGCTCTGGCGCGGGCGAGATCAACAACAGACGTGTATTTTCCGGTTTCCTTGCGTTCACCTTCGCGACGTTTTTTCCAGATGCGCATCTCTGCCTGAATTTCGGGCCATTTAGCACCAGGAATACATTTATGCTTAACCCACCCAATGGCGTGCAACTTAAGCTCCGGATACATGGCGTTAACTTCTGGCATTTTCATCAACGCTTCAACGATATGTCCGTCGAATGTTGCCATGTCTTCCTGCAACAATTCCTGTGCGCTAATAACCATATCAACGGTGATGTTTTCACATGTGTCGAACTTAACCATGACAGCGTTCTGTACTTCAGGGGCCAGCTTGTCAAAAGTGACGTTCATCGGATCGGATTCAGTCTCAACCGGGACAAAAGAAGCAGACTCCTCATCCCAGCGGTTTTCCTGCATATATTCAGCATCCCATGAATCGAGGGCAGGGCGGGGTATGCCAGGTTTATCCTCGCAGACAATAAATTTATAAGCGCAGTCCTGAGCAGCCGGATAATGTTCCAGGAATTGCCAGTGAAATTTTGCTCGAGCACGGCGTTCGTCGCCAGCTTCAATGGCTGTGGCTACAGCCACAGCGCCTTCTTCCCTTGTTGCCAGTTCGTCAGGAATAGCGGCGCAAATAAAGACTTTACTCATTTTGTTTTAACCTCATGACAGATTTAAGGATGAACAAATCCCTGCCATTGCTGGCATATAAGAATGAAACCGGATATTTATTACGGAACTGTTTTAAAGACCTGCCGGGATTTCGATATTATCCTGGTGAATAACTTTATCGACCGGGTAACAGTTACCGGGAATTTTCTGTTCGGTTGCTGCAGTCATACACTCCTGCATTGTCCTGTGAACACTGACTGCAATATCAACTGGCACTCCGGAAACAAGAAAAACTGTCAGAACAAGCGCAAATGCTGAATTCATTGTGCACATCCTTTTGGCATCAGACGTAAACGAGCCAGCATTGAAACAATGCATATTTTATTTAATAGCTCCCGTTCTTGTTTTCTCTTGTTAATGGCATCTTCAGTAAATACTGGGTTACTGATAGTGACACCAATTTCAAAACAACCTTCAGACGTATTAACGTTTGGTAATAACGTTTTCATTATCGCGTCCTCAACAATGAATTTTGTGATGCAGTGCCTGGTGCCTCCAGGTGACGTTAACCAGTTAACAATTAACGCCGGATACAGAGAATCCACCCATAACACTGTTTTTGGTTTTAACTGTTCCGCGTGCGCTCAGCCGCATTCACCACATCACAAAATTCACTTTAAAAAGGGCGGCAGAGCAGTCACGGAGTAAAACTGAT
>ERZ773116.2810-NODE-2810-length-13377-cov-2.986038_pt1 | contig 13377 bp, 6 predicted proteins | sample MGYA00580563_ERZ773116 | MGnify/ENA primary metagenome ERZ773116 (study PRJEB29015, sample SAMEA2737864) | human gut metagenome | biome: human gut; feature: human-associated habitat; material: faeces | place: China | collected 2012 ... | reverse complement strand
GCCTGCCTTGCGCGCATCGAGGAAAAGGAACCGACGGTGCATGCGTTCGTGACCGTCACGCCGGAGGCGGCGCTGGCGCGCGCAGAGGCCGTGCAGAAACGCATCGATTCCGGCGAGCTGACGCATCCGCTGGCGGGCGTACCGATGGCCGTCAAGGATTTGATCTCCACCAAGGGCGTGCGCACGACCTGCGCATCCAAGATGCTGGAAAACTATGTGCCGGTGTTCGACGCGACCGTTGTGCAGAAGCTCGACGCCATCGGCGCGGTCTGCCTCGGCAAGACCAACATGGACGAGTTCGCGATGGGCTCCTCGACCGAATCCTCCTATTTCGGTGTGACCCGCAACCCGTGGGATGCGTCCCGCGTGCCGGGCGGCTCCTCCGGCGGCTCCTGTGCGGCAGTGGCAGCATCCGAATGTTATTATGCACTTGGATCTGATACCGGCGGATCCATTCGTCAGCCGAGTTCTTTCTGTGGAGTTGTCGGACTAAAACCAACTTATGGAACCGTTTCCCGATATGGACTTATCGCATATGGATCTTCTTTAGATCAGATTGGACCGGTAGCGAAAGATGTATCGGATTGTGCGGCAATTCTTGAGGCAATTGCAACCCATGATCCGAAGGACAGCACTTCCATGGATCGTGATGATTGTGATTTCACAGAAGCACTTGTAGATGATGTGAAAGGACTCCGTATTGGAATCCCAAGAGACTATATGGGAGAAGGCCTGGATCCTGAAGTAAATGATGCTGTGATGAAGGCAGCAAAAGTACTCGAAGAAAAGGGTGCGATTGTTGAGGCGTTTGATCTGCGACTTGTAAAATATGCAATCCCTGCTTATTATACGATCGCAGATGCAGAGGCAAGTTCTAACCTGGAACGTTTTGATGGTGTGAAATATGGTTATCGTACGAAAGATTACGATGGACTTCATAACATGTACAAGAAAACACGTTCAGAAGGATTTGGTCCTGAAGTAAAGAGAAGAATCATGCTTGGATCTTTTGTCTTAAGTTCAGGATATTATGATGCTTACTATCTGAAGGCACTTAGAACAAAAGCTTTAATCAAGAAAGAGTTTGACCGTGCATTCCGTAATTATGACATCATTCTCGGACCGGCAGCACCGACAACTGCTCCGGAGCTTGGAAAGAGCTTAAGTGATCCGATGAAGATGTATTTGGGAGATATTTATACAATCTCAGTCAATCTTGCAGGTCTTCCGGGAATGAGCGTTCCGGTTGGAAAAGACAGCAAAGGACTTCCAATCGGTATGCAACTGATCGGAAATGTATTTGAAGAAAAAACTTTGATCCGTGCAGCATATACCTATGAGTGTGCGACAAAGAAGATGCATGAAACACCGGCATCTGTCGGTCTTATGTCAGAAAAGGAGGTGCGTTAACAATGGCAAAGCAGTATGAAACAGTCATTGGACTGGAAGTGCATATTGAGCTGGCTACAAAGACAAAGATCTTCTGTGGATGCAGCACAGAATTCGGTGGCGCACCGAATACACATACCTGTCCGGTTTGTACCGGTATGCCGGGATCCCTTCCAGTGCTCAATAAGGCGGTAGTTGAGAAAGCAGTTGCGGTTGGTCTTGCAACGAACTGTACAATCACACAGAACTGTAAGTTTGACCGTAAGAATTATTTCTATCCGGATAACCCGCAGAACTACCAGATTTCGCAGCTTTATTATCCGATCTGCCGGAATGGTAAGGTAGAGATCGAGGTTGACGGGAATAAGAAATATGTCCGTATTCATGAGATTCATATGGAGGAGGATGCAGGTAAGCTGGTACATGATCCGTATACAGACAGCTCGCTGGTTGATTACAATCGTTCGGGCGTGCCTCTGATTGAGATTGTATCCGAGCCGGATATGCGTTCCGCAGAGGAAGTCATTGCTTATCTTGAGAAATTAAGACTGATCATCCAGTACCTTGGTGCTTCGGATTGCAAGCTGAACGAAGGGTCCATGCGTGCCGATGTCAACCTGTCTGTCCGTGAAGTCGGTGCAGAGAAGTTCGGTACAAGAACCGAGATGAAGAACCTGAATTCCTTCAAGGCGATTGCGAGAGCCATCGAGAACGAGAAGGAGCGTCAGATCGATCTGATTGAATCCGGTGAGAAGGTCATTCAGGAGACAAGAAGATGGGATGATACAAAGGAATATTCCTATGCAATGCGTTCGAAAGAGGATGCACAGGATTACCGTTACTTCCCGGATCCGGATCTGGTTCCGGTTATGATCAGCGATGAATGGATGGAAGAGATTCGCAGCCGCCAGCCGGAGCTGCGTGACGAGAAGCGCATCCGTTACAAGGAAGAGTACGATATTCCGGATTATGATATTGACATTCTGACGAACTCCAAGAAGCTTGCAGATATCTTCGAGGAGGCGATTGCGCTTGGTGCAGCACCAAAGAAGGTATCGAACTGGCTGATGGTTGAGACAATGCGTCTGATGAAGGAAGCATCCATCGATGCCGATGACTTAAAATTCTCAGCAAAGAACCTTGCAGCTATCATCAAGATGGTCGATGACAAAGTCATCAATGGTACGGTTGCAAAGGAAGTGTTCGAGAAGGTATTTGCAGAGGATATCGATCCGGAAGCTTATGTCGAGGAACACGGCCTGAAGACTGTCAATGATGAGGGCGCGCTTCGTACTGTCATCTTAGATGTCATCGAGAAGAATCCGAAGTCTGTCGCAGATTTCAAGGGCGGTAAGGAGAAAGCAATCGGTGCACTTGTCGGACAGACGATGAAGGCAATGCAGGGTAAGGCAGATCCATCCGAGGTTAACCGTATTCTGCGCGAAGAATTAAGTAAATAATTTTGGCTTGCCGGTTTGTTGTACGGACGAACTCCAGGCTGTAAAGAAGTCCACCTCAAAAAATTCACGTTACAATTTTTGTGAGGTGGACTTTTTGCATCCCGGAGTTCTGGTAAAGGAAAAACGGAAAGCAAAAAAAATTATGAAAATATTCTTCGCTTAAAACGGTTCGCCTTGTGTAATACAAGAAATTATAATAAAATTAAAGCATAAAGGTAAGCACTACGGAGAAGTAATATCTATATTTGAATAGATATTATTCGCTTAGTTTAGTCTGTAAATTAGGAGGCAAATATTTTGTATATGTATATCTGCGCCATATTTTGAAATATAAATATGTTTGTAACTTAGAAGTACTTGATGTTCTGTGAGCAAACAGCAATGTTTGAACACGATGTTCAAACAAGCCGCCGCTGAGCCATGGACGGCGAATCGGCGGCGGTTGCGTCCTATATCATTATGTGAATCAGAACATCTAGAACTTCTTAGTTACAATACATCTGATATTTCAAAATATGGCGTGGATATATTTAACAAAATATTTACCTCCGTATTCTCTTGATAAGCAAAAGGAAAAACACTATGAAAAAAGAAGGATATTACTCGACCGGCGAGTTTATGAAACAAGCGAATATTACGAAGAAAACCATCCGCTACTACGATGAGAAGAACATCCTGAAGCCATCCTTTGTCAGCGATTCCGGCGCGCGTTACTACACGGAGAAGGATCTCGCGAAGCTCCAGCAGATCCTCCTGTTAAAGTATCTTGGATTCTCGCTGGGAGATATCAAGGAGATGCAGGTGGACGATGCAGATAAGCATTTTATCGTCAACTCCCTGAACATCCAGCAGAAGCTGGTGGAAGACCGCATTGAACAGTTACAATTGGTCGCAAGCACGATTCGGGAGGCAACCGATGATCTGCAGGCAGACCGGGAAGTAGACTGGACGAAGCTGTTCGAGTTGATTCAGGTGGCAGATCTGGAGAGCATCCTGAAGAAACAGTACAAGGACGCTTCGAATATCATGGCGCGGATCAACCTGCACAAGCAGTATTCGGTCAACAAACAGGGCTGGTTCCCGTGGATTTATGAGCAGATGCAGGTAAAACCGGAACAGAAGATTCTGGAGCTTGGCTGCGGCGCGGGTGATATCTGGGTGGAAAATGCAGAGAAGCTTCCGGAGGATATTTCAATTACAGTTACGGACATTTCCGATGGGATGCTGCGCGATGCAAGACGGGAAATCGGCAGGGAGGATGCAGTGTTTTCGTATGCGATCTGCAGCTGCGAGTCGATTCCGTTTGCAGACGAAACCTTTGATCTGGTCGTGGCGAACCATGTGCTCTTTTACTGCGATGACATCGGGCAGGCGTGCCGGGAGATCCGACGCGTGCTGAAACCGGGAGGTGTACTTGTTGCGGGCACGTATGGCTCGGCACATATGAAGGAAATCAGCCGGTTAGTCATGGAGTTTGATGACCGGATCATACTTGCGGCGGAGAATCTGTATGACCGGTTTGGCAAGGAGAATGGATCGGATATTCTCCAAAGTACATTTGAGCAGGTGGAGTGGCGGCAGTATGAAGATGCGATTGAGATTGACGATGCCGAACCGCTGATCTCATATGTTTTGTCGTGTCACGGAAATCAGAATCAGTATATTGCGCATAAATACAAGGAATTCCGGACATTTATGAAGAAGAAAATAGTGGGTGGCTTTCACATTACAAAGGATGCAGGAATATTTCTTGTAAAAAAATGAAAAAAACACTTGACTATGCCCTAGGGGCACCCTGTATAATAAATACATAACAAACACATATTCGAATATACCGGATTGTGTTTCGACTCAAAAGCGCGAGACAAAATCAAGAAAATAAAGGAATGATTTAAGGAGGTAGAAAAGTGAGAACGTATTTAGTAACTGGTGGTGCCGGATTTATCGGTTCCAATTATATTCACTACATGTTTAAGAAGTATGATAACGAGATTCGCATTATCAACGTCGATGTGCTGACATATGCAGGCAATCTTGAGAATCTGAAGGATATCGAAGACCGCGAGAATTACACATTTGTAAAGGCGGATATCTGCGACAAGGAAGCAATCGCGAAGATTTTTGCTGAGAATGATATCGACCGCGTGGTACATTTCGCAGCGGAGTCTCATGTAGACAGAAGTATCAAGCATCCGGAAGTATTTGTACAGACGAATGTACTTGGTACCGCCGTTATGCTGAACTGCGCGAAGGCTGCATGGGAGCTGCCGGATGGCACATTCAAGGAAGGCAAGAAGTTCCTGCATGTATCGACCGATGAGGTGTACGGTTCCCTTCCGGACGATAAGAATGCATTTTTCTATGAGACATCACCATATGAACCACACAGCCCATATTCTGCAAGTAAGGCAAGCTCGGATATGCTTGTAAAGGCATATATGGACACTTATAAGTTCCCTGCAAATATCACGAACTGCAGTAACAATTATGGACCTTACCAGTTCCCGGAGAAGCTGATTCCATTGATCATTAACAATGCATTGCAGGGTAAGAAGCTTCCGGTTTATGGTGATGGCAAGAATGTCCGTGACTGGCTGTTTGTTGAGGATCACGCGAAGGCAATCGATATGGTTCAGGAGCAGGGACGTCTGTTCGAGACATACAATGTCGGCGGACATAATGAGAAGCAGAATATCGAAATCATCAATATTATCATTGACACATTGCAGGAGATGCTTCCGGCGGATGATCCGAGACGGGCACTTGTATCGAAGGATCTGATCACTTATGTAGAAGATCGTAAGGGACATGACCGAAGATATGCAATCGCACCGGACAAGATCAAGGCGGAAATCGGCTGGTATCCGGAGACCGATTTTGCAACTGGTATCAAGAAGACAATCGCATGGTTCTTCGAGCATGAGGACTGGATGAAGAACGTGACAAGTGGTGATTATCAGAAGTACTATGACGACATGTACGCAAATAAATAAGACGTGCGAAATCATCTATAATGCCGATGCGGGCACGTCGTATCGAATGCAAGGGGGCGGAAATTATGAAAAGACAAGCATGGAAGCGAATGCAGGCGTGGCTTCTTGTCGTTGCAATGCTCGTTTCTGTTGTAACAGGAATTGGCACTACGAAAACTGCGAAGGCAGCAACCAAGATGGGTGTTACCTATACCGTGCATGTACAGACCTATGGTGACCAGCAGGGATGGGTTCATGATGGTACGATGGCAGGAACGAAAGGACAGGCAAAACGTTTAGAGGAGATTCGCGTCAAACTGACCGGTGATGAATATTCCGGAAGCATCCAGTACAAGACACATATCCAGAGCTATGGCTGGCAGGATTGGTCATACAATGGAGAGAAAAGCGGCAGCCGTGGACAGGCAAAACGTCTGGAAGGCATTGAGATTCAGCTTACCGGTGAAGTGGCAAAACATTACGATGTTGTATATCGTGTGCATTGTCAGACCTATGGCTGGATGAGCTGGCTTACGGATGGGAAGACGAGCGGCACGACCGGCGAAGGAAAACGTCTGGAAGCAATCGAAGTAAAATTGACCGGAAACCGGTATTATGGCGGCATCTCATATCGGACACATGTGCAGACGTATGGCTGGGAGACAAAGATGGTCAGTAATGGTGCCATGTCTGGAACGAGTGGGCAGGCGAAACGTTTAGAGGCAATCGAACTGGAATTATATGGAGAGGTTGCATATTATTATGATGTATACTATCGGGTTCACGCACAGAGCTATGGCTGGCTTGGATGGGCGAAGAATGGTGAGACTGCCGGAACAAGCGGCATGGCAAAACGTTTAGAGGCAATCCAGATTAAGCTTGTGCCAAAGAACAGTGATACCAGTCAGTTTGAGGATGGAAAGAAAGCCTATATCAAAGGGACGCCAACTGCGAACTACTCAACACAGGCACAGGAAGTTCTGGCACAGTGTAATGCACAGCGGCAGGCAAATGGTATTGCGGCACTTTCCTTAGATCCAGAGCTTACAAAAGCAGCCAATATCCGGGCGCAGGAGATTGCAACCTTGTTTTCCCATACACGTCCAGATGGAAGAAAATGTTTTACCGTGTTAGATCAGATCGGGTATTCCTATTGGTCGGCGGGAGAGAATATTGCGGCGGGATACGGAAATTCTTCTGCTGTAATGAATGGTTGGATGAATTCGCCGGGACATCGGAGCAACATCCTCAATGCCGGTTTTAAGAGACTGGGTGTTGGTTATGTGTATATTCCGAATTCAGAATATGGATATTACTGGGTACAGATTTTCTCGAATTAGAATTTAGAATCAGAATTAAAAAGAGAGTCCAAATCGTTGAGATATGGACTCTCTTTTTTTCGTTGTATTAAAGTGTATAGCCGTTTTTCTCCAGCAATGCGCGGGCAGTATCGACGGAATCAACTCCTGTGCTGTTCTTGACTGGCGCAAATTCATGCTCGCGGTCGACCTCGAAGATCAGACAGTCGTCCATCTCGTGGATCAGATCGAGAGCCAATGTCTCAAATTTAAATGCATTTGGCTCTGCCGGGGTAACCGGATTACCGGATTCGTCCACGTAAGGAACCTTTTTCTTTACTATATGCAACGGCATGGATTTATCCAAAGTTTCCTTCAATTTCTGGATTGGGAACAGATAGTTCAGGATAGCTCCAAATCCGTAGGCAAGACTGCCATCTGGCAGACGCTTGTTCAACATATCATCAGTCATTTCGTAATACTCGATAATATGTGGCTTGCCATCTTCCTTGCACATGACACCAACTTTTTCTTCCGGACACGCTTTGCGGACAACCTTTGCTCCACTCATCTTTCCACTGTCGATGGTTGCACCTAAGAATACCGGATCGGCAATCCGCTGCAATACATTGTCCACAGAAAATACATTGATCCATTCCAGATTGGATTCAAAAATTCCTTCCAGAAGTCCAGCTTTGTGCATAGAAGAGAACCAACCGCCGTTTCCGTTTGGAGACAGGGCAAGCTCGTATTTGGATTTCAACAGAATCTTTCCGTTAAAGTCCGTAGCCGGGTTCAATTCCTGTACAAAGAAATGTACATAAGCTGGGTTATAACCAAAATAATCATGTGCTTCAAAGAAAGTCACAGTATCCTGATAGTTAATGTTGCTCGTCATAATATAAAGCGGAATCCATGCATCTGCAGCACGCACGATGTCTAACGTGTGCTCAATCAAAAGCTGGAAGATGTAGAGTTCCTTTGTAATACCAACATTGAAACAGCCCTTTGGTTTGTCGAAACCAAGACGAGTGCCCTGTCCTCCGGCGAGAAGCAAAAGGCAAAGCTTTCCTTCCTTGATTGCCTGCAAGCCGATAGAACGATAACGTTCTGAATCTGCCTGGATCTTATCCAGATGCAGTGCATCGATCTCCTCAATCATGGTATCTTCTTTTTTCTTGTCGTTGTGAAATGCCTGTTCAAATCCCCAGTCAACTGCATCGATCTGTGAAAATAAGATTTGCTTTTCATCATCATTTAACTGGTCGAGAAAGCGTAATAGATGTACCTGTTGCTTCCCCTCCAATATGTTCTTTCGTTCCTTAAAATTCATATATTCAAATAAATTCCTTCCATAATATAGTAGTCAAAATTTAATTTAGTATAGCATAGGCATACTTTGTTTACAACAGTCAAAATATGAAAGTTTTTTGAAAAATTAGCAAATAAGGAAAAAGAATATTGTAATTTTATGAAGAATCATGTATGATAGGTAAATAGTTTGTTTTAGAAAAAACACAAAGATGGAAGGATAAGAATATGAGCAGGAAAAAGGCAGGCATGAGTGCAAATGCCAAATGGGGAATTGCATTTCTGATTGAAATCGTTGTTATGTTTTTTATGGTTGTCGGATATTTATTCTTTTATGCAAATCGAAAATTAGACAACATTAACCGCCCGACAAATTGGGATGACAGTAAAGAAAATTTGGATATTAATGAAGATGCGAATGAGGCACAGAAGGGATATCGGACAATTGCATTGTTTGGTATCGACTCTAGAAGCACAACTTCCATGGCGGAAGGAAACCGAAGTGACTCTATCATTATCGCAAGTATTAACAATGATACAAAGGAAGTAAAGCTTGCTTCAGTATATCGTGATTCCCTGCTTCAGGTAGATTATGATGGCGGTATCACGACGAAGATTACACATGCATATGCATATGGTGGTCCAGAGATGGCAGTCCGTGCATTGAATGCAAACCTGGATTTAGAGATTACAGATTTCGTGACGGTTAACTTTACAGCGTTGGCACAGGCGATTGATGATCTGGGTGGAATTACGATCGATGTCCGTGAAGCAGAGCTTGAGATGCTGAATGCATGTATTACAGAGCAGATTGGTATTTCCGGCGAATATTCTGATGGTGTATTTTCAGCAGGTACACAGTTGCTGAATGGTACACAGGCAACTGGCTGGGCACGTATCCGTAGTACAGATCAGGGAGATATCACCCGTACAGAGAGACAGAGAACCGTTATTGCGAAGATGATTCAGAAGGCAAAGAGTTCCGATTTGTCAACCATCAATGATATTATTGATGATGTATTCCCAAACATTTATACAAGCTTGACAAAGAAAGAGCTGATGAGTCTTGCAAAGGATATGTTTGATTATAACCTTGGAGATACAATCGGATTCCCGATGGCATATGCACCAGTCACAACAGATGCAAAGGGTGCCGTACTTGTTCCTGCAGATCTGACAACGAATGTATCCGCATTGCATGAGTTCCTGTTCGGAACACAGGATTACACGCCGACCTCTAAAGTACAAGGCATTAGTTCTTCCCTTCAGAGTGAGACGGGAGTTGGAGCACAGGAGATTGATTTGAATATCTTCAATCCGCCGACCGAATAAAGTTATTATTTTGAAACGTATTATATATAGAAGAAACGCATTTTTTACAGAATACTGTGAGGGATGCGTTTCTTTTTTGTATAAGTGATTATTCAGAAGTGCATGTATTCTGAAATGATAGTGAAAAAACTTTGTGAAAATATGGATTTGCTTGTTATTTTCCACAAAAATACAAAAAATGGTTTACATTTCGAATAAAGTGTTGTATTATAGGCGCATGAGTTGAGAAAACAAAGTGAAAAATGTGTTTTACTTGATTTTCGTCAGCACAAGATTTTTTCGAGAAAGGAAAGACAAGCATGACGCAGATAAGAGATGAAAGAGCGCATATCGCAGAACAGGGCATGTATGATAGCAGCTTTGAACATGATAACTGCGGTATTGGTGCAGTAGTAAACATTAAGGGTATTAAGACACACAAGACAGTCAGCGATGCACTTCGGATTGTGGAGAATCTGGAACATCGTGCCGGTAAGGATGCAGAAGGAAAGACCGGTGACGGTGTTGGTATATTGCTTCAGATCTCACACAAGTTCTTCAAGAAGGCAGCAAAGGAGCTTGGCGTGGAGCTTGGAGAGGAACGTGATTATGGTATTGGTATGTTCTTCTTCCCACAGAATGAGCTTCAGCGTAAGCAGGCAATGAAGATGTTCGAGATCATCGTGGAGAAGGAAGGACTGGAATTCCTCTGCTGGAGAAAAGTTCCGACGAATCCGGGAATCCTTGGACATAAGGCTGTCGCTGTTATGCCATATATTATGCAGGCATTTGTGAAGCGTCCAAAGAACGTGGAGCGTGGACTTGATTTTGACCGGAAGCTGTTCGTAGTACGCCGAGTATTTGAGCAGTCAAATGAGGATACGTATGTTCCATCTCTTTCAAGTCGTACGATCGTATATAAAGGAATGTTTCTGGTAGGCGAGCTTCGCTTGTTCTATCAGGATCTGCAGGATGAGGATTATGAGTCAGCCATTGGTCTGGTACATTCCAGATTCTCAACGAACACAACACCGAGCTGGCTGCGTGCGCATCCATATCGTTTCCTTGTTCACAATGGTGAGATCAATACAATCCGTGGTAACGAAGACCGTATGATTGCCCGTGAGGAGACAATGGATTCCGAGTATTTCAAAGGAGAGTTCCACAAGATTACACCAGTACTTGATCCGGATGGTTCCGATTCTGCAAGACTGGACAATGCGCTGGAGTTCTTCGTTATGAACGGAATGCCGCTTCCACTTGCAGTTATGATCCTGATTCCGGAGCCTTGGGATTCCAATAAATATATGCCGAAGGCAAAGCGTGATTTCTATCAGTATTACGCAACGATGATGGAGCCTTGGGATGGACCAGCATCCATGCTCTTTACCGATGGCGATTACATGGGAGCCGTGCTTGACCGTAACGGACTTCGTCCTTCCCGTTATTATATTACCGATGATGATTATCTGATTCTTTCTTCCGAGGTCGGTGTTTTGGATATTGAGCCGGAACATGTAGTGATGAAGGATCGTTTACGTCCGGGTAAGATGCTTCTCGTCGATACGAAGGCAGGAAAGCTGATCTCGGATGATGAGCTGAAAAATCAGTATGCAAATGCACAGCCATATGGTGAATGGCTCGACAGCAATCTGACATATCTGACCGATATTCCAATTCCAAATGAGCGTGTGCCGGAGCTTTCCAACGAGGAGAGAAGCCGTCTGCAGAAAGCATTTGGTTATACCTACGAGGAGTTTAAGACAGCAATTCTTCCAATGGCACAGAATGGAGCAGAGGCGATCGCAGCAATGGGTGATGATACCCCGCTTGCGGTGCTTTCCAACCAAAAGCTTCCGTTGTTTAACTATTTCCATCAGTTGTTTGCGCAGGTAACGAACCCGCCAATCGATGCGATCCGTGAGGAGATCGTCACATCGACGACGGTTTACCTTGGACGTGATGGTAATATCCTCGAAGAGAAACCGGAGAACTGCCGCGTGCTTCGCATCAACAATCCGATTCTGACGAATACGGATATGTTGAAGATCAAGAATCTGAATACAGAGAACTTGAAGGCAGCCGTTGTGCCAATTACTTATTATAAGAATACATCCTTAGAGAAGGCAATCGACCGTATCTTCGTCGAGGCAGATAAGTTCTTCCGTGATGGAGCCAATATCCTGATCTTATCTGACCGTGGTGTCGATGAAAACCACGTAGCGATTCCGTCTCTGCTTGCAGTATCTGCGATGCAGCAGCATCTGGTTCGGACGAAGAAGCGTACTTCCGTTGCATTGGTTATCGAGAGTGCAGAACCACGTGAGGTACATCATTTTGCAACGTTGCTTGGTTATGGTGCTTGTGCAATCAACCCATATCTGGCAATCGATACGATCAAGGACATGGTTGATACGCATTTCCTGAACAAGGATTTCTATGCGGCAGTCAATGATTACAACAGCGCAGTCCTGCATGGTATCGTAAAGATCGCATCGAAGATGGGTATTTCTACGGTGCAGTCTTATCAGGGGTCACAGATCTTCGAGGCAGTCGGACTGTCCGAGGAATTTGTAAAGAAATATTTCACGAACACGGTAAGCCGTGTCGGTGGTATCGGAATTAAAGATATCCAGCGCCATGTGGAGGAACTGCATAATTCTGCATTTGATCCACTTGGATTGTATACGAACCTGAGTCTGGAGAGTATCGGAAGCCACAAGATGCGAAGCGGGAAAGAGGAGCATCTGTATAATCCGAACACGATTCATCTTCTGCAGCAGGCAACATGGACAGACAACTATGATCTGTTCAAACAGTATTCTGCAGCGATTGATGATGAAGAAAAAGCGTTCCATCTGCGTGGACTGATGGAGTTTAATTATCCGGAAAATGGTGGAATCCCGATCGATCAGGTAGAGCCGGTTGATTCCATTGTAAAGAGATTTAAAACAGGTGCCATGTCTTATGGATCCATTTCGCAGGAGGCACATGAGTGTATGGCAATCGCCATGAACCGTCTCGGCGGCAAGTCCAATTCCGGTGAGGGTGGCGAGAGCTTGGAACGTATGCGTGGAAGCAAGGACGGCGTGAATCGTTGTTCTGCGATTAAACAGGTTGCTTCCGGTCGATTCGGTGTTACATCCGAATATCTGACAAGTGCGAAAGAGATTCAGATTAAGATGGCACAGGGTGCGAAGCCGGGTGAAGGTGGACATCTGCCGGGCGGAAAGGTATATCCTTGGATCGCCAAGACCAGACATTCAACGCCGGGCGTAGGTCTGATCTCACCACCGCCACATCACGATATCTATTCGATCGAGGATCTGGCACAGTTGATCTATGATTGTAAAAATGCAAATACAGATGCACGTATCTCCGTAAAGCTTGTATCCGAAGCTGGTGTCGGCACGATTGCTGCTGGTGTTGCAAAGGCGGGCGCACAGGTTATTCTGATCTCCGGTTATGATGGTGGTACGGGCGCTGCTCCGGCAAATTCCATCCATCATGCAGGACTTCCTTGGGAGCTTGGTCTGGCTGAGACACACCAGACGCTTATTATGAACGATCTTCGTAACAAGGTAATTCTTGAGACCGATGGTAAGCTGATGACCGGCCGTGATATTGCAATCGCGG
>ERZ773116.2808-NODE-2808-length-13378-cov-12.561961_pt1 | contig 13378 bp, 10 predicted proteins | sample MGYA00580563_ERZ773116 | MGnify/ENA primary metagenome ERZ773116 (study PRJEB29015, sample SAMEA2737864) | human gut metagenome | biome: human gut; feature: human-associated habitat; material: faeces | place: China | collected 2012 ... | reverse complement strand
ATTCTATTGTTAGCTGACTTGTGCGTAACCTTTTCAGTTACGAACGTGTCGCACTTTTGCCGGCACCAACTACATGGGCAAGCAATGTATTCCCACCGTAAAGAATATGGGCAATGGCATTCACCTGATGAGACCGCAGGGTGATTTCCGGGTTAATGCCCACAAAATTTAGATGGCTTCCATCGTACTCTCTGGGACGGATACTGTTGAACTTTTCATTGTAAAGCGTGGTCAGCCGCTCTCTGCGATTGGGGTCTGCCCAGATCCAATCCGCAAATTCCTGCTTGATCTGCTCCTGCTTTCCCTGGGCAATGGCGGTCTGCTTCGTGTTGAGGATAGCCACCTTTTTACCGGAGTCATCATATTCATAGTCGAAAATCCGTACATCCCGCAGATTCAGGGTTTCCTCAATGATCTTGTAGGCGTTAATACGCTCTGTGCCAAAGGTGTTCTCAGAGCGGACATTCCCTCTGTCGAGACTTTTTCCGTCGATATTCCACTCGCCGGTATAGGTGCTGTAATTTACCCTGATATTCCGCCTCTGGTAGAAGGGTGTTCGCAGAAGGTCGAATAGGAAGTCCCGTATAACCTCAGGAGGCAGCCAGGTAGCACCTAGTCGAACAGAAATCTCACTGGCCGACAGGTCAACAGGCTGTACCGCTTCCAGGGACTGTACATTGATGGTATACCGTTCGTCCTTTCCGGCCAATAATCTTGCTGTTCGTAATTTCTCCCGGACATTGCCGGAAAGGTACTCATCCGCAGGCAGATACTTGTGGGCGACATCTTTGTTTCCGTCATGCTCCGGGTTTAAGAAGACAACACCTTTTAGGTCGGAGAGAATTTCTTCTTCACTTTTGCGGGTCAGCTCCATCATGTAGGGCATATCTACTTTCGCTTTTTCAGCCAGTGACAGGGCCAGCGCCTCCGAGGCGGTGTCTACGGAGGTGACGTTCACTCTTTGCCGAATGGTTCGTTTGGAGAACATATCCGCTTTCCGTAAGAATTTCCCGTCACTGTCCCGCACCTCCAGGGAGGACAGAAGATAGTAGGCGTTGTCGGTAGAAAAAGCGGAGCTGTTGGCACGGCTGTTGATCCGTCCATACTTCTCTACGAAGCTGTCGTAGAGGGTATTTAAGTTTGCCTGTTCCGCCTGAATCGTGGCCTCCGGGTAGTCCTCGGTCTGGTATTCAATGAGCTTGCGCACACAGTCCCGGATACCGATAAGCCCACGGATGCGCTGCTCGGCGGTAGCCGATACGGAGACCGGATTCATAAGGCTGTTTTCCCGGAAGTACAGCTTGCCGTCCACAACTGCGAAGCTGAAATTTCGCACATCAGGGTCAGCGGGCAGAGAGCCCGTTTCTTCCTCCTGCAAATCATCCAGGTCAACATTATGCATCTCACCCTGAATTTGACCAATGGCGGCAGTGAGCAAGGCTTCCAGGCTCTGGCCCTCGTGGGGGATACAGGCGGTTTCCATGCCATAGGGGCCGGATACCTCCCGCATATCGCCCAGGATCATTTCTGGGTGGGATACAAAGTAGGCGTTTATTTTCAGCCCGTTTTCATCGGTGCCCAGATACATCCAGTCCGGCTCCAGGTCGGTCATACCGCTGCGCTTTTGCAGGAACAGAATGTCGGAAGTGACCTCTGTACCCGCAGCGGCCTTGAACGTATCATTGGGCAATCGGATGGCACCGAGAAGGTCCGCCCTCTGGGCAATGTACTTTCGCACAGAGGGATTTTCCTTGTCCATGGTGCCCTTGCTGGTAATGAAGGCCACCACGCCGCCGGGGCGCACCTTGTCCAAGGCACAGGCAAAGAAATAGTCGTGGATCAGGAAATTGTACTTGTCGTACTTCTTGTCCAAAACCTTGAACGTTCCAAAAGGCACGTTGCCAATGGCCACATCAAAGAAACTGTCCGGCAGATCGGTTTTCTCAAAGCCCTGTACCGCAATGCTGTTTTTCTGGTACAGCTGTTGGGCAATGCGCCCGGAAACGCTGTCCAGCTCCACGCCGTACATCTTGGAATTACCCATATTCTCCGGCAGCAGACCCATGAAGTTTCCCACGCCGCAGCTGGGTTCCAGGATATTGCCGGTCTGGAAGCCCAGATTGGACAGCCCCTTGTACATGGCCCGGATCACCACAGGCGGGGTGTAGAATGCTGTCAAGGTAGATTCCCGGGCGGCGGCGTATTCGTCCTCTGGCAGCAGGGCTTTCAGCTCGGCGTAATGGGTGTTGCTTTCCTCAAAGAACTGGGGCAGACCGCCCCAGCCCACATACCGGGAAAGAATCTCCTGCTCGTCTGGGGCCGCCAGCCGATTCGCGCTTTCCAGGGTATGCAGCAGCCGGATGGCGTTCACATTGTTGGCAAAGCGCTCCATGGGGGTGCCGACGCCCAGGCTGTCTGTCTTGATTTGAAAGTTGCTGCGGTTGTCAGCAGGAATTTCAGGCTGGAGAACATGGGACCGATTCTGCGAAGAACGTGGAGCAGTGGGCGGAGTGATCGTTGGCACTGAATCGGGAGCCACGACATCACTTTTGACCTGCTGGATGAAGGGAGAATTGTTCAGCGCCCCCGGGTCTACTACCGTGCCGTCCACAATCCCGTTTTCAGCCAGGTTTTCCCGAACCTGCTGGGGGTCAATGTCTTCAAAAGAATCTTCCACAGCTTCCTGTGGCTCGGTGACCTGGACTGCTTGGGGATGATAACCTTTGGCCTCCTCCTTGGCTTCCTTCAAGGTGTCAAAGGGTCCGTCAACATACCCGGCTTTTCCGTCCACAACATCATAATGAATGTAGTAGAATCCATTCACATGCTGCTGCAGCTGGATTTCTTCGCCGTTGTCTGACCAAAGTTCCAAAACCTTATTGTGGATGCCATGAAGGGCAACCTTGGAAAGCTCCTCCTCCGAAAAGGCCACCAGCTCGTCAAGATCAAGGTCAACCAGCTCCTGCTCGGTCAGCTCTTTTAGAGAAGCGTACTCTCGGGAATCCACAATTTTTCCTTCGATGTATCGGTCCAGCTTAAAGTCAACCAGGTCAACGCTGACCTGGACAGGAACTTCCGCCTCCGTAATGGTGGTATGGGCAATATCGACTTTATGAAGATCCGAAAAGTCCGCTTCCACATCGTATTCCTCGGCACAGAATTGAGAAATCAAGTCCTTTGCTTGTTCCAGATCTTCGTTCTTTGCTGGGCTTGCCGGATTCTGTTTTGGCAGGGGCCGCAGGGTGTGTTCTCTTCCAAACACGGAGAAGGTGCCCGCTTGATAAGCCTCCATGGCTTCTAGCCCACGTTTCCGGCTTTCATAGAGCTTATTCTCCGGCTGTGTGGCCTCCCATAGGGGCTTCATCATGGTGTCCAGGATGGTTTTTACCTGAATGGGGTCTGTAAGCTGGGCCTGAATCTCGGAAACGCCCTCCCAGTAGTCAAAAATGCTTCTGGCCGTGGGCCGCTGGAATCTGTCCGGCGTGTCCTGGAAAAAGCCCATGACCTGCTTTGCAAGCTGCTTGATTTCGTAATCCGCCATCTTTTCCACATCGCTGTGGTACAGAAAGGTTCCGGTAGAAATCATTTCTGTGACCCTTCGGGTAACGGCGGGCCATTTCAGTTCCACTTGGGCATAGGGAGCAGTGAGGCTGCCGTGGCCGAAGGTCAGCTTCGAGTAGGTGTAGGTCAGGTCGTCGTTTCCGTTGTGGGAGCCGCTGTATTCGCCGTGCTGCTTTTTCAGAAAATTTTCCCGTTCGCTTTTGTCGGTGTGCCGGCTGAAAAAGGAGAAGGTGTCCAGCCTGGTTTCCACATCCCGCTCCGGCCCACGGAGTACCTTGCCAATCTCATCCTCCGAAATAAAATACCGCCGCAGGGGGGTGTACCCTTCGGCGGCGGGAAAAGCCAGCGGCGTCCTCTGCAAATCCTCCAGCCTGTTTACCAGGTCAGTGGGATTTTGAGAGCGAAACCGCATGAGGCTACGGTCTTGCTCGTAGCTTGCGGCAAACTGCGCCCATTCCTCCACAAGATGATTTAAGCCATCCGGGGATGCCAGTCGCTCCCGTAAATAGGTTTCGCTTTCCGGGAAGCCTCCTTCCACGTTGGATGCCTGGGTGGTAAGTGGAAGAAAGCCAGCATCTCCGGCCTTAGCGGCCAAATCCCGCCTTGCGTAGAGCAGGTCTTGTGCAAGCGTTGTTCGTTCATAGTCCAAGGCCTGCTCCAGCTCATTCCGGGGCATATACCGCCCCATATCCAGCAGCTCTCGGATACGTTTCGCCGCCTGCTCCCAGGTAACAAGGGTAGTATGCAGCTTCTGGACAGTGCGTCCAGGGGCAATGCGAATGCCTTCCGGGTCATACCAGACGGCGTATTCCTGGCCCTGGATGATCAGCCCCGCACCGTTGGTGCCATAGCTTTCTTGCAGGAAAGCGGCGTTGTCCGGCTTGTCCTTCATAAAGTAGGCACAGATGATTTTCCGGCTGTCCTGGTCATTGAAGCCCATGCACAGGGCTTCATCTATGACCTGCTGGGGAAGCTGCAATTGCTGGAAGAAGGTCTGCTGTGCTTCTTCCGGTACAGAAAAGCCGCCGTCCAGGAAGGAAATCTGTTCCTCCACGCTGGGCAGCGGCGATTCTTCAATTACGTGTAGATCAGCTGATTGTAGATGATCTCCTCTACTGCCTGCCGGATGTTGTTCATCCGCTGGACCCACAGCATCTGATCCTGGGCTTTCAGCGCCTCCGTCACGCCCTGCTCCTGGGCCATCTGCGTTGTCAGCTGTTCCAGCATCCGGTTGGCCTCCCGGTCTACCTCCTCCAGATGGGCGTTCAGGGTGCCTTTCATCAGCATTCCGGTGTACAGCCCCTCCCGGTGCTTGCGCAGATAGCTGTGGCGAAGCATCCCGTACTTGCCCACCTTGGGACTCTCGGGGGGAATCAGGTTGGGTAGACGGTAGTCCCCCTGCATTGTGTAAGTCAGTTCCATTATTCTGGCTCCTTTCCAGTTCGTTTTTTCTGGCTTCATTGTACACAGTGTCTCCGAAAGAATCAAATGTACGAGGCTGCTGCCGTTCCAAAGATTTTACAGCGACACCAATTTCCCGAAGGATGGATTCGGACAGCGTGCTGACAGCCGAACCCAACAGGGAGGCGGTGATCTCGGTATTGAAATCCTGGATGCGTCCAAAAACATCATTGTCCAACTCAGGTGCGTAACCACAGCGGTGGAGAACCATGTAGCGGACACTTTCACTGACTGCCTCTTTGAACCATCTGGCGATGCTGCCATCGTCCAGCTCCTCTAGGAAGCTGTCCCGTTTGTTGTTCAGCAGGTCGGGAAGGTAATCTCCGGCGGCTTCCTCCGCAAGCTGCTGGGAAAGCGCCTCTACGACCTCACCCCAATCATTATTGGAATCCAGCAGGAACTTATCCCGTAAGGTACGGATGACCTCATTTTCGTACTCCGGTTTCATCTGCCAAAGGGGAATTTCTCGATTCTCTCGGCTGTTGGTATCCGAAACATCAAACACATAGCGAATACGGTAGGGAAGATTAGGGCCCCGCAGCAGGGCAATACCAGTGGCTCCCCGGTTTACCCAGCGACCCAGCCGGTTCCACACACCGATTTCCGCACAGGCGGTGGCATCCGGGCGCTGTGCGTGGATAAGCACCTGCTCTTGAAAACCGTACTTGTAATTTCGGGCTGCGGTTTGAAGAAATGCTGTGTATTGTCCGGGGCTGCTTACAATCTCCTGTGTTTTGGAGGAGAGCAGCTGAGAAAGAAATTCATCTTTTCTGGGCATGGCATCTCCTTACCGCACGGTTACGGAGACTTCCACCGTAATTCCGCTGTCTTGGATAGAGGCATACAAAAGCCCCGTTCTGGCATTGGATACTTTCGTCACCATCTGATTGAGCCGGCATACCGTACCGTTGATTTCCTCTTGACTGTCGGCATAGTAGTAGCCCCGTTCGTCGCTGCAAATGGGGTGGCCCTCCTGCCGCAGACTGTTAATTTTCCTGCGCAGGCCCCGTCCGTCAATGGAAAAGAGCCGCTGCAGCTCACGGCTGTAAACGGCCCTTTCTCCACCGGTATGGTGCTTTTTGAGATACTGGCAGATTGCTGTTTTCTTATCCATTGTTTCACATCCTTACTTTTTCAACAGATTATGTCCGGTTTATGTGTCCTGGGCTTCGATACCGGAAAACTCCATCCTTGTGGACTCCCAGTGAATTGCACCGGTGAACAGGGTTTTCATAGCTGCGTCTTCTGCCTTTTCAGGGGAATCCGCTTCTACAGTGACATGTCCCTGGCTGATAGCCTGGACGGTAACTTCATACATCATCTTGCATCCCTCTCTCTGTGATTTTTGATAGGTACACCCTTGGCATCGTAATTCTTGGGGTCGGCGGCGGGCGTGTCCCAGCCGAACATGGAGCCTGCCACCATAGCGGCTTCCTGCGCTCTGGTGATACCGGCAGCTTCGTTGAGAGCGGCGGCAGCCTCTTTTGGGGAAACACCATCCTGCGGGTACTGCCCTGTGGGGGTATAACCGTTTTCGCCCCTGGTAATGGAGATAATCTCACCGGTGCTTTCCAGAGTACTGACACACTTCTCCGGGAGCGACTGACGCAGGGGGATGAGCTGGACACCGTTGCGCTGCGCCAACTCCGCAAACTCGCAGATGTGGTAGAGATTGTTTCCAACCTCCAGATGGGTTTCATCTACAAACCGGCAGGGCTTATCCTGCGTTTCTCCAGAGGGGGAGGTCATGCGGATGCTGTCACCGTCCGCAATGCGGAACTTCTCCTTGTAGTTGGGGGTAATAAACCGAATGCCGTACTCGGCATTTCGCATATTCCGGTCCAGGTAATCTCGTTTATAGCAATAGGCATAGAAGTTATAGTCGCCGGGACTGGGATTCAGCCGCAGCAGATAGGCATAGTCCTGGGTATTCACCCGAAAGCCAAATTCATCTCGCCCAAACTTCGGCGTGGTGGACTGGCGGCAGGCGTTGGACAGGCTGCTCCGGTCTGCCAGGATACCACTGTACTGGGAATCTTCCCGCAGGGCGTTTATCACCCTATCAAGCTCTGCCTGAAATTCCGGCGTTTTCAGATAGGCCATGCTGTCAAACCAGCTGGAATAGAACTCCTTCCCGGTGGTGCCAAAGTCCCCACGCAGATACCCGATACATCCCGTCTGGGCATCCAGCTGGTGACTCTGACGGTAGGTGTATTTCTGTTCGGGCTGGGTCAATTCTCGCAGTTCCATTAACGTTCACGCTCCTTTCGTTTTTCTGCTTGTTTCGCTTTGGCGGCTTCTCTGTCCTTCCAGTAGTCCGGGTGGTATTCCTGCAAGCTGCGGTTGATGACCCTTTCATACTCTCCCTGCTTAAAATAGTCATTTACAGGAGCTGTATAGAGACCCTTGTCCAACAGCTCCCGAATGGCAACCGGAGCATCGCAGTCCTCCTCGAAGCAGTAGTAGCTGCCATCCCGGAAGCAATGCTTTCTTGCCGCCGGAGACAATACCGCTTTCGCAACGCTTCTGTGAACCATGATGCCGCCATGGCTGGCGGTGGATACAGAAAAGACACCAGAGCATAATTTCTCTTGATGCTGGACTTCTCCCCACGGAGAATATTCGGGTGGAAACATTAGCGCTCACGCTCCTTTCGCTTTTCAGAATGTTCCCGCTGATACTGTTCCAGTCCCAGCTTTGCCCACTGAGGGAGCTGTTCAGGCTCCAGTGTCCCGAGAATGTCCCGCCGTTCAAACCGGGAGCTGTCACCGGAATACAGATCTACACAGAAACAGGCAGAACCCCGACTGTGGGGACTGGCTCCAAAACCGCCGATGCAGAGCTTCAGCTGACGGGTTGCCAACTGATACTCCTTCCGCAGCACACCCGGACGGATCACTACGACTTTTCCATTCAGGTCATCGTCATAGGTAACGGGGGTACAATCCTTGCTCGTCAGGGGTGTCACATCGATGCCCTGAAATTTGGGTTTCAATACCTCCGCACGGGTTTTCCCGGCCTGTTCCGACAGCCTATCCGCAAAGAGCTTGACGATCTCACAATAATCGTCACTGACCATGACCTCATTGTAGAGGGCCGCAATTTCGTTCTGTTGGCAGTAGGCGCACATATACCGTTCTTCCGGTACGGCATTCAGGTCCTCCCCGAGGACGATTTCCCGGTCCCCAATGCGGAACGCCTGGATGATCTCATAGCTGCCGGCCTTTCTTTTTTCATCTTCCATTTTCTTCCTCCATTCTTTCACAAATCACCAAGAACCGCTGCCTGCCGCCGCTGGCGTAAGGGTGGCAGGTCAGCAGGGTTATCAAATCCCGCCCAGGCTGGATTTTGATGGCATCAATATCATTGGGCTGGATGATTCTGGTTTCCACAACCTTGTAGTGCAGGGTGCCCCAAAGGTTTGTAATGTCCACAGAATCCCCAACCTGCAATTCCGGCACATAGCGGAAGTAGGGCGCACCATTGTAGCCCCGGTGACCGGCAATGACGGCATTGGTGTTCTCCCCACCAATGGGAATACTGGTCTGTCCCAGTTGGGCGGCCCCGTCTGCCATGTGCTTGTCGGTGGCACCCAGGTACAGAGGCATTTCCATTTCCAGCTTTGGAATGGACAGCACCCCAAACACATCCCCAGTCTGTCCGCTGACGCTGAACAGCACTCCGGGCTGCTCGGTGGCTGCAAGACTGCTGAGCTTCGACTGGTCATCTTCATACAGCTCTCGGTTGTAGGCTTCCAGCATTTCCAGCAGCTCCGGGTAGGGCGTGGGCGGCTCTGTTTCCTGGGCGGCCTGCGTAGCTTCGGTGCTGTCAGTGCCTGACTCGGTGCCATAGAAAGACTCTACAGAGCTTTCCATTCGCTTGCTGGTGTAGTAATTGTTGATCGCCGGATACAGAAGAATCCCCATGCCCACCAGGTAAATCCACAGGAACAACAGAGTAATGAGAACGCCTTTACGCCGCATTGCTTTCTCCTTTCTGCGTGAGCCAGACAATAAACAGAATCAGGCAAATCATAGCCACAATGCCAATGGCTAAATACACGCCCTTCTCGTACTCCTGCTCCCAAGTAGAATCGACGCTTTCCTCTGTTTCAGCCAGTTCTATGGCGGGATTTTCCGTGTTCTCCGGGGTGTAGGGAATCCGGTGGCCACGAACCAAAAGCCTATGGGTGTTGACCCCAAAAGGGGTGCAGGTCACAAGGGTACACAAGTCCTTGTTTTCCTCCAGCCCCAGATAGGTGGTGTCATGGGGCAGAACGGTGTTGATCTGGTCAACCTCATAGGCCAGGACTTCATTCAGTACTTCCAGGTAGAAAGTGTCCCCAATTTCCAGCTTGTCCAGGTCGGAAAACATCTTCTGGCTGGCAAGTCCGGAGTGGCCGGTGAGGATGGTGTGGGTGCTGCTGCCACCAACGGGCAGAGAGCTTCCAATCAGGTGGCCCACACCACGCTCTAAGGTTTCCTCCTCCGTTCCATGGTAGATGGGCAAAGATACCCCCAGCTTGGGGATATGGACATAGCCCATGGTTCCGGTGCCGGTAAGGTCTAAGAGCTGGGCATAGTCCGCTACAGCGGAAGTCACGGAATCCTTGGAATAGCTGCCATGCCGGACGATGCTGCTCCACAATTCCTCATTGTACGCCTGGGCTGCGGCCCTGGCCTCCGGGACGGCGGTGTCCGGCAGAGCCTGAACCGCCTCTCGGTACTCCGTATGGATCTGGGACTGGTGGGCCGCATTGTAGCGGCTGCTGAAGATGGGATAGACGGTCAGCCCCAGTGCCAGCAGGAAAAACAGCACCGCCAGGGAGATGGTAATGATCGTTCTTCGCTTCTCTCGGATAGGATTTCCTCCTTTCGGACGGCACCCCGGAGTGTCTTTCCGGGGTGCCAGATACTTACCGGCCATTCTTCTTTTTGACAGTCAGAACAATGACACCGGCTGCGGCGGACATCAGAAGAATGCCCACCAGGCTGTACATCCAGGTGCCGTGATCGCCGGTCTTGGGCAGGTCAAAGCCCTTGGTGTTCTTTACGGTCAGGGGGACTTCGGCGTTAGCAGAACCGCTGTCCTCCAGCATGGTGACGTCATTCTTGTCCACACTTGCGGAAGCGGTGGGGTAGTTGTGGGACAGCGCCCGCTGGGGGATATTGGCCAGCTTCAGATCCTCTCCGCCGTCAAAAGCGTAGTGAGGGTCATTCTGGAGAACGCCCAGCACATCCTTGGCGTAGACGTTGCAGGTATTGGAAGTGTTTTCCTTGATGCTAATGGTGACAGTGATTGCGTTTTTCAACAGAGTATATCCGTTAGCCGTCTGGGTTTCCGTGATGGTGTAAGTGTCCTCCTCCAAGCCCTTGACTATGATGTGACCGCAGGACTTGCCCATGGTGACGGGGGTAAAGACGGTGGCATCTGCTTCCTTGTCGGTATGGCCGGTGACATAGTAGACCCCTTCCTCGTCATTGCGCTTGGCAATGATCCAGGTGCCGTCGGTCTTGTTCTGAATCTTGAACTTTACGCTGTCATAGAGCTTGGTTTCGGCGGCGGTTTCCGCATCCACATCGGAGAACAGCTTGGTCAGGTCCAGACCGAAGGAAAATACATGGCAGTCGTCAATGAGGGTGTCGTAGTAATCGCCGGAGGTACGCTTCCAGGTCAGAATGACGGTATTCTCATTGCCCTTTTCACCGTAGACAAAGGTCTTGTCGGCGTTGATGACGGCACTGTAGGTCACACGGGCGGTGTAGTTGGAGTAGCCGGTGTAGAGCTTGCCGTTCTTGTTGGCGGTGACTCCATTGATTTCCTCCAGACCGGCCTTGGTGATGTCCACGGTCATATGGCGGCCATCTTCACTGTAGGTAACGGTGAACTTGCCGGAATCCTTGTTCCAAGAGGCTGCCTTGTCGGTACAGGCGGCATCGGTGAAGAACTCCACCGTCACGCCTGCGTCCTTGTCATAGGTTAGGCCCTCGCAGAGGGTATCATAGAAATTGTAAGTGGCCAGGGCCGTTGCCTGGGATGTGATGGTGGGCAGAGTGGAAACGATCTGGTATTCCATGGTGTCGCCAGCGGAGCCGGTAGCGGTGTGGGCAAAGCCGTCGGTGATGGAAGCGGAACCCTCTTTCTTGCCGGTGTCGGCCTTGGCCTCCCGGACGGTTTTTTCCAGGGTGGGGATGCCGGTTTCCTGCTTGGGATAGACGACTACGTTGTAGTTCCATGCGGCACCGCCGTTCTGGGAAGCGGAGTTGTCATTGCCGGTGACGGTGGTCATGGGCAGGGAGACGAAGAACGGGTTGGTGGTGGAAGTGACCATTTCGGGGACCTTGGTTTCCACCAGCAGATACAGACCGACGCTCAGATCCTTGGCAGAGGTCTTGCCGACTTCGCTGGTGGGAGCCATAGCCGTGCCGCCGTTACGGATAAAAGTTTCCAGAGCGTTCTTCACCGTGGTGGAATTGGCCTCCAGGCTCTGAGCCAGGGCCTTGTTCAGCGTGTCGGAGGCGTAGAAGTATCGGTTTTCATCCAGACCGTCCGCCTCGGCGCAGCGGTCAGCGCCGTTTTCCAGGCCAATGGCTTTCAGCAGATTGGCGGCATCCGTCTTGTGGAAGCCGTAGAGGACCTGGGCCGTACCCTGGTTCTCAAAGGTCACAATGTCCGCGGCTTTCAGATAGGTGAATTCCACACCGGCAATGGCATAGCCTTTGCTGGTCTGGCCGTTTCCCAGAGCGTTGCCGTTCTGACCGTCGGTGTCGCCCTTGCGGTTGGTGTTTACCAGGGCGTTTTCCACATAGCTTTCCTGCCAGCCGGTGGAGGGAAAAGCATCTTCATCCCACACGCCGTCCTTCTTGGCGTTGGTGTAGTCGAACTTCCAGACGGTCAGGCTGCAAGCGGCATCCTGGTCGATGGTCTTAGTGTCCGCTTCATCCGCAAAGACAGCGGGAACGCTGGACAGAAGCAGGGCAAGGGTCATAAGGCCACAAACAAGTTTCTTCATGGTTTTCATAGTGATTTCCTTTCTGTAGTTGAATTTTGAAAATAAAAAATACCGGGGGGTGTTCCCGGTTGGCTTACTGCTCTTTCTTACGAAGCAGCCAGAGATTTGCGGCACACAGCAATAGACAAAGCACGGTGGCAATGGGAATACGGACGAAACCCACAGAGCCGGTCTTGGGCAGAGCAAAGGCTTCTCCGTTGACCACCCGCAATTCCATTTCGGTATTGTCTGCGGGTAGAGTTCCTGCAAAGGCATAGTCTTTCAGCAGCGTGTAGCCATCCGGTGCGTTCGTCTCCGTGATCCGATATTGCAAGGTGATGGACAGATTCTCCCAGGTCAGCAGACCATCCTCACCGGAAGTCTTACTGGCGGCTGCAAGGTTTTCTTCCGAACGCTCATCCAGAACGCAGACACCATTAGAGCCTGGAATAACCGGATACCAGAGACTCCCGTCCTCGCTGCCTTCCAGCAGGAAGGTGGCTCCCGCCAAAGGTTCGTCCTTGGTGTCCACCTTTCGGATGGTGATTTTCCCGGTGCGCAGTTTGTTGAGGAAAGATACCTCTGCCGTTTTGCCTGCGGTGACAGTAACGGTTTTCGGGGCTTCTCCTGTGTAGAGACTGTCAGCGGGCAGCACTTCCTCCACGGTGTAGTCTCCGGGGGTGAGATTGCCGGTGAGAATTTTTCCGTCCTTGTCCGTGGTAAAGGGAGAGCCGGAAATTTCTTTCCCGTCCGCATCCGTGATTTTGAACTTCCAGCCCTCCAACGTACTTTCCGGCTTTACGGTTTTCTGGATGGAAATTCTGCCGCTGTAGTTGTTGATAAACTCCAGGGTGGTTTTCTCATGGGCACGGATCACCAGCTTCTTCACGGAATCGTCCATTTTCCAGTAGTCGTCCCGGACCTCCTCACTTCCGGTTTCCTTGACCCAATAGGTGCCGGGTTCCAGATAGACACCTACGGTGCCGTCCTGACCGGTAATGAGGGTACGAAGTTCCTGGGTACAGGCTTCATCCGCATAGACAGTAATATGCCAGCCAGAGATTTCATCTCCTGTGTTGGTAGATTTCGTGAAGTAGCCCAGGCCCTGCTCCTTGTTCAGCCACCGGTCAACGGCGGTTTTTCCATACTCCACAGTAACGGTATGGAAGCCCAGCTCCACGGACCAATAGGGGTCCTCGATGGGAGCTTCCATAACGAGATATTTTCCGGGGGCCAGATTGGAAATGCGGATAATGCCGGTTTCATCCGTGGTAAAGGGAGAGCCGGGGATTTCTGTGCCGTCCTTTTTAACGATGAACTTCCAGCCGTCCAGGTGGTTGCCGGTGTTGGTGGACTTTCGGATTT
>ERZ773116.2798-NODE-2798-length-13403-cov-5.568325_pt1 | contig 13403 bp, 9 predicted proteins | sample MGYA00580563_ERZ773116 | MGnify/ENA primary metagenome ERZ773116 (study PRJEB29015, sample SAMEA2737864) | human gut metagenome | biome: human gut; feature: human-associated habitat; material: faeces | place: China | collected 2012 ... | reverse complement strand
TCATGAGCGGGCCGGTGAATCCCATCTTCTATTCCTGCTTCGTGAAAGCAAACGCCTTCACCGCTGGAGACGCCTGCACCGGCTGCGGGCAGTGCGTCCGGCGATGCCCCCTCAACAACATCACCCTGCAAACCGGGAAGCCCGTTTGGGGGCAGAACTGCACCCACTGCATGGCCTGCATCTGCTACTGCCCCACAGAGGCCATCGAATACGGCAAAAAGAGCCTTGGCAAGCCACGGTATCATTTTGAAGCGCTGTGAGGGGCTTCTGGACACGCAATTGCAGACTATGTGCAGGGCAGCCGCCCTGCGCATAGTTTTTGTTGGAACGAAGAGGCTATATTTAAGAGGTTTTGATCTCGCTTTTTCGCGCACTGCCGCCTCCGGTGCGAGTGGAGAAAATTGCGGCAGTTTCCCACGGCAGCCAAACTTTTCCCTTGCATTTTTGCTCATTTTTTGTAATATTAAATCGTACGCCACCCACCGATATACAGCAGGAGAACTCTTTTTGACTCCGAGGTTTTTTATGAAACGCGATGACAAGCTGTTTTCCATTGGCGAGATTGCCAAGGCATTGGGCGTGACCCGCCGCATCATCCTTCACTATGAGGAACGGGGGCTGATCGAACCGGATAAGCGGGATGACGCCACCAACAACCGCTACTATACCATTGATACCTTTACCAAGCTGCGGAGCATCCGCAGTCTGCAGAATCTGGGACTGACGCTGGATGAGATCCGGGATTACTACAACGATTCCACGGATCTGATGCCGCTCATTCGCCGGATGGAGGAAATGCGGGACCAGCTGAATCTCAACATCGAAAAGCTGTACGAGCGGGCCAAGGTATCCTCCGCTCAGGTCAAGGAGCTGGAGCTGCCGCAGCAGCTCATATACCGCCGCACCTACCGCAGCGATAACGTGGCGGACAAGACCGTTCTGCTCCGCAACACGGCTTTGGAGGCCATGCGGGCCCACGGTACGGATATCACCCGGCGGATGTACTTCATCCAATTCCCTATCGACCGCCCGGCCGAGGTGTCCTTCTGCGTGGCCGTTCCCCCGGGCAGTGAGGGAGAATATGTGGAGACCGCAGCGCCTATGCGGGCCATCTGCATCTATCACCACGGTGCGTATGAGGAGCTCCCCGCCGTGGGCCGCCAGCTTCTGGACTACGCCAAGGAGCACGGCCTGACGCCGCAGGGCATCCTGCGCCATACCTATCTGGAGGGGCCGCCCCAGCATAAGGACCCCGCAAAGTTCATCACTCAGGTCATTCTGCCAATCGTGTAATGGTATTTCGCACAGCGCCTATCTCCATACCCGCCAGAGTTGTCTCCGGCGGGCACCGTAAAATCAGGCTTCCGCAAGGGCCGGCGGTTTTGAACCGCCGGCCCTTGTATCGGATCTGCGCAAAAAAGCGCGGCTCCCGCTGGCTGTGATCCCGCATCTCTGCATATCCGAACGCCCAATCCGGCCGAGGCAGGACGGCGCATTTCCCGCGTATTTATTTTGCACGAAATTGAAAAACCTCCCGCTCTTTTTTCTGCTGCAACTTTTACAAAAGATGAAATGCTGGCAAAAAAGCTGTTGACATTTGGTTTTCACCTTGCTATGATGCAACCAACAAAAACGCGATGACACAGAGTAGTAAGCAGGGCGATCCTCTCAGAGAAGTGCCGGTTGGTGCGAGGCACAGCGCGATCAAGCTGCCGAACTGGCTGTACAGCGGCTGCGTCGAATTGAAAGTAGATGCAGACGGGAGCTCCCGTTACAGTAGCAGGGATATGATGGTATCCCGTTGAGTGTGTTTCCAATACAGGAAACAAAGAAGAGTGGTACCGCGGAGGGTTTTCTACCTTTCGTCTCTTCTGCCAACCGGCAGGAGCGACGAAAGGTTTTTTGTTTTTCCTGCCAACCATCGGACAACATTTGCAGGAGGAAGAAATCATGAAAACCAACACCAAAGTCCCCAAGACGCCCTTCTTTGCCGCTTTTTCCGTCGGTGCGGTCCTGTTCTCCGCCCACGCAGGCGGCGGCTTCGCCACCGGCAACCAGGCCAACACCTATTACGTGGGTCTGGGCTGGACCGGCATCATCTCCGCCATCGCGGCCATGCTGCTTTTGACCCTTACCATGCGGGAGGCCATGATCATGTACAACTCCCGTGGCCTGACGAGCTACAAGCAGCTTTTTGAAACGCTGTACCATCCCTTTGACAAGATCGAATGGGCCTTCGAGGTATTCTTCTACATCATGGTGCTGATGGCCGTCGCCGCCGCCATCTCCGGCGCAGCCTCCGCCCTGAACAACTACTTCACCATCAACTATTACATTGGCGTTGCCATTGTCGGCGTCATCGTCCTGATGCTCACCATCTTCGGCGCAGGCATCGTCCGGGCCGCCTCCACCTACATGGGCATGGCCATTCTGGTCACCGCCATCAGCATCTATGTCATCGGCATCTTCAAGAGCGACAGCAGCATCTTCTCCGTCCTCGCCGCCGACTTTGAGACCACCGGCTTCATGAATATGCCCAAGGCCATCCTCAACGCCTTTACCTACGCCGGTTTCCAGTGCGTGACCCTCCCCACCATGATCGCCTGCGGCACCACCATGAAGAACAAGCCGGGCTGCGCTAAGGCCATGTGGATCTCCTTCGTGATGAACGCCGTCGCCCTGGTCCTCTCCGTGTTCATGCTCATGAGCTGGCAGAGCGTTTACACTGCCGTGGAGGGCGGCTCCACCATCCCCACCCTCACTGTCTGCAAGATCATCGGCATCCCCGCTATGGTGGCCGTTTACGGCACCTGCCTGCTCCTCTGCCTCATCTCCACCGGCGTGACCACCATCTTCGGATTTGTGGCCCGGTTTGAAAAGCTTCCCGTGTTCAGCGGCATCCAGTCCGCCCCGGTCCGCAGCGCCATCGTTTCCGCGTTCATCATCGTCCTCTCCATGACCATCTCCATGGCCGGCCTCACCAACATCATCAAGTACGGCTACGGCTACTGCGGCTATCTGGGCATCGCCGTTGTGGTGGTCCCCTTCCTGACCGTTGGCGTATACAAGAACCGTAAATACTGCAAGGAGCACGCCTTCGCCAATGCCAACGCCGAGGAGGAAGCCACTCCCGCCGTTCGCAGCAGCGTCCGTGCCAATCCGGTGACCGCAGACTGAGCCCGTCTCATCAACCAAGCGTTTTTTAAGAGGTGTTTATTATGCAAAAAGCTCTTTTTCCGGGATATACCGTAGGCCCTGACGCCTATGAGGATATTGTCAATATCTGCTCCGCCTATGGCAAAAAGGCCGCCATCATCGGCGGCAGGAAGGCGCTGGCCGCTGCGGAGCCTCAGATCCGCAAGGCGGTGGAAGGCTCCGGCATTGAGATCACCGGCACCTTCTGGTACGGCGGCGAGGCCTCCCGCGAAAACATGGATATGCTCCGGCCTCAGGTGGCGGACGCCGACATGATCTTCGCGGTGGGCGGCGGCAAGGCCATCGACACCTGCAAGGTGCTGGCTCACGAGACCAACCGGCCCTTCTTCACCTTCCCCACCATCGCCTCCACCTGCGCCTCCTGCACCAGTTTGGGCATCGTGTACCATCCCGATGGCAGCCTGCGGGAATACTCCTTCTCCAAGATCCCGCCCAACCACATTTTCATCAACACGGAGATCATCGCCAACGCCCCGGCCCGCTACCTGTGGGCCGGCATGGGGGATACCATGGCCAAGCACTATGAGTGTACCATTTCCTCCCGCAACGATGTGCCCGCCCACTCCGACGCTATGGGCATCGCCCTCAGCTCCATGTGCGCCGCCCCCATCCTCCGCTGGGGCAAGCAGGCCATGGCGGACTGCGAGGCCCACAGGGTCACCCCGGAGCTGACGGAGATCATCGAGGCCATCATCATTTCCACCGGCTATGTCTCCAACTTCGTTCAGGTGGACTACACCACCGGCATGGCCCACGCCATGTACAACGGCTTTACCATCCTGCCCTCCACAGAGGAATACCACCATCTCCACGGCGAGGTGGTCTCCTACGGCATCCTGGTCATGCTCACCGCCGACAAGCAGTACGCGGAGCGGGACCGGCTGCTGGCCTTCAACCGCTCCATCGGCCTGCCCACCCATCTGGCGGACATCCACGCCAGACCGGAGGACCTGCCCGCCGTGACGGAAAAGGCGCTGGCGGGCATCGACGTTCGGGTCTGGCCCTACCCCGTCGCCCAGCAAATGCTGATCGACGCGGTGATGGAGCTGGAGCAGGTCGGCTGACCCGGCAAGGCGAACCGTTTCCGTCAGAAAAAGTCAGAAAAACCCCCGGAGCAACCGGTCTTGATCGACCTGTTGCTCCGGGGGTCATCCTTTCATTTGGGGAGAGAAACAGCAGACTGAGGGAAGCGGCATGGGAGATCCCCCCTGCCCGCCACGAGAAAAAGCCCCGTCCGGCGCAATCACACAGATTCCTGCTTCTCCCGCTCGCTGATTTTACATTCAAAGCGGTCCTTGTTGGAATCCTGCGGGATGGAGGTGGGATAGCCGCCGCCGAAGCAGGCGGTGCAAAAGCCGCTTTCCGTATGGTCGGCCAGCTTCACCACATCGCTGAGGCTGAGATAGCCGAGAGAATCCACACCGATGATTTCAGCGATCTCCGCAATCGTGTGGTGGTTGGCGATGAGCTTGTTTTTGTCGTCAATATCCGTGCCGTAGTAGCATTCGGACACAAAGGGCGGCGCGCTGACCCGCATGTGGATCTCCTTCGCGCCGGCCTTGCGCAGCAGGTCGATGGTGCGGCGGCAGGTGGTGCCGCGGACGATGGAGTCATCGATCAGCACCACGCGCTTGCCCTCCACCACGGAGCGGATGGGGTTCAGCTTGATATTGACCTCATTTTCCCGCATATCCTGCGTGGGAGAAATAAAGGTGCGGCCGATGTATTTGTTTTTGATAAAGCCCATGCCGTAGGGAATTCCGGACTGCCGGGCGTAGCCCATGGCGGCGTCCAGACCGGAATCCGGCACGCCGATGACAATGTCCGCGTCCACCGGATGGGTCTTCGCGAGGATCTCCCCTGCCCTGACCCGGGCATCATGAACGCTGACACCGTCGATGACGGAATCCGGCCGGGCAAAGTAGATATATTCAAAAATGCACATCTTTTTTGGAGCGGTGCCGCAGTGGCTGGTGTCGGAGTGGATGCCGTCGCAGTCAAAGGTCAGGATTTCTCCGGGCAAAATATCCCGCTGGAATTCCGCGCCGACAGCGTGGAGAGCACAGCTCTCCGATGCGACGATATACGTCCCGTCCTTCCTTTTTCCATAGCACAGCGGGCGGAATCCGTGAGGGTCGCGCACCGCAATGAGCTTGGTGGAGGACATCATGACCAGAGAAAAAGCGCCCTCCAGCCTGTCCACCGCGCGGCTGACCGCCGCCTGAATGGAGGGAGCGGTGATCCGCTCCCGTGTGATCACATAGGCGATGGTCTCCGTGTCGGAGGTAGTATGGAAAATGGCGCCGGAAAGCTCCAGCTCCCGGCGGAGCTGAAGCGCGTTGCTCAAATTGCCGTTATGGGCAAGCGCCAGCTTGCCTTTTAAGTGATTGACCTGAATGGGCTGGCAGTTTGCCAGATTGGAGCCGCCGGTGGTGCCGTAGCGGGCGTGGGCAACCGCCATTTTCCCCGTGGGGAACTGCTTCATGACGCTGCTTGTGAACACCTCACTGATCAGCCCCAGTCCCTTATGACCGGCAAAAACGCCGTCGTCATTGACAACAATGCCGCAGCCCTCCTGCCCACGGTGCTGTAAGGAATACAGGCCGTAGTAGGCAAGGCTCGCTACATCCTCCTGACGCTGGCTGTAAACGCCGAACACGCCGCATTCTTCGTGGATACTCATGGTTATTCCCCCAGGCTGGCCTTGACAAAGCCCAGAAACAGCGGATGGGGCTTGTTGGGACGGCTCTTGAATTCCGGATGGTACTGCACGCCCACATGGAAGGGGCGGTCGGTCAGCTCCACAGTCTCCACCAGACGCCCGTCCGGGGAGGTGCCGCTTAAGGTAAGTCCGGCCTTTTGCAGGACATCCCGATAGTCATTGTTGAATTCGTAACGGTGGCGGTGGCGCTCGTGAATCAGACCTGCGACGTAGCACCGCGCCATAGTGGTACCCGGGGTGATGACGCAGGGGTAAGCGCCAAGGCGCAGCGTGCCGCCCTTGTCCACCTCGTCGCTCTGTCCGGGCATGAAGTCGATGACCTTGTGCTCGCTCACCGGGTCGAATTCGCCGGAATTGGCGTCCGCCAGACCGGCAACATTCCGGGCGTACTCAATGACGGCGATCTGCATACCGAGGCAGATGCCGAAATAAGGCACCTTCTTCTCCCTCGCGTACTTCGCCGCAAGAATCATGCCCTCAATGCCCCGGCCGCCAAAGCCGCCGGGTACGAGGATACCGTCCAGATGGGACAGCTTTTCGCTCACGGTATCCTCCGTCAGCGTTTCCGAATCGATCCACTGGATGTCCACCACGGCGTCCAGCGCGTAGCCCGCATGGCGCAGAGCCTCCGCTACGGAGAGATAGGCGTCGTGGAGCTGGACGTACTTGCCAACAAGGCCGATGGTGACGTGCTTGCTGCTGTTTCTGATTTTCTCCACCATCTGAATCCATTCCGTCAGCTCAGGCTTGGGGGTCTCCAGACCCAGCTCCCGGCAGACAATGCCGGACAGATTGGACTTTTCCAGCATCAGCGGGGCTTCGTACAGCACGGGCAGGGTGATATTCTCAATGACGCAGTCCGGTTTGACGTTGCAGAACATGCTGATTTTCTGGAAAATGGAGGGTTCCAGCGGCTCGTCGCAGCGCAGGACAATGACATCCGGCTTGACGCCCATCCCCTGCAATTCCTTGACGGAGTGCTGGGTGGGCTTGGATTTATGCTCGTCGGAGCCCCGGAGGAACGGCACCAGCGTCACGTGAATGAACAGGCTGTTCTCCTTCCCTACCTCCAGAGCAATCTGACGCACCGCCTCCAGGAAGGGCTGGGACTCGATATCGCCGATGGTGCCGCCGATTTCGGTGATGACCACATCCGCATCGGTCTTCCGGCCGACGCTGTAGACGAACTCTTTGATCTCGTTGGTCACGTGAGGAATGACCTGAACCGTGGAACCCAGATACTCGCCCCGGCGCTCCTTGTTCAGCACGTTCCAGTACACCTTGCCGGTGGTCAGGTTGGAGAACTTGTTCAGGTCTTCGTCGATGAAGCGCTCATAGTGACCCAAATCCAGGTCGGTTTCCGCGCCGTCCTCGGTGACGTAAACCTCACCGTGCTGGTAGGGGCTCATGGTGCCGGGGTCGACATTGATGTAGGGATCCAGCTTCTGGGCGGCGACCTTCAGTCCCCGCGCCTTGAGAAGACGGCCAAGAGACGCCGCGGTGATGCCCTTGCCCAGACCGGAAACCACGCCGCCGGTCACAAAGATGTATTTCGTCATTGGTGATCTCTCCTTTACTCTACCGTAACGGATTTTGCCAGATTCTTCGGTTTATCGATATCACAGCCGTTTTCCTTGGCCACATAGTAGGCCAGCAGCTGCAGCGGGACGATTTCTGCCACTGCGCACAGCAGCGGATCGATTTTCGGCACAAAGATCATGTCATCGGCCAAGGAAATGATTTTCCCGTTTCCCTTGAAGGCCACCGCAAGCACCTCCGCGCCCCGGGCCTTGACCTCCACGATGTTGCTCATGGTCTTCTCCATGACCGCGTCGTTGCAGCACAGGGCGATCACCGGCTGCCCCTCGTAAATCAGGGCGATGGTGCCGTGCTTCAGCTCGCCCGCCGCGTAGGATTCCGCGTGGATGTAGGAGATCTCCTTCATCTTCAGCGCCCCCTCCAGAGCGACGGCGTAGTCGGTGTTTCTTCCGATGAAGAACATGGAGGGGCTGCCGTGGTACTTCTTTGCCAGGGAGGGAATGGCGGGGTTCATGTCCAGCGCCGCCTGCATCTGCTTGGGCAGGCAGCGCAGCGCCGTGAGCAGGCGCTTGTATTCCTTCCCATTGACAGTCCCCAAAGACTTGGCCGCGTATAGGGCAAACAGGTACAGCACCGTCAGCTGGGTGGTGTATCCCTTTGTGGTGGCCACGGCGATTTCCGGGCCTGCCCAGGTGTACAGGGTGTAGTCGGCGATTTTCGCAATGGTGCTGCCCACCACGTTCACGATGGCAAGCGCCTTCGCACCCCGGCGTTGGCACTCCTTCATGGCGGCGATGGTGTCCGCCGTCTCGCCGGACTGGGACAGGACAATGAGCAGCGTATGCTCGTCGATCAGGGGGTCTGCGTAGCGAAGCTCACTTGCCAGCTCCGTGGTCACGAAGATCCGGCACAGCTTCTCGATGGTATATTTTCCTGCGCACCCGGCATAATAGGCCGAGCCGCAGGCCGTAATGACGATTTTATGGATTTGGGAAAGATCGATGTTCAGGTCGTCCAGAACGATCTCCCCATTCCGGATTCTGGGGGTGATGGTCGCTTCCACCGCCCGGGGCTGCTCCATGATCTCCTTGAGCATGAAGTGGTCATAGCCGCCCTTTTCCGCCGCCTGGATGTCCCAGGTGATGCGGCTGGCCTTCTTGGTGATGGCGTGGCCGGAGCAGTCGTAGACCTGAATGGAATCCGGCGTCAGCTCCGCAAGCTCACCGTCTTCCAGATAAATGACGTTCCGGGTGTGCGCCACCAGCGCGGTGACGTCGGAAGCGAAGAAATTCTCTCCGATGCCCACGCCGAGAATCAGGGGACTTGCCTCCCGGACGGCCAGAACGGTGTCCGGCGCGTCCGTGCAGACGATTCCCAGAGCGTAGGAGCCAACCAGCCGGGAGGAAGCCTTCATGACGGCTTTCCGGAAATCCCCGGCATAGTACATTTCAATCAGATGGACGATGACCTCGGTGTCCGTCTCGCTCTCGAAATGATAGCCCTTCCGGACGAGTTCCTCCCGAAGCTCCATGTAGTTTTCAATAATGCCGTTGTGAACGACGGCGAATTTTCCGTCGTTGCTGGCATGGGGATGGGCGTTTATGTCGTTGGGCGCGCCGTGTGTCGCCCAGCGGGTGTGGCCGATTCCGGTGGTGCCGGGAACCAGCCGTCCGTCTTCCGTCTTTTCCCGGAGGTTCTGAATGCGTCCCGTGACCTTGCTGATGGCGATTCGGTTCCCCTGCACCACCGCAATTCCGGCGGAATCATAGCCCCGGTATTCCAGCTTTGAAAGCCCGTCCAGCAACACCGGCGCGGCGTTCTGCGTGCCTGTAAATCCTACGATCCCACACATAAGAAACCTCCTTTGTCTGTGCCATTACAGCTTAGCCCAATACGTACTCAGAAATCATGCGGCCGATTTTCCCGATATCCACGCCGCCCTTAAACTCAAACTTTGCGGTAAAGGTATTGGAGAACATAATGAACAGTTCGGAATCCGGAATCAGCTCCCCGAAGCCGGGGGTCTGGATGGAAAAATACTGAATTTTGGAATAGGGCATGGTGCTGAAGGATTTCCGCTTGCCGGTAATTCCCTGCACGTCCACCGCAATGATGCGCTTGTTTGTGAAAAGCAACTGGTCACGGACGGTCTGAAAAGCCATGACCACTTCCTCGCCGCCGATGAGAAGGCCGTTTACCTCGCCTTTAACGGCATCGACACGGATGGGTTTTAAGTTCCATACGGAATCCTGATTGAAATTAACTGCCATAGTCGTTTTCTCCTTCCTGAATTTGGGGAGGGGTTACTCCCATTCTACCGTCGCCGGGGGCTTGCTTGTGATGTCGTAGACAATGCGGTTGATGTGGGGAACCTCGTTGACGATTCGCACGGAAGCGCGATCCAGCACCTCGTAGGGAATCCGCGTCCACTCCGCCGTCATGAAGTCGCTGGTCGTGACGCTGCGAAGGGCAAGAACGTTTTCATAGGTGCGGCCGTCGCCCATGACACCGACGCTTCTGGCATTGGTGAGAACCGCGAAATACTGGCTGCAAATGTCACCAAGGTTGGCCTTGGCGATCTCCTCCCGGAAGATGAAGTCCGCCTCCCGGAGAATGTCCAGCTTTTCTTTCGTCACGTCGCCGAGGATACGAATGGCAAGGCCGGGGCCCGGGAAGGGCTGACGGTGGACAAGATAATCAGGAAGCCCCAATTCTTTGCCCAGCAGCCGAATTTCGTCCTTGAAAAGATGATCCAGCGGCTCCAGAACGGCCTTGAACTGCTCAATGACCTCTCTGGGCAGGAGCTTGTTGTGGTGGCTCTTGATGACGTCGGCATCTCCCGCCCCGGATTCGATGACGTCGGGATAAATGGTGCCCTGAGCAAAAAAGTCCTCCTTGGTGATGCCGAATTTCACGGCTTCATCCAGAAACACATATCCAAACTCCGCGCCGATGATCTGCCGCTTGCGCTGGGGGTCTTCCACGCCCTTGAGCTTGTCCAGGAAGCGCTTTTCCGCGTCCACCCGGACAAAATGGATGTTCCACTTGGCGAAGGCGGCTTCTACCTCGTCGCCCTCATTCTCGCGCATACAGCCGTGATCGACGAATACGGCGGTCAGCCGATCTCCTACCGCCTCGGCCAGCAGCGCCGCCAGAACGGAGGAATCCACGCCGCCGGACAGCGCCAGCAGCACACGACCCTTGGGGCCGATGGTGTCCCGGAGCTGTGCCACGGTATTTTTGCAGAAATCCCCCATCGTCCAGGTACCCTTGGCGCCGCAGATCTCATAGAGAAAATTGCGCAGCATCCGGCTGCCGAACTGAGTGTGGTTCACCTCCGGATGGAACTGTACGCCGTAGAAGCCCCGGCTTTCGTCGGCAATGGCGGCATTGGGGCAGGCGTCGGTGTGGGCGACCAGCGCAAAGCCATCCGGCACCTTCGCCATATAGTCGCCGTGGCTCATCCAGGAAATGGCCTGCTCCGGGATGCCCTTGAACAGCTTGCAGCCGGTATCGTAATAGGTAACGGTCTTGCCGTACTCCCGGGCGGTGTCCTCCTGGGCAGCCGTGACCTGACCGCCCAACGTGTGCGCCATCAGCTGGCAGCCGTAGCAAATGCCCAGGATGGGAACGCCCAACCGGAACACCGCCGGGTCAACGTGGGGAGATTCCTCCAGATACACGCTGTTGGGGCCGCCGGTGAAAATGATGCCCATGGGCGCAAAGGCGCGAATCTCGTCCAGGGTCGTGGTATAGGGCTTGATCTCGCAGTAGACGTTCTGCTCCCGCACCCGACGGGCGATGAGCTGATTGTACTGTCCGCCAAAGTCCAGAATCAGGATTTTTTCTTGCATACAGTGGCTCTCCTTCCCTGCCCGCCGGTTAAATATTGATCTCCGCCTGTTCGCTGTCGATACCGGCGATCAGAGGGGCTACCTTTTTCACATAGCTTTCCACTTGTTCCGCGCACCGGCCGGTGTACAGCATAGGGTCGAGAACGGCCTCCATCTCCTGCTTCGTCATGCCGAATTCCGGATGGCCGGCCAGATCGGCCAGAAGATCCCAGCGTTCGCCGTTTTTCATCTTGGCCGTGGCGTCCATGGAGCAGGTGCGGATGATCTCGTGGAGCTGCTGACGGTCGCCGCCATGCTTGACGCCTTCCATCATCAGGTTTTCCGTGGCAATGAAGGGCAGGTACTCCCGCACAGTCTTCTCCACGATTTTTTCGTTCACGTGCAGGCCGTCGGTGACGTTCTGTGCCAGCCTGAGAATGGCGTCGGCGCAGAGGAAGCCCTCGGGCATGGAGATACGCCGGTTGGCGGAATCGTCCAGGGTGCGTTCCAGCCACTGGGTGGAAGCGGTCATGGGAGCGTTCAGCGCGTCCGCCATCAGGTAGCGGGACAGGGAGCAGATACGCTCGGAGCGCATGGGGTTGCGCTTGTAGGCCATGGCGGAGGAGCCGATCTGGTTCTTTTCAAAGGGTTCTTCCACCTGACGGTCGTGCTGCAAAAGCCGAATGTCGTTTGCCATACGGTAGCAGCTCTGGGCGATGGAAGAAAGGCAATTCAGGATACGGCTGTCCAGCTTCCGGGGATAGGTCTGGCCGCAGACATCGAAGCACTGACTAAAGCCAAAGTCCGCGCTGATACGGCGGTTCATCTCGTCGATTTTCGCCGTATCCCCGTCAAACAGCTCCAGGAAGCTGGCTTCGGTACCGGTGGTTCCCCGGCAGCCCAGGAATTTCATGGTTTCCACGACAAAATCCAGCTCTACCAGATCGCTGACGAAGTCCTGCATCCACAGCGTTGCCCGCTTGCCCACTGTGACCAGCTGGGCAGGCTGATAATGGGTGTAGCCCAGCGTGGGCGTGGCCTTGTACGTTTCCGCAAAACGGGAAAGGTTGGCGATGACCTTCAGCAGCTCTCCCCGGAGGTATTTCAGGCCGTCCCGGTAGAGAACGATGTCGGCGTTATCGGTGATATAGCAGCTGGTGGCGCCCAGATGGATGATACCGGCGGCGGAGGGCGCGGCCTTGCCGTAGGTATACACGTGGGCCATCACGTCGTGGCGGACTTCCTTTTCCCGCCGGCGGGCGGTGTCATAGTCGATATCGGTGATGTGCTGCTCCAGCTGGCGGACCTGCTCCTCCGTTACCGGCAGGCCCAGCTGGTGCTGGGCCCGGGCCAGGGCCGTCCACAGCCGCCGCCAGGTCTGAAAACGCATGTCCGGAGAGAACAGGTGCAGCATATACGGCGAGGCGTAGCGCCCGGCCAGGGGGGATTCATAAACGTCGTGGGACATAACAGTCCTCCGTTTCTGTGATTTTCAGCGGACGATCAGGCTGTCCCGCTCCGCGCCCACGGAGACATAGCCGATGCGGCAGCCGATGGCCCGCTCCACATACTCCACATAGTCCCGGGCGGCCTGGGGCAGCTCCTCCCAGGTGCGGACTCCGGAGATGTCGCAGTTCCAGCCGGGGACGTACTCGGTGACGGGCTTGGCCTGGTCCAGCAGCACGGGGAAGGGGAACTCGTCGGTCTGTTGGCCGTCGATCTCATAATGGGCGCAGACGGGGATCCGGTCCATGTAGCTGAGGATATCCAGCTTGGTCAGGGCGATGTTGGTGGCGTTCTGCATCCGGACGCCGTAGCGGGTGGCCACCAGGTCGATGGGACCCACCCGGCGGGGACGGCCGGTCTTGGCGCCGTATTCGTCACCGGCGTCCCGGAGCTTCTCGGCGTCGGCACCGAACCACTCGCAGACAAAGGGGCCCTCGCCTACGCAGGAGGAATAGGCCTTCACCACGCCCACCACCTCGTCGATGGATGCGCCGGGCAGGCCGGAGCCTACCGGGGCATAGGAGGCGATGGTGTTGGAGGAGGTGGTGTAGGGATAGATGCCGTAGTCCAGATCGCGCAGCGCGCCG
>ERZ773116.2797-NODE-2797-length-13405-cov-4.879101_pt1 | contig 13405 bp, 14 predicted proteins | sample MGYA00580563_ERZ773116 | MGnify/ENA primary metagenome ERZ773116 (study PRJEB29015, sample SAMEA2737864) | human gut metagenome | biome: human gut; feature: human-associated habitat; material: faeces | place: China | collected 2012 ... | reverse complement strand
CGCCACGGCTCAGGTGAGCCGTGGCGGGTACCTTTATATCTCCAGCGCATTATGCAGCTTATCGCTGGCGGCTTTCTTATTTTTGTCGAATGCGTGAGTATAGATGTCCAGAGTTGTCGAGACCTGCGCGTGACCGAGGAGGCTTGAGACCGTCGCAACATCCGTGCCGTTTGCAATCAGCAAGCTGGCGTTTGTATGACGGAGCGAATGTACATTCAGGTTATACGGCAGATCGTTTTTCTTGAGGATAAGTTTGAAGCGCCATGTGAATGTTGTCGGTGTCATTGGCTCGTCCAGCTCATGCTTTCTTTCTCCAGCGCGCAGATCAGCTTATGACACGCACTTCGGCAAGCTGAGGGAGCTGTCCAAAGGAGAAACAGTCATTTTTACAGACATGGAGGGCATCGTCAGCACCTATTGCGTTGAGAAGCTCGAAACGCTGAGCCAGGATGCGGTTGATACCGTCCTGAACGGCGGCTATGACCTTGTTCTCTATACCTGCACCAAGGGCGGAAGGACGCGAGTGATAGTGTTCTGTGACAGAGCAGCAGAAACTGCATCTTCATCAGCTCCAAGACAAACGGAAAAGTGAGGCTGAGCATGACAAAGCACTCGCGGGGCAGCTTGCCCATGCGGACGGGACGAGCATATACACGCTGAGAAACGATAAAAACGCCGCTAATATGCGGGAGTTGAACATTGTGGGGTCTTCCGTGTAGAGAGGCTTGATGTTCTTGACGGCAGCAGCATCCCGAGGTAGACGCACCGCAGGTGAAGCCCAGTACCGTATGCGCGGCAAAGTGCAGGGCGGAAAGACCTGCCGCGAAATAGGCGCAGCAAAAAGCTTCAAAGAGAAAGTTGACAACAACGATATTTGGAAAGTCCATCAGCGGGCGTATAAAAAATACTTTGCCCGTGTGAGCAAAGGGAAAATGTCCAAGCCGGATTTTGAAGTCTGGGCGCGCGAGGCAGAGCGCATGCGCGATGAGGCGCTTGCGGAAGACGAGATGGCGCGGGACAAAGCCGCACATGAGCAGATTGTGCGGAGGGTAACGGAGGAGCTGAATAGAGTGTAAAAAGTATAGTAGTATACAGAATACGATTATACTTTTCACACAGCTTGTTGTAACTTATCATTTTTACTTCTGCTTCATTTTCTTACAGGAAACTATAAAATCTCAAGCGGCCGTTTTGCTAGGCAATCAAGGCGTGGGCGGTATGCCGCTCACGCCTTGATGCTTTTTTAGCTTTACCTCTCAGTTCTGGCCGTAGTAGGCGTTTTTGCCGTGCTTGCGGAGATAGTGCTTGTCCAGAAGCTCCTGCTGCATGTGTCCGCTGTCGGGGTTGAGCATCATGGTGTGCCAGTCCATGAAGGCGACCTCCTCCATCACAACGGCGTTGTGCACCGCCTCCAAGGCACCCTTGCCCCAGGCGAACGGACCGTGCGAATGCACCACGACGCCGGGAACAGCGGCGGGGTCAGTGCAGGCAAAGGTTTCGATGATGACCTTGCCGGTCTCCTTTTCGTATTCGCCCGCGATCTCATCGGGCGTCATGAGGCGGGTGCAGGGGATGTCACCATAGAAATAATCCCCGTGCGTCGTGCCCATGGCGGGAATATTGCGCCCAGCCTGAGCGAACGTAGTCGCCCAGCGGGAGTGCGTATGAACGATGCCGCCGCACTTGGGGAACGCCTTGTAAAGCTCCACATGCGTGGGGGTGTCGCTTGACGGCTTCCATTTGCCCTCAACGCGCGTACCGTCAAGGTCGACCACGACCATGTCCTCCGTCGTCATGCCGTCATACGGCACGCCCGACGGCTTTATCACGACAAGCCCGCTTTCCCGGTCGATACCGGAGACGTTGCCCCATGTGAATGTCACAAGGCCATACTTCGGCAGCAGAAGATTTGCCCGAAGAACTTCCTCTTTCAGCTTTTCAAGCATATTGCCTCTCCTTTTCTTCTCAATCGGTGCTGTTCGCCTTCTCTATCACCCGCGCAGCGAGCTTATCGGTGAGCCCGAGGTCGTACACGGTCTGGAAGACGGTGTAGCGTGCGCGTATCTCCTTGCAGTAACGGAACGTGTCCATAAGCAGTTCATCGTCCACGCCGATGTCTGCCGGGGTGCAGGGACAGCCGATGTCCCGCAGAAGCGCGCGCACGGAGGAACTCTCCGGCAGGGTCTCAAGCTGAACGCGCACCGCATCCCAGCTGCGCTGCATGCTGTCGATACGCGCGAGACGGCCTTCAATATTGTTTTTGCCTGCTCTCTGCTCCAAGGCAATGACCTCGTCTGCCGCTGCACCGTAGTGGGCGCGTATCTCCCGCTCCCATGCCGCGGAGTTGTAAGCGCGCGCACTCTCGCGCGCCGCGTCGAAGTCTATATTTTCCTTGAGCAGCTCCTCAATGAGCATCAGAACCAGCACCGTCCCCACGGCGACCTGCTCGCCGTGCATCGCGGGGCGGATACCGCGCTGCTCAAGTATCGTCTCCCAATAGTGGGACATATGGTGCTCCGCACCGGAAGCGGGGCGGGAATCGCCGTAAAGGCTGATGGCGGCGCCCGAGAGGACGAGACCGCGCATGACGCTGCCGAGTGTCTCCGGGTCGCGCTGCTTTATCTTCGGGGCTTCCTTTATCACATCCGCCACACATTCGCGCACGAGCGTGACGATATTATGGCAGTAATGCTCCCCGTTTATTATCCGCGCAAGCTCCCAGTCATTGAGGCAGGTGAGCTTGCCGATGAGGTCACCGAAGCCCGCGACGGTCATGCGGTAAGGCGCGGTCTTGAGGATATCCGTGTCACCGATGATGACCTCGGTGCAGTGGGCGGGCATGGTGGCCTTGAGGTTGTTGACATTCATGATGCCGATGGAAGCGGCAAAGCCGTCCATCGGTGCGCCGGTGGCGACAGTGAAGCACGGCAGCTTGAGCTTGAAGCTGGAATAGCGCGTCATGTCGGTTATCGATCCCGTGCCGACGCCGATAATGAGGTCGCAGTCGTCCGGCTTATTTATCACGATCTCGCCGAGTGTTGCCTCGTCAAAGCCAAGGTGCGTTAACGTATGCTCTGCCGCAGCGATGCCAGCCGTCTGCATAAGCTCCATGCAGCGCGCGCCCGCGATCTTGTAGGTTATCTCATCGCAAAGGACGAGCGGATGGGCATAGCCCAAACTCTTCACATAGTGCGGCAGGCGCTCGATCGCGTCCGCACCTATTTCCACGCCCTTTATGGGCACATAATGCGTCCTGCCGCAGTCGCACTCTAACTTTATGTTGAGGTATTTTGAAAGCTCCTGCGGCGTATCGTACATTTTCATATATTCTCCCCTTTCAGGTGACTTCCGCCGGCGTTCACGCTCACGGTGAGCGCCGGCGGAAGTCACCGCGGCGGCGGTCCTTAAAACATAAGCCCGCATAAAGCGGGCTTATGTCGGTTAGATATTACAGCTCTGCCTATCAGCCCTGAACGGCGGCGAGGTGCTCGTTCCACTTGGCAAGAAGGTCAGCCTTCTGCGCGGTCAGAGTGGGGACGTCACGGGTGACCCAGGTGATGTCGCCGGACGCCTTGAGCCATGCGTTCTCGGGAGAGGTGTAGTTGGCGTTGGTGAAGCGGAGAGTGCCCTGCATGTACTCTGCCATGGCGCTCTGACCCTCAGCGGAGGTGACCCAGTTGACGAAAGCCTTTGCAGCTGCCATGTGGGGAGCACCCTTGACGATCGCAACACCGAAAGCAGAGGCGGAAGTGCCGTTGGAGGGGTAGCGAACCTCGGTGACAGCCTCAGTGCCGAGCTCGGCCGCGCTCTGGTTGAGCTTGATCGCACCGTCCTCGTAGGTCAGGCCGACAACGTACTCACCGTCAGAGACGGAGTTGAAGCAGACGGAAGACTTCTCAACAACGACCATGTTCTCAAGGAGAGCGTCGATGTAGTCCCAAGACTCCTGAGTGTCAATGCCGTAAACGGAGAAGATGTTGCAGAGGTTGTTCCATGCAGCGGAGGAGCTGTTAGGATCGGAGAAGACGATCTTGCCCTTGAGTTTGGGATCGAGGAGGTCTTCGTAGGACTGGATGTTCAGACCGAGTTCCTTCTCAAGCTCGGTGTTGACGCAGAAGCAAACGGTGGAGAGGTGATCCATGCTGTAAAAGCCGTTGGGGGTGCTGTAGCCTTCCATCTGCTCGTCGTCGTTGTCAGAGACCCATGCTTCGAATATCTCGGCGTACTTGTCGCCGTCGGAGTCAGCAAGGCCGCCCCAAGTAACGTCGCCCTGGGGGTTGCCGGCTTCGGCCTGAATCTTCGCGGTGAACTCACCGGCAGAACCGGAGATGACCTCGATCTCGATGTCGGGGTACACTTCGTTGAAGCAGGTCTTGAGAGCATCAAGGTCGGCTTCGGTCATGGAGGAGTAGAGGACGAGGGTGTCGCCCAGGTCTTCCTCGACTGCCGCGTCTTCGGCGGGAGCCGCTCCGTCAGCAGCGGGGGATTCATTCGGAGTGGGCTGTTCGGCAGGTGCTGCGGACTGTCCGCAGGCGCACAGTGCAAAGATCATGCAAAGCGCCAGTACGAGTGCTAGGATTTTCTTCATTTTGGTTCTCCTTTTTTTTTGATATATTCCCGGATGCATTTGCATCTATTGGGCGGTCGTGTGCCGGAGGATCAGAGCTGTATATCGTCTTCGGACTTGCTTATCGCCATGTAGAGGAAGAGGCTCAGTGCGGTGATGACGGTGAGGATGGCCGCAAATGCTGCTGCCGTGCCGTATTCGCCGCGTCCGATGTAGATATACGCCTGCATGGTGAGGGTGGTGGTCTTGTTGCTGTAAAGTATGACGGAGCTCGACAGCTCTGTCACGATGGCGACCCAGCTGAGGATCGCGCCGGAGAGGATACCGTTTGACATCATGGGCACGGTTATCTTCACGAAAGTTTTCAGCTTCGACGCGCCGAGGCTTATCGCCGCCTCTTCTATGCTTATCGGGATCTGCATTAATGTCGCTGTTGCCGAGCGTATCGTGTACGGCATACGGCGTATCGCAAAGGACATGATCATGATGGCCATTGTGCCGGTGAGGGCAATGGGCTTGGAGCCGTAGGCGATGAGCAGTGCGATGCCGATGACGGCGCCGGGCATGATGTAGGGGAGCATAGCGATAGTGTCAAGCGAGTGGTTGAGCGCGTTGTTGCGGCGCACAACGAGGTATGCGAGCACGACCGCGATGACGATGATGACCGCAAGGGCGATGATGCCCATGACGAGCGTGTTGCGCGAGGCGAGCACGAGCTTTTTCTTCAGCGCGCTCTGGTAGTTGACAAGAGAGTACCCCACGCCGAAGAGCGAGCCTTTGCTGTTGCGGAAGCTGAGATAAATGATATATATCTGCGGGAGGATCGCAATGGCGCAGAGAAGATAGCAGTACAGATGCATGAGAAAGCCGCCGAGACCCTTTGCATCCTTCTTCTCCACGGGGTGCAGGGTGTTGATAGAGAATTTGAAGCGCCCTGTTGCCCACTTCTGGAGGAAGAATATCACGGCGGTGACGATGACCGCGATAATGGCGAGTGCGGCAGCAAAGTTGTAGTTTGCACCGTTTTCACCGAGATACTCATTATAAAGCAGCACAGGGAAGGTCTTGAAGCCCTCGCCGAGGATGGTGGGCGTACCGAAGTCGGCAAACGCCTGCATGAACACCATGAGTGTAGCGGCGAGGATGGTGGGCATAGTGAGATGCAGTACGATGTTGAAAAGACGCTTCACACCGGTGCAGCCCATATTTGCCGAGGCCTCCATGAGGGTATTGTCAATGCTCTTGAAAGCACCGTTCATGTAGATGAACACGAGCGGGAAGAACTTGAGCGTCTGCGACAGGGCGATGCCGCCGAAGCCGTAGATGCTGGGCAGGGTGATGCCGAGGGCGGCTTTGAAAAACTTTGTGATGACACCGCTGCGTCCGAGCAGCATGACCCACGAGTACGCGCCCAAAAACGGGGCGGACATGCAGCAAAGTATGCTGACGACGAAGAGGATTTTTGCGCCCTTGAGGCGGTAGAACGCATAAAAGTAAGCAAACGGAATACCGATCACGAGCGTGAGCACCGTGACAAAAATGGTGATCTTGAAAGAATTATAGATGGTGTCCACATAGTAGCTGTTGCTGAAAAACTTGTGGAACTGCTCCCACGAGAAGCTGCCGTCAGGCATGATGACTGCCTGCTTGATGACGCCGAACATCGGGTAAATGAGCACCGCGATGAATAGCACCAGCAGCAGCACAGAGACGATCAGCCAGCCGTCAAAACGTTTTTTGACCATAGCCTGCCCCTCCGTTATGCCTTCGCGCAGTCATTGCACACGCCGGTGAGTATGTTCTCCTCGCCGTCGGCAGTGAAGAGGTTGACTTTATCCGTGTTTATTTTCAGCTTTATCTCGCTCCCCGGTTCGATAATGCTGTCGATGGAGGACTCCTGGATTATCTCGACCTCCTCGCCGGAGGACAGGTGCACAAAGTAATGGGTGTTCAGCCCGAGGAACACGCAGTCATCCACGATGGCGGAGATGCCCTCTGTGCTGTCACGGTCGAGCAAAAACTCTTCCGGACGCACGGACAAGGTGATCTCCTGCTCCTTCTGCTGCTCGGGGCGGACGGTATGTATCTCGGCACGGTAGCCGGAGAGCGTTTCAAGATAGGTCTTGCCGCCGTCGACGACGAGCTTGCCCTTTATCACGTTGGAGCGGCCGATAAACGTGGCAACGAAGAGGTTTGCCGGGCGCTGGTAGATGCTCTTGGGCTTGCCGACATGCTGGATGACGCCGGCATTCATGACAGCGATACGGTCGGAGACCGCCATGGCTTCCTCCTGGTCGTGCGTGACATACACGGTGGTGATACCAACATTGTGCTGGATGTTCTTGATGACCGTGCGCATCTCAACGCGCAGCTTCGCGTCAAGGTTGGACAAAGGCTCATCCATCAGCAGAACGTCCGGCTCGATGCACAGTGCACGTGCGAGCGCGACGCGCTGCTGCTGACCGCCGGAAAGGCGCTCAGGCATACGGTCGGCGTACTGGTCGATCTGCATGAGCTTCATGAACTTCTCGGACTGGGTCTTTATCTTGTCCTTGGGGAACTTCTTGTTTTTCAGGCCGAACTCAACGTTCTTTCTGACGGTATAGTGCGGGAAGATGGCGTAGTTCTGGAAGACCATGCCAATGTTGCGCTTGGCAGGGTCAAGGTCGTTTATGCGCTTCTCACCGAAGAAGAAGTCGCCGCCCTCGATGCTGTTGAAGCCCGCGATCATTCTCAGAAGTGTGGTCTTGCCGCAGCCGGAGGGACCAAGCAGCGTGAAAAACTCGCCCTCTCTAATGTCAAGGCTCAAATCGGGAATGATGACATTGTCACCGTACTTTTTAAGAGCGTGCTTTATGATGATTTCTTCGCTCACTTGTACTCTCTCCTTTACATCATTGCATATTGCTCGATTTTTTCTATACCCATCATCCGGCGCGTTCTCATAAGCGTCAGACGATTGCGCACAAGGGGTGAATTTTTCAGCAGTACGGGAAGCTCGCTCTCCTCCACACCGATGGAAGCAAGGTCGCGCTTCGCGTCCAGCATCTCCAAAAGCCCGTAAAGGTACTCCTCAGTCGGGAGCTCGTCAATTATATGCCGCAGCTCACCCCAGCTCGCGCTGAGCTTTTCGCGGCTCACCTTTGCAAGGCAGTCATTTTCGTTTTCTTTTATCAGCGAATCCGCCAGCCGCTCGCCGAAGAACTTGCGAAAATGCTCTTCCGGTATGGGGGCGTAATCGGTTATGTACGGGGTGATGTCCTCTATCTTTGCAAGGCGCTTATATTCGCGCACCGCAATGAGCGAGCCGACGCCGGTCTTCTCTCCGTGCATGGCGGGGAACTTTACCGGGAATGCTTCAGGCTCCATCTCTATCATGTGGGATATATGATGCTCCGCGCCGGAGGCGGGGCGGGAGTTGCCCATCATCTGCATTGCAATGCCGCTCATGATGAGCGCATAGGTCACATCGGCGTAGGCGCTCTCCTCGCCGCGGGCAATGCCGGGGACGCTCTGCATGACTGTGTCGGCGGCATCCTGCATTATACTATAAATTTTTTCACAAAGCAACTCATTAGTGAGGACGTGCGCCATTTTCCAGTCGGCAAGGGCGGTGTATTTCGCCATAATGTCTCCCACGCCGCTGCGCACGAGCTCCATGGGAGCGTTCTTGATGATCTCCGTGTCTGCCAGCACTATCTCCGGCGCGACGGCGGGCAGCGTCTTTTTGAAGCCGTACCACGTCATTGCAGCGACGGTGCTGCAGAAGCCGTCCACGCTCGCACCTGTCGGGCAGGAGACAAAGCGTATGCCGCGCTCGTGCGCGCAGAAGCGCGCGATGTCGTGAATGGTGCCGCTGCCGACGGCGACAATTACTTCCACATCGCCCTCAAGCTTCGCGAGCACCTCCGCCGTGGATATCTCGTTCGCGTGCAGCCCAGTCGGGTCAAGCACGATCTTCTGCCCGGCACGCGGATGCCTGTCCGCCGTGGCGGCATAGGAGTTTTCACCGTAGAGCGCGCAGCGCTTACCCGTGACACCGAACTGCGCCATGTACTTCTCAAACTCAAAAAGGCAACCCGGCTCTATCACCGCGGCACGGGTCTCCATGGTATGCTCGCGTCCGCATGCGCATTTTCCGGCGTACTTGCTGCAATCTATAAACATCTTTCAACGCTCCTCTTCACAGAAACTCTTTCATATACTCACTGAAGCGGGTGTAATCATCCACACGGATAAAGCGGAAGTCGGAGCGGTAGACCGCCTCGTCGTTGCCGCCGGGACCGTAATCATCGCCGACATAGACGATCTCGGAATGATCATAGCCATACTCGGTGCAGTACCGGTCGAGCGCGTAATATTTGTTGTACGGGAAAGGCGCAAGGTCGAACGACGACGACCCACCGATGAACACCGTATAATCGGGGAAAGCATCGCGCACGACGGGATACATCGGCTTGCGCTTTGCGCGATCCGGGTCGAAGGCAAGCTTGTCGGTAATGTCCGCCGCGGTGCCGAGCAGCGGGAACGTGACGCAGCCAGAGTCGTGATACTCTACATTATTGCCCTTGAACACCGTATACCCGAAGCGCTCCCTCAGCGCGGTCACGCGAGCCTCGACGCTGGCGCGGTCACAGGGGGCGTGTTCATCAAAAACATGGTCAAGCTTACCTGTCGCGGCGTTATATGTGCAGAACTGCATTCCGTAATTGCCGATAATATCTATGGGGTAGCCGTTCATCTGACTGAATATGCGGCTGCACATCCCCGCGCCGACCATCAGAAGCTTGTACTTTGCGCGCAGTGCGTTCAGCACACCGAGATTGGGCTGGGCAAGCTTCGTCTTGTGCTGAGTGAGCGTGCCGTCCAGGTCAAACGCGATCAGTCTTACGTTATCCATATTCTCTTTTGCCTTTCGTATATGAACTTTTCCAGCGCACGTGGGTTTAACGTGCAGTCTCCAACACTTTGACAAATTTGCATCAAAAATATATATTTCACGCGCCTTGCGGCGGCATTTTTCATCAAAATAGCTAAACCGTATTATACTCACAATACTTGACTTCTGCAAGATTTGGCGCTAATATTGAGAAACGATCAAAAACGATCAATGTTAAGGCGGGGACAGCAGTGAAAAACGAACGGTATGAGAAAATAATGAATATATTGGCAGAGCGCGGCTATGCAAGCGTGGACAGACTCAGTAAAGAGCTCTTTGTCAGCATGCCGACGGTGCGGCGCGATCTGAACACAATGCAGGATATTGGACTCGTGGTGCGCAGCCACGGCGGTGTGATGCCGCGCCTGAGCGATATGGACGGCGGCCCCGCGGTTTTCCGCATGGGCGTCAATCCGCAGGAAAAGCTCAAGCTCGACAAGGCGGCGGCGAAGCTGCTGCGCGACAACTGCATGGTGTTTATGGACGAATCCACTACGACGCTGCACATCATCGACCAAATGAGCGCTTACAAGAACATCACTGTTGTCACCAACAATATCTCCGTTTTGCAGCTCGCGGCGAAGTACCGCGTCCCCACCATCTGCCTCGGCGGAGAGACGTGCTATGACACGATGAGCTTTTACGGGTACGAGGCGGAGGAACTCATCACGCACTTCGGCATCGACATCATGTTCTACTCCTCCTCGGCGATAACGCCGGGGGCGTGGATCGCCGATTACAGCGCGCGGGCAAACGCCCTGCGCCGCCGCGCTTTACAGCAGGCGGACATGAAGGTGTTCCTCTGCGACAAGTCGAAGTTTCTGAAGTCTGGCGCGTATATGCTGATGCCGTTGTGCGAGGCGGATCACATCATCACGAATGCCAAACTGCCGGATGAGCTGAATACCGGCGCGGCGCGCGTGACGATCGTGTGAAGGACATCCTTTCCTGGTTTCTTTCACCGTATCTTCCTTCCCGTAACTTCTACTGTATACATGTTCTTTGACTTTCTTTCCTCTCCATACCACATACTGCATAGGGTTAAAGGAAATCAGTTTCTTTGGGAATACCGCAAATCGGAACGCTCCCTGCAATACTGCTGAGAACAACCAACGCATCTATTATTACAAAAAACAGAAAAAGTCAATGTATTTTTGATTTTTCTTTAACAGACCTTTTATTTTGAAGAAAGAAGTGGTATAAGAACTTCGCCAATCTAACTGAATAGATTATGCAATGAGCCAATGGGGGTAGTCTACCCTTTTTTACGCTTATACACGATGAATTTGATAAAAACGCAAATTCCGCTGTGTATAAGCAAGGCTCTTGCTATCTCAGTTAGTTTGGTGACTATCGGAGTTTGCGTTTTTTGTGCGGTTACTTCGGTAGCCGCACTTTTTATATCTTAAATACAAAACAGAAAGGATAAAAGATATGGCAAATGACAAACAGCATCTTAGTGCCGATACAAACTCAAATGTTCAAGTAAAAGAAAAGGAAACTACACCTAAAAAGAAAAAAGTAGTGATTATTGGTGGTATTGTAGCGGTTATTGTTCTTATTATTGCGGCTGTGCTTTTTGTGAAATTTTATAAAATACCTTATGATGACGCAAAAGCGGAGTTTAGTTTGGCTATGGAACAGTATAATGCAGAAGTAGTTGCACTTGAAGAAAGAAATGATGAACTTGATAGTAATATAGAGTCGCTGAATCAAGTGATTAACGCTGAGAATATTCCAGTTGATGAACTACTCCTTGAAGAAGCGCAAGTTGTCCTTAGAGAAGCACGAGCGTACCCAAAAGATTCAGCACCCGAAGCTCCAGAGTTATCTTTAAAGATTGATGAAGTAAAAGAAATGACCGTAGAACTTTTGAAGTTATCAGATGATGTAAGTGCAATGGGTGATTACAGTGAAATACTTATGAAAGTTCAAAATACAGAAGCCGAATATCGAACTATGATTGAAAATTTCAAAACCGCAGAAGCTGAGGTGCTATGGGTTGGTGTAGATAAGGAAAATACAGTACTTAGATTTGTAGTAAAATTAAGTAACTCCAATGACTACATATTGAAAGGAATCAATTTAGAGTGGACTGCTTATGATGTTGATGGTGCAGTTGTTGGAAATTATTCTGGTTCCCAACCAGATATCCCTGCAAATGACTGTGTATATTACGTTGGCGGTGCTGGAAGTGCAAATTTGTCTGGAACACCTGCAAATGTAGATGTAAAACTCACTGCTGAGGGACTTTTAACTAACCGAGTATCACCAAAAATATCTGTAAGTAATGTGCAGATTAAAGACAATGGTTTCAGTTGGTATACAGTTTCGGCAGAATGTGTAACTGATTCCGAAACAAACACAGAATATTTAGATGGACAGGTTATTGTGAAAGATGCTAATGGACAGATTATAGATGCAGATTTTTGGAATTCAGAGAATTTGCCCGCCATCTTAGATGCAAACGGCAAATTCAAGGTCACGAATGATTACTTTGATCTACCGACTTTCCCAAAGAGTGCTGAAGTTTATATGTATTATAAGTGGGAATAATTCAAAACCGCTTGTATAGCCTGTTGCGTAATCCACATAGACTGTTAAAGGGCAAAGATATCGTTGGTGCTATGCGTAAATCAGTTCACTATATATAATCGCTCTTGCACAGCTTTGGATGGTTCCCATCCTTCCTATCCATTCCATAGGCTTTTCGGCTTTTAACTGTTCTGTCACACCCTGCTTTTGAGCCATTTCCTCAATCAATCGGTGGAACATTTTCTCAGCCTGTTGGTTAATATCTGCAAGATAGCGGTTAAGTGTCCCCTCAATCAGCATTGTGGTGTAAATAATGTGCCTATGCTCCTGTAAATACTGCTTGTGGCGTTGTCCCCATAAGCCGATAGGCTGTGTTTCTTCTTCGGAAAGTATCAGACAAGGGATATAATAATCTTCCTGCAATTCATACCATAAGCCGTTGATTTCATCAAAAATGTACTTGTCCATATAATAAATCCTCCAGTATAATATATTCGCACATACGTCACAGTTCTCCGATTGCCACATTCTGTTATATCTTGTTATCAGATTTTCTTGCCCTTGTGTTTGCCCTTATCAGCTTCCAAGGGAAGAATAAAACAGTGTGAAATCGTATAATAAGTTAAGGTGAGCATTTTGCGATAAACCCTTTATTTTCAAGGCTTTTGGAGGATTTTATTAAAACCCTGTGAGGGTTAATAACCACTTATAAAAGTGTGGTTTTCAAATCACGATTCAGCAAATTGCGATTAGAGAAGCTCCTAAAGTGCTTGCAAGAATTTGAGGTGTTTCCAATGGGTGATAGAAAAATATACGTTGTTGCAAAAATATTTGACCAGCAGGGATGCATTGCCTAATTCACCCTATGCCAAAATCGACAGGTTTTATAAAAACCTGTCGATTTTCTTTTCCACATATGATAAACTGGACGTAAATCAAAATAAAATATAAGAGGTAGACATGAGATACAAATGCCTTGTTTTCGACCACGACGACACCGTCGTCAACAGCACCGCCACGATACACCACCCCTGCTTCGAGCAGTATCTGCGCCTGCGCTACCCCGGAAGGCACTGCACGCTTGAGGAATATTTCCTGAAAAATTTCGACCCCGGTTTCATGCAGATGTGCCAGAACGAATACGGCATGGACGACGCCGCACTTCAGGACGAGACGGAGTTCTGGAAAAAATACGTCGCGCAGCACATCCCCAGCGCGTACCCCGGCATGAACGAGCTTATGTGCCGTCACAAAGCCGAGGGCGGGTACATCTGCGTCGTATCGCACTCCTTCGACGAGAACATCCGCCGCGACTATGCGGAAAACGGCCTGCCGGAGCCGGATCTGGTGTTCGGCTGGGAGCA
>ERZ773116.2786-NODE-2786-length-13438-cov-3.325562_pt1 | contig 13438 bp, 14 predicted proteins | sample MGYA00580563_ERZ773116 | MGnify/ENA primary metagenome ERZ773116 (study PRJEB29015, sample SAMEA2737864) | human gut metagenome | biome: human gut; feature: human-associated habitat; material: faeces | place: China | collected 2012 ... | reverse complement strand
CTACCATAATAATTCCTCCTTGAATTTATTCCCGCATCCTTGCGAGAAGTACTGGGGCACCGCCCCGTGAATAGTATGTATGTTAGAACCCGTTCTGGGTAGTAACCTTGGTTGAATCTGTAGGAACTTGTCTTGTTTGTTCCTTACACCTTATATATCGGACTGGAAATTATATCCTTAACCCTTTTTATAAAGTTTTTTTATTTTTTTCTGTCATAGAGCAAAGAGTCATTCACCATGCCGTTTGCCATAGACTTATAATACTTGTTTGCCACTGTTTTGGACTGTTTCATCTGGCGCACGCCCTGGAATTTCGCGGAGAATACCTGTTCCATCACTGCCCGGTTCCGCTCCTCCACGGCTTCGATCTGCATACCGAGATCCACACAGGTACGAATCAGATTCTGTATTGCAAGCAATTCATCTCTGTAAACCACCGGATCCCGCTGGATCTCAATCCGTACACGATCATAGACAGAAGAAAACCCTTTATCGATCTCATTGAGGTTGTCGATCAAAACATCCTTCTTCTCAACAAGCTCCGAAAACTGTTCCTCGTCAAACTTCTCCGCTGTGGCAATCACTGACTGCTCATTTGTAAGCTTCCAAATCTCTGTCAGATATCGCTGTTTCCGTTCCAGTGATTCACGCATGATATTCACATAAGTTCCGGTCTGATCCATATCTTACCTCCTAGCTCAGTGATAGCTGCGGTCCTTTGGCTTTCGTCATAACTTCCTTCCACACATCCCGCATGCCACGAAGCTCTTCTAACGCTCTCTCCAGAAGCTCCATGTCTTTCTTCATGTTTGCCTCCGTCAAAAGTGCAAAGATATAATCATACATACGCTTGAAGTCCTCGGCAACCGGATATTTCATATTCAGCGTCGATGTCAGTTCCACGATAATATTCCGGCATTTCTGGATGTTCGTATTTACTTTCTCATAGTCGTTCTTCTCAAGTCCCACAATTGCAATATTACAGAACTTAACCGCGCCTTCGTATAACATCAACGTAAGTTCTGCCGGTGTTGCTGTCTCGATACGGTTGTTTCCATATGCCTTTGCTGCTGTGTTATATGCCATTTATATAACCCCTCCGTCTATTTATGATGCACTTCCGAACAAGGATGACAGATATGACTGCTGACTCTGCAGCTTTGCCATCGCAGATTCCATCTTCGAGAACTGATCATAATACTTATCTTCAAGATTCTGGAGCTTTTCATCCCACTTATCGATGTCATCATCATAATCATCGATCTCGCTATCCAGCGTCTTGTCATTGTAGAACGTCTGTGTGCTTCGCACACCTTCGATACGTGTCATGGATTTCCGCAGATAATCATACATCTGTGTACCAACACCAGAGGTACTCGTAGTTCCGCCGATCACCTGTCCTACGATATCACTTCCACTTTCCAGCAGATTCTTCAACGTATTCGTCTCAGAAGAGTACTGGTCATCATCCTCATCACCGAGGATATGAAGCTTGCCGTTCTCTGTATAATCACCGGTCACGATACCAAGGGAAGCCAAGGTCATCGTCTTTGTACTTCCATCTGCCATTGTTACCTGCACGCCCTGATTCAAGGTCGTACGCATGCCGGAAAGCAGTGTCTGCAATGTAGAATCCCGTCGCAGCAATCCCTGCTTTGCCTTCTCTTCCCACTTCTCGATCTGCGTATCGGACAGCTTGCTTCTCTCATCCTCAGTTAAGGCATCATAGCCGGCATCTTTTTCGTTATAATATTTATTCATCTCGTCAATCAGTTCATTATATGACTTGATGAAATTTTTGATTGTGTTATATGCACTGTCAACATCCGCAGCAACCTCGACATTGACTACAGAGTCTGTCTTTGCCTTTGCTGTGATCGTAAGACCGTTGACTGTCAATGTATTACTGTCACTCGTGTATTTTACATTGTTATAGTAGATAATCGCATCTCTTGCGTCTACCTTTTCTGCCTTGCTTCCAAGTCCTAGAGCTTCCAATGCACTGCTGTCACTGGATGTGATATTGAAATCATTCGCAGCACCGGTCTTCGACGCATTGAGATAAAATCTTCCATGGGATGCATCGAAGCTTGCAGAGACACCCATCTTAGAAAGTGCTGTCGTGAAATCATTGATGGTTGACTTGTCATCTACAACAAAATCCTTGCCATTGACTGAGAATGTTGTTCCAACCTTAATACCCAGATCTGCAAGCTTGGTCGAGGTTGAGATATCGGTACTTGTAAAGTCCTGCTTTACCTTTGCCGTGAAGCCGGCACTCATTGTATTGCTGTCCGCATCACCCTTCTCATATCCAACTTCTCCAGACATACCAAGTGCTGCGCTTTCAATCGTGTAAATCTCCCCGGCCTTTGTACCATCATCCAGTGTCTTTTCTGAACTATTTGTAAAGACAAGCTTACCATCTTTAAGACTCGCCTGAAGATTCTCATATCCGGAAGTAGCTTTTAGCTTTGCATTCAATGCACTGATGCTTTCGACTCCGTTATCTCCGCTTCCTCCAAGCTCAAGTTCGAGAGCAGGAATCACATCGTTTCCTGCCGAGATCGTAATCTTCTGACCTGCAAGACCTAGATTCGCCCCTTGTGCATCTACCATGTCCGCAAACTTCGTAGACAGTCCGGCATCATTATAGGTTGTGTAAGACTTGCCATATGCCTTGATATTGTCTCCGGTCAGATAGGCTGACGATGCTGTCTGCTCGACGGAAACCGAATGTGTACCATTTGTCGCTCCGGAACCGGCTTTGACGGATACCTTTGTCTCATCACTGGCCGTTGCCTTCTTCGTTTTATAGTTGCTGACCGTCTTAAATGCAGAAAGCTGCGTCTTGTAGAAGTTATAAATCTTCGTATTTAATCCGCTCCAGATCTCTTTCTTCCACTCGACGTCCTGCTTCTTCTGTTTGATTTTATTTACTTTTTCAGAGCTGGCGCTGACCAGTTCCTTTACCATGCTCTCTGTATCCATGCCGGATACGAGGCCTGTCATACGCATTGCCATAACAAATACCTCCTAATCAGGGTATCGCCCCCTACCTTCTCTCATCAACCAGAAGACCTGCCATCTCCCATGCCTTTGCAAGCATATCGAGTGTCTTCTCCGGCGGAATCTCACGGATAACTTCATCGGTGTCACTATCTGTAACGGTGATGGAAATCCGGTTTGTATCCTCATGATACTTGAAGCTGAGCTGTGTATGATGCATTGGACTTGCCTGTTTCACTGTCTTGTTCAGATCATCGACTGCTGCCTTGATCTTGTCCGGTGCCACTTCCTGATCCGTCTGTACCGCACCGCGATCCTGTTGCTGTCCCGGCTGGCCGTTGTTATTGCTGTTGCCCTTTCCACCGATCGGCGGTAAGCTTGCAACCTGTACCTGCTGCTGCCCGGCAGTACTGCCTGTGTTCACATCCACCGTCTCAGACTGCGGACGTGTCACTCTTGTCTGTGAACTTACATTTAAGGCTCCTACGCCTCCGATTCCATCCATTCCCATAATCTATACGCCTCCTTGCGTGAACCTTGTATGCCTTCCATCCATGAACGGCATACGCCTATAGTTTCCTATTAGTTGTATCGTCAACTAATCACTCATACTTTACCACTTTATAAGAGTTTTTTCAAACTTTCTACGTCGAGATTCGCCACAGCTTCGCGGTTTTCTTCCTGAATCTGTGCGTAGATTTCCTTGCGGTAGACAGGCACACTCTTCGGTGCGGAGATACCGATCTTGACCTGATCGCCCTTCGCCTCGAGCACAGTGATCTCAATGTTATTGCCTATCACGATGGATTCGCCTTGTTTTCTGGATAGTGCTAACATATTACTCACCTGCCTTTTCTTTCATCTTCTGGATTGCCTCGTAGGCATTGAATTTCACCTTGTAATCTTCGTTCTCTACGATCACCTGAATGGCTTTTCTGCCCTCTGTGTTGATGATGATCGGAGCCTTCAGATTCGCTGTCATCTTCGTTAAGTCCGAAGGAATCGACAATGTGACAAACATCAGAATATCTGCATCTGCAGGATCACCGATGTTCTTCATCAGCTCGTCCTCCACGATCGGACCGTAATCATCAATCAGTTCAGATGGATGGATGATCGGAAGTGCCAATGCAGGCTCCTCCATCGACTGTAACCAGCTGATCTTCGAACGCTCCTCGCGGTCGCTGTCATAAATAATCGCAAATTTCTTTAAATTTTCAAAACCGATCAGCCCCATTGGGAACTCCAGGATCTTGTCGGTTCCAAATAATCTTGTTTCTGCTACCATGCTTTATCCCTCCTCTAAAATTAGAAATCGTTCCTCATCATATGTATACAATAATAACGATTTCTCCGTTCTTCGAACTCTCGAATTCGTAACAGACATGCGCATTCCGGGCTATCGCCCTACATGCTTATGTCTGTTTATCCGTCATATAAATAAGCAGCTCCGCCTGCAAGCAGTCTCGCTGCTTATTTGCATGACGGAATTATTTTCTACAAATAATCAATCAACGATGCTCTGACCAGATTGCTCGTAGCTGCAAGCGCTGCCTCATATACGACGTTGGCCTCCTTGAAGTTCAGCGCTGCCTCTTCTGTGCTCACATCCTCATTTTCAGACTTCAATTCCTTGAATGTGCTGTACTGCTCTGTCACGCGAGTTCTGATCATGTCAAGCTTTGTCATGCGGCTTCCGACATCGGACTGGATGGCAGATACCTGATCCATATAGCCCTGGAAGTTCGTGATATTCTTCGCAAATGTCTTCTGCATCGTCTCTTTCTTGATTGCGATTTCAACGTTGATATCTTCCAGCATGGCGTTAATCTGCTTTACCGCATCATCATTCGATGCATACTGGTTGTCCTCCAGCATACTCTTTAACTTCTTCTCTGTCTTTTCCGCTGCATCTAACTCCTGCAGCGTATAGATCAGATCGTTGATGTTGTTGCTCATATCATCGTTGATAATATTTTTGCCTTCCGTATTAACCTGAATACTCTGGCTGAAATTCACTTCATAATAAATCGACTGTGTCCGGTCATAGGTATCATAATCTACCGTCTTAATGCTGCCATCCGACTGCTCGGTGTACTGCGTACAGTCAAAATAATGCTCCGGGCGGAGGTCGCCTGCTTCGAATTTATTTTTCGCGTAGTCAACTACGATATCGTCTGCCTGCTTGAGTGTGTTATACACGTTCTCACCGAAGATAATCTCGCCGGTCTCCTCGATGATGTTGATTTCATCCGGTCCAACCTGATAATACGTATCTGCATCCGCCGTTGTCTTCACCGTCTGGGTAAATCCACTCAGATCGATCGTGTTACCATTTGCGTCCAGTGCTTTCAGGGAAAGTGCTGCATTGCCCTGACTATCCTTACTTGAAATGCCCTCATATGCCAGATTCAGGCGATAGACCTGTTCCTTGTCCGGCTTTACATAGGTACTTGTGCCTGCCAGAATCCCATCTACATCTTCATTGTTCACGCCGTTTAATACGACCGTTTTCATATCCAGATCATCCGCATTCAGATGCTGTGTGATCTTATAAGAATATTTCTTGATATCCTCTGTCTCGTTAAATGCCAGAGAACGATCCGTCTTATAGCCAGAGAAAATATAACGTCCAGCGTAAGTTGAATTTCCCTCACTGTTGATCATATCCTGCATCTCTTTTAACACATCAATGATCGCGCTTCGGTCGGAGGTATGGAACGAATCCGTCGAGCCCTGTGTACAATAGCTCTGGATATCTTCGAGTCGTGAAGTGATGTTGTCCAGAGAGGTTGTCGTAATCTTCAGCCACGACTCTGCATCACCAATATTCTTATCCTTGTACTGTTCCAGCTGCGTTACCATCGTACGAAGCTTTAAAGCACGCACAGCAACAACCGGATCTTCGGATGCCTTTGTAATTTTCTTTCCCGTCTCCATCTGCGTTGTGCGGTTGTCCACATTTGCCATCGTCTTCTGCATATTCCGCAGAGAGTTATTGGAGATCATCTGATTTGTAATTCTCATATTCCTACCTCCAAGGCGTCAGCCTTATACACCAGTCTCGTTAATCAGTTTGTCATATACTTCATTCAATACAGATATTACCTTAGATGCCAGCCGGTACAGTTCCTGGAACTTCGTCAGATTCGAACCTTCCTCGTTCTTATCGACACCGGAAATAGATGCTCTCTGGTTATCAATCGTGTATCGGATATCATCCTGATTTGCTGCAAATACCTCATTTTTCTTTGTATCGACCGCCATGTTTGTTGTGATTGCCTGCAGGAAATGTGAGACATTACCCTGCTGGAACATCGATGTATCCGTCAGTCCAGCCATCATCTTTTCTAAGATGCCCCTTGCCTCTATGTTGCCCTGATCGATATCTTCCTTGTAAGACACAACAATCTTCTTCGGATCGGTCTTCCACTGCTGGTTCAGCTCCCAGTTCAGTCCGTTCAGACGGTAATAGCTGTCGTCGCCGGAAGAAATCGTTCCAGTTCCCTGCATGCTGCCCTTCAATACGAAATCGTGTCCATCCGGTGCCTGTGCGGTAAATGCATCAAGTCCCGGATTTCCATCGGCATCGGCACCCGCGCTTGTCAGGTCGTTCATGTACTTGGAGAATACACGCACCAGCTCGTTTAACTTTGCCTGATAATACGGAATACCCTTTGTCATATTTTTGACGCCAATCTGTGCCTGACGTCCGTCGATACCTGTCGGGAAGATAGCTGTTACTTCCGCATTCTTCTCATTGATCATTGTCATATTTTTAAATGTAAAGTTGTTCAGTTTTCCATCTGCATCATACTCGGCCGTCCAGCCGTCGTACAGATAATCTTTACCGTTCAGGGTAATTGTTCCCTCGCTTGGAATGTTCAGATCTTTCATGGCAACACTCTCTGCAAGCGATACTGTCACTTCCGGTGGATTGTCCGATACAGCAGTTGTTTTTCCGGAAAATACCTCACCATTGTTGCCGTCACGGATGTTGAACAGACCTGCGATTCTTCCGGTTGTATTCGCCGTATTGAAGAATTCTCCCGCAGTATCATCCGCGTTCTTCCAATAAATATCAACCAGACCATCCTGATCGTTCTGGTTCACCTTCTGCTCCCGTGGAACTATGGTCAGTTCATTGTAACCAAGCTCATCGACCAGGATTTCACCATTAATACGGATCGTCAGAGTCTTGGCATTTGCTTCGACCTGATCATTTCCCACACCATACATGATGCTTCGCTCGTCCACATCAACATTGATATATTCGGATAATGTGTCGATACATACGCCCCGCTTATCACGCAGGTCGTTTGCATTTCCACCCTTTAATTCGACTGTGATAATCTCCTGTGTCAACTCGTAGATCTGCTTTGCAAGCGAGTTCACTTCGCTGACTGCAAGTTCAACCTCATCGTTGATCGTCTTCTGCGTCGATTGGAAATTGCTTGCAAGCTCATTCACCATGTCTGTGAAAGAATCTGCCGTAAGCGCAAAGGAGATTCGCGTTGTATAATCGGCTGGCTTTGTCGAGAGATCCTGCATGGCATCGGACATCTCTGCCATCCATTTTGTATAGCCTGCCTCGGAAGTCATTTCGTTCATATACGTCTGTAACTGTTCGAGATTGGCATGCTGTGAATTGTACTGACTGTACTTGGAATTTGCAGACCAGTATTTCGTGTCGTAATATGCATTTCTCTGACGTTCTACGGCTGAAGCGGTAATACCGGTTCCCATCATACCATACGTCTTGTTCAGGCGTAAGGCGTCCGATGCGGAAGCCTGCACGTTCTGTCTGGAATATCCTTTTGTATCCGCATTGGATATATTGTGCGCGGTTGTATTCAGCGCCGTCTGGAAATATGTCAGTCCCGAAAGACCTGTATTGAGTCCTAAAAATGTAGATGGCATCGCTTCCACTCCTTCTTTGTCAATTGCGAATTATCGTTTCTTTTATGCACCCAGCTTCTCGATCAGATAAGCAATCATCTCGGATACGGTGTTGATGTATCGGGAGGACGCATTATATGCATGCTGGAATTTGATCATACTGGATAACTCCTCATCAGAGGATACGCCAAGCAGCTGCTGTCTCGTATTCTCGGCGTCGGACACTGCCTGCTGTCCGGTTTCCATCATGGATTTGTATGTGTAACCACGGTCCGACAGATCATCCATCATACCGCTGTAATAATCTTTGTAATTGCACTGCACCAGAGAATTCGGGCTGACCGTTGCGAACTTATCGTTCCACCGTGCCAGCAACTCATCTGCGATCGTCTGTGCCTCCTCACCCGATACACGGGAGAGTGGAAGCAGGGACGGATTCTGTAACAGCTTCTCGTTCACCTTCAGGTTTCCGATCGTATAAAGCGAATAGAAATCGTCCGGATTTTCTTCGTTATATACCTTGAACGTCTGTGTCGTTCCATCTGCCAGCGTCAGTGTACGCTCTGTGTACCGCTCCACGCTGTTTCGCGTAAACAACTCGGTGCCCGGATACTCATTACCTGAACCCATGCCGATACCTGCAGTATCCTCGTCCAACACCTTTACGGTAGAACCATCTGCCAGCGTCACGGTTTTGTTCGGACACAACGTATCGTTGATCTGTGTCACCATCGCATGAATCAGCACATCAAACTGTGCCTCCAGATTCGTAATCGTGTATGGTTCCACATACGTATTAAAATATTCCAGATCTTTTACATAATCTTTGACGTCCTGCTCGTACTGCGCCATCGCCGTCTGATAATCCGCATTGTTAGCAAAATCTTTCTCCAGCGGTTTCGTCGGCTTTGTCGGTACGTCCGTGTAGTTACTGATAAAATAACCCCGCGACATCATAAGACCATTCAGAGAACCGATATCGCTGTTACTGTCCGCGGTCGGTACCCGGTTTATATTAAACAAAGGATCGCCATCCTGCTCCCATACCGGCATCAGGAAGTCCGTCGAAGAACCTGTGAATCCGTAATTCTGCTGATATTTCTCATTCTCACACACCTTCTGTGTCGTCAGTGTGTAGGTTCTTCCAAGCGTAACCAGTGTATGTCCTTCCAGATACACCTCTACCGTACCGTCTTCGTTGTTTACGACTTCGGTATTCACAATAGAAGAAAGCTTATCAAGTGCCTGATTCCGCTTGTCCTTTAAGTCATTTGCTTTTTCCACATTTCCTGCCTCAACCGCACGGATCTGCTGGTTGAGTTCATAGATGGTAGATGCAAGATCATTGACTGTCTTGACCTGATCCTTGATCTCCGTGTTCAGATTCCGCTGATACTCGATCAGACTGGAACGTATCGTCTGCACACGATCGATCAGGGTGAGTGCATTTGAGATAAAGGAGCTCCGCGTTACGATACTGTTCGACTCCTTCTGCAGCTCCTGCATGGATGTCCACATATCGTTTAACGTCGTGTTAAAATCCTTACCCTCTAACTCACCGAAATAATTCTCTATCTCTGAGACGGTTTCATACTGCGCCTTGTAGTAGCTCATACGCCCGCTCTCTGTGCGGTAGGTATCATCTGCAAACTGGTCGCGCACCTGTCGGATCTGCGCCGTTACAACTCCCATACCTACGTTATTGATATAATATGAGTCCGTTGCGACTCTGTTATATGACTGGTCTGTCAGGAGTACCTGCTGTCTGGTATAGCCCTCAGTCTGTGTATTTATTAAATTATGTGCGGTTGCATTTAACGCATATTGACTTGTCTGAAGTCCTGTTACGCCAACGGACAACCGTCCCATCGTTCCTGCCATACGTTTACTCCCTTATTCCCGTTAATTCTGTACATCAAATCTGCCCGGTACATCGGCACCGCCTGCATATGCAGCGTTGCTCTTGAACATCTCTTTCGAATACTCTGCCGTCTCCGGCGCCCGGTTTAAATTCTGCATCAGATTGATGTTATACTCGATCATTTCAAGTGCATCCTGAATCAGATTCTGATTATGTCCGTTTACTTCCCGCACCTTCCGTGCAAGCTTCGCCAGCTTCTCGTTGATCGCAAGCAGCGGATCATGGAATTCCGGCTGTCCTTCCAGAAATGTAACAACGTCCATCACCTTGACATCATCTGGTCGTTTGCCTAAGATATTCGCTACATTTGTCATTGTCTCGCGCCGTCTGTGTTCCACGCTTGCAAGCGCATCTGCCAGACGCTGCTCCTTCTCGGTTGTCTCAGACAGACGGTCAAGATTGTTCGATACAATCGCACCCGTCTTCTCCATCGACACCTGCAGAAGCTGCTCATACAATGCATACTCATCATTCAATTCCGTAATCAGATTCTCAATTATACTTGCCATGTCGCATCCTCTTTTAGATATTTGTCTTGCTGTAACTGTCCAGTAATTTCTGTGCGAAATCATCCACGCTCACATCATATGTGCCGTTGTCAATCCGGCGCTTCAGATCCTGAATCTTGGACTCTCTGACATCTGGTGTATTGCCCAGTGCTGTCTTTGCTGTCTGCATATCTTTTCCCATGCTTGAGAAAGATACCTGATCCAAAAAGCTTCCTGATCCGGTTGTTCCAGAAGTCTTCGTCTTCTTGGTGCCTGTGTTGCCATAAATCTGACTGATCATATTATAGGTTCCTATTCTCATTGCTTCTCCCTCCTTTTTCTTATCTTTCGCAAGCCGCAGTCTCCTGCAATTACGATTCTTCAATATGAATATCGGAAGTTTTCCCTGTATCATAACCCTTTTTATGTAAAAAAAGACACATGCACCAGCATTTGTGCATATGTCTCTTCTCTGTTTTATGTATTTTATACAGAAGCAATCCCTGCCTGCTTTTCATCCACTGGATTAGTCAAGAAATCGCATCTTACCAGCGGAACTCTTCCGAACCGCCTGCTGGCGTTCCCGCTTGTAAGCGTTTGTCATCGCATCTGCCAGTCCGCCTGCACACTCCTTACAGAATCTTCCGCTGTGGATCATCTTGCCGCAGCGCTCACATTCCAGACCAACCAGAGAATCATCGGTAAAGGATAAACGTTCCTCGCGCACCCAGTATTTGATCTGCTTGATCGTAACATCACACGCTTCCGCTACCTGATTGATATTCTCGCGTGGATTCTCCTCGATATATTTCTTTACTTTCTGAAACTTCTCTTCCAGCTTTTCTTTACATGCAGGGCACAGCTTTTCGCCCGCAATATAATTAAATAACTTCTTACAGTTTCTGCAATTCATCAGTTCCATGATTTGTTCCTCCCTCTATCTATTCTGACACAATCTCTATATCACTTTCATCTTCCGGTTCCGATTGCTACACTTGTATAATAAACATCCGGGATTCCCGCCGCATGCAGACTCTTCGTACATGCCTCAATCGTAGCCCCCGTCGTGTAAATATCATCGACCAACAATACTTTCTTATAGCTTACACTTTTTTCTATACATTGAAAAGCCTTTTTTAAATTTTGCTCGCGGTGCTCGGGGTCCAGACTTTTCTGTGGTTCCGTATTGACCACGCGTGCAAGCAGTTCCCGTTCGACCGGTATATCCAGCTTCTTTCCCAGTGCATCTGCCAGAAGCTCCGCCTGATTGTAACCACGCTTCTCCAGCTTGCGCTTATGGATTGGGATCGGAATCAGCGCATCAATCCCCAGACTCTGCAATGTGAGTCCATGCCGTTTCACGATCTGTCCTGCATAGAATGCTGCATAATCACGCTGATTGTGATACTTGAACCGTGCCAGACTCTCATCAAGTGGATACTGGTATTTCATCGCCGGAAAGCCCTGTATATATGTCCGTGTATGCCGCGTACAATCCTCACACAGCTCCGCTTCCTCATCAGTGATCTCGCACCCACACCGCATGCAAACTGGCTGTGCCGGATAATCAATCATCGGTCTGCACTCGTCACACACCTGTCCAGCCTGTCTGCCTGTCACATCGCCACAAAGCGGACAGGTCGGCGGATATATCCAATTCACAAGTTTATTCCATACTCTCATTTAACTCCTCTAACCGAAGTGCCAGCGACGTGTACCGCTTCTGCTCCTCGGAATTATCAACCATCTGGTTTACCAGATTTACATCACCGACGATGATAACCAGCTGTCTCGCACGCGTGATCGCTGTGTAAATCAGATTCCGGTTCATCAGTTTCCGGTTTCCGCCAAGCAACGGAATGATGACCGCCGGATACTCACTACCCTGTGATTTATGGATCGTCACGGCAAATGCATGCTCGATCTGATCCAGCTCTTTATAGTTATAAACACTCTCGCGTCCATCATCAAACAGGATTGTCAATTCCTCGTCGTAATCACTGATATCGGTAATCACACCCATATCTCCGTTAAATACACCAACACCTTCATCCAGCACATAGCCTCTGCCGGTACCTGTCTTGGAAACACCGTAAATCTTCCACTCCTGCTGGTAATTATTCTTGATCTGCATGACCTTGTCGCCCTCGCGGAAGATATAGTCGCCCTTGTCGAATACGGCCTCGTGCAGGTAGGGAATCAGCTCATTGGCCTGCTCCGGCGACACCTGTTTGAACAACGGCGTATGCAACAGCTCGTTGTCCTCTTCGGGGAACGAATTCGGCCCGATTGCCCTCATGACGCCTCCTGGTCACGTTTCCGACATGCCGGCACCTCGACACGGAGCCCCTGCGATATCGCGACGACGGCGCACCATCCACCACCGCCACCGCATCCGCATCGGCGTCCTCGCGACGGAATCCAACCCGTCGCGTCTCTGTCTTCGGTCGGTTCTGTCATATTGTAGCCTAGTTTGTACCGGGACCGTCCGGTTGCGTCAGACAGTCCGCCAGACGCGCAATCAGCCCGTCGCGGCTCAGACCGGTCTGGGCCCGCATCGGGTCCACTCGCTTCACGGCCGATTTCACGGCCTTGTCGGACATCTTCTCTCCGGAGATGTTCAGCACGCGGGTCATCTTCACGGCATCGATATCGTAGGCGAGCGTCACGTGGTGGAGTATCGAACCGGGGCCGGAGCCGATGGGCGGGAACCTGCGCTGGGCCGCGCCGCCGATCTTGCCATGGCTGGAGGCGATGTCGTTGAGACCGGAGAAGCCGACGTCGAGGCCGAGGCCACGCAGCGCGGCGATCAGCCACATGTCGCACAGACGGTACGATTCCTCGATGTCCAGGTCCGCGGCGAACCAGCGCGGCGCGTACAGCGAGTACGTGATCGTGTTGCCGGGCTCGATGAACATCGCGCCGCCGCCCGTGCAGCGCCGTACGACCGTGAAACCCTCCTTCGCGGCGACGTCTTCGTGCACTTCGTCCGGAATCGACTGGAACCGGCCGACCACCACGGCCGGGGACGCCCACTGCCAGAACCGGATAGTGGCAGGGCGCTCCCCCGCGGCCACCTCACGGGACCATTGCACGTCGACATCCATCTGTTCCTGCCGCC
>ERZ773116.2780-NODE-2780-length-13467-cov-3.963689_pt1 | contig 13467 bp, 12 predicted proteins | sample MGYA00580563_ERZ773116 | MGnify/ENA primary metagenome ERZ773116 (study PRJEB29015, sample SAMEA2737864) | human gut metagenome | biome: human gut; feature: human-associated habitat; material: faeces | place: China | collected 2012 ... | reverse complement strand
ATGGTCAAATTTCTAGAATGGAATTTAAGTATAAAAAATAAAAACATCTGTGGAAGGGTGATTAGTTATGGAAAATGCATCAAAAGCATTGCTTATGGCTGCTGAAGTTTTGATTGCTATGATGATTGTAAGTTTAGGTGTATATGTATTTTACACATATAGCCAAACTTCGAGGGAAATTCATGATAAAAAAGCAGAACAGCAATTAGTTGAGTTTAATGCCAAATATACTAAATATGTTGATCAAACAACTTTGACTATTTATGATGTTAGAACAATTGCAAATTATGCAAAAAAAGATAATGAAAATCTTGTTGATAGTGAAAAAATTGAAGTTATGTTCGAGGGAAGTAATGTAGTAAATAAAACAGAAACTGAATGGGATGCACAAATACAAAGCCAAGTAGGTGATATTAGAAATGGTAATACAGAACTTCGTAAATATAAATGTATAGAACCAGAATATACAGAAAATGGAAGAGTTAAAAAGATAAAAATTACTAATCCATAAAGAAAAATGATATATAAAGTATTGCAAAAAAAGTTGAATAATGTTATAATTACAAGGAGAGTTATGAAAAAGTTTTTTATATTTTTAATCTTTGTTTTGATAATAATTAGCACTGTTAGTTATATTTATTTAAATTACCAAGCTAATTATAATACAGTAAAAAAACAAAATAATACATTTCAAAAATATTATCAAAAAAAAGTATATGGTCCAGATTTAGCAACAGCTATTAATAAAGCTATTGATTCTAATATTAAAAATAGAGTGCAAAAAGATTCAAATGGAGAATTTGTAGAAAATGATTTGAACTCTATAAAAATTAATATAAAAATGATTGATAATGATAATAGTTATTCAATGGAAAAAATAGCAGCAAATGGAATTGAAAATTTTATAGATTATTATAATAAAATACAATTTAAATGTACAAATATAGAATATCACAAAAATACCAATATGGTAAAATCAATGATATTTGAACAAATATCAGTTTAAATTTGATATTAAGCTTACTATTTATAGTAGACTAAAGATAAATAATAATATACTAAGGAGGTGATTTATTATGGAGAATGCATCAAAAGCTTTAATTATTGCAGGAGCAATATTATTAGCAATTCTATTGATATCATTGGGAATTATGATTTTTAACCAAGCACAAGATACTGTAACAAACAGTGGTATGACAGAAGCAGAACTTACATCTTTTAATAATAAATTTTTGAAATATGAGGGCGACGAAGTAAAAGGTACTATGGTTAAATCAATGATGCAAGAGGTAAAGGCAGCAAATCAAAATGCTTCAGATGGTGTAAGTATAACAGTTTATTTAAAGGCAAGTGCAAGTGAGGCAGCAGCACCTATTACAGATACTTCAGGAATTAAAACAAATCATACATACAAAGTAACAATGGCATATGATGGTAATAATAGAATTAATGTTATAAATGTAACATATGTAAAATAGGAGGATAAATTTAATATGGAGAATGCATCAAAAGCTTTAATTATTGCAGGAGCAATATTATTAGCAATATTATTAATATCATTAGGTATAATGATTTTTAACCAAGCACAAGATACTGTAACAAATAGTGGAATGTCAGAAGCAGAACTTACAGCATTTAATAATAAATTTTTAAAATATGAGGGAGATGCTGTAAAAGGTACAATGGTAAAATCAATGGTTCAAGAAGTAAAGGCAACAAATCAAAATGCTTCAGATGGTATAAGTATAAAGGTATATTTAAATACAGATACTAGACAACAAACAACAAAAGGAACAGAAATTTCTACTACAGAAAGTATAGAAGCTAAACATACTTATAAAGTAAAAATGGTTTATACGTCTAATAGAATTAATGAAATATGGGTTAATAAAGTTAAATAATATTTGAAAACAAATGAGAGGTGATATAAAGTGGAAAATGCAGCAGAAGCACTAAAGATGGCAGGAGCAGTACTATTATTTTTAATAGCAATTTCAGTAAGTATCATCTCTTTTGGAAATGTAAGAGAAGCAGCAGACACAATATTAGAATACAAAGACAGAGAAACAACATACATAGATGGAGAATATTATTATTCACAATCAACAGAAAACGAAAGAGAAGTAGGATTAGAAACTATATTACCAACACTTTCTAGAGTATATACAGAAAATTACAAGGTTGTATTTGAAGGATTAACTGATCCTATTTATACAGTCAAAAAATCAGGAGAAGCAAGATATTGTTTAGATGCTGAATTTGATAATGATATAAGAGGTTCAGGTACAACTAAAGAAAAGTCATTTTTAAGTGCTGTAATTTATGGTGACAAAGACAATGCTTTTAATTCATATAAAGACAAGGTAACACTACCAAGTGTATCTTTATATGATAGATTACAGAATATACTAAGTAGTGGAAGTAACAAAAAAATAGTAGAAAAAAGTGGAGTTTATTATCAAGACGATGAAAAAAATCCTAATATAGAGGATGATGGGTCAACAGAAGATGAGTCAAATATTGGAGATGAACCAGAAGTAAATAAAACTAAAAAAAGAATTATAACATATGTAATAACAAATAAATAAAAGGAGGAAACAAAAATGGGAGATTCTTTAGGTACTATAGTTGCGATAGCAATTGCAGCAATATTAATGTTTGTATTTCCAGTTATGACTATGGCAGATAGAACAGATGATGTATCACAATTAACTGTTCAAACTGAAACAACAGAGTTTGTTGACGAGATACGAACAACAGGTAAAATTACACCACAAAGATATGAACAATTTGTGGAAGCTATAAATTCTACAGGAAACTTATATGATATAGAAATAGAAATCAAGGTATTAGATGATAATCCAGGGAAAAAGAGTGTTCAAGTACAAAGAGACAAATTAGGAGAAAACTATTATTATGAAGTTTTCAATTCTCAAGTTATGGAAAAAATAGATGCGAATGATCCTTATTTGTTAAAAGAAGGAGACATTGTTGCAGTAAAAGTAAAAAATACATCACAAACATTATCACAACAATTTAAAAATTTCTTCTATACAGTTATAGGAAATGATACATACACAATAGCTGCTGACCATGGTGGAATAGTAACAGCAACTGGAAAAAAATAAAATATTTTTTCGATAGCTTGTAATTAATAGATTGCAAGCTATTAATTATATATGTAAAGGAAAACGGGTATGAAAATACAAAATTTAGCTATTATTTTTATTATTATAATATTGCCAATATCTTTAGTTTTATCATTTTATATGCAGGGCAGAGTAACTACCTTAAAAAATCAATTAAATTATGATACAAAACTATATAATGCAACTTATGATGCAGTAAAGGCATTTCAAATAAATACATTAAACAGTGATACTTCAAATCAAGCAAATTCAAAAATGCGTGATTTGCAGGCAGCAGTTAATTCATTTTTTAATTCAATGCAAACAAACTTTAGTATGAATGGATATTCCAAAGATATTTTACAGACACATACACCTGCGCTTGTTTTTACTTTATATGATGGTTACTATATTTATTCACCATTTAATAATACATTAGACCAAGAAACAAAAGATAAGTTAAAAACAGGAACTGCTAAAGAAGGATATACTTATGATTTAAAGCCATATGTTTATTATAGTTGTAGATATAAAGGTTCAGGTTATGATGTTGTAATTACATATTCTTTAGATAGTTATATAACTATTCAAGGAATAGTTGATAATACTCATTGGGATGAAAAAGGATATTTGCTATCAGGTGTAAATAAAAATGGAGATAATATATCGTACAGAGGAGTTCAAATAGATACAGAAACAGGTTTGAAGGAAAATGTTATAATAGATGGACAAGTTCAAAATCTAGAATATAGAAAAGTAAATGGTGTAAAATATTATTTGAAAGGTGATAAAGTTTATACTGTTACAAATGGTAAGGCTGAATTGCAAACAGAAAGAAATGCATCTTTTGTTAGAGAGAATACTAATGCAAAAGATTATTATACACAAGCATATGATTTAAAGGATAAAATTTTAAATTCATCATTAAGTAGTTTAAAAGCGAGTGATGCTGTTGATGAAAATGGAAATTCAATAACAATACAACCTGGTGGACAAAGTTCAAGTGTAAAAAATGATACATCTTTTAATGAGTATAGTATATTTGGTGAATTACAGAATTCTGATGATAAAATACAAACAGAAGATAAAAATTCTGATTTTAATGCACATAAAATGCAAGTAATAAAACGTTCTGTTATACGAAATTTATCAATGGCAATTTCTGATTTTAATGGATATTCAGGTACTACAGATGTGTTTAAAATGCCAAGATTATCAGATGAAGATTGGGATAAATTAACAGGAAACATTGGAATGATTAGCTTTTTACAAGGTCTAAATGTTGGTGGAAAAGAGTATAATGGATATTCAATTATCACTAATAATAAAAATAAGGAATTTGTTTCAGAAGACTCAATTTATATAGAGCAGGAAACAACATATCATAAAGCTACAGATACGGATTTAACTTCTAAAAATGGTTTAGTTGGATATTTTAATGTAGATTATGAGAGAAGAACAGGAGAATTAACTCAAGGAAATAGCCAAGTTACAGGATATTATAACCCACGTACAGCTTTAGGATGTTATCAATCAATTATTAGACAAGAAAATGTTGCTACAGGTGAATTAAAAGATTGGTTAAATCAAACTGATAATACTAACCTGAAAAAGGCATATTATACAGCTTTGGGAAGAGAAAGATGCTCAATATACAGGGTTCAAAGTTCTAATGCTATAGTAAATAATTCAGATGGTTCGCAAGAAACTCCTATTGAGCCTCAAGAACCAGTAAAATATAATATTAATATTAATGTTTCAACAAATGAAAATGAAGTGTTGATAGAAAGAACTATGCAAGTTGATGAAGGAAAAGTTCTTACATATGACCAATTGGCTTCAAATGTTCCAACAGGTTATAAATTGGTAACAATGAGGATGAGAGGACAATATACAGGTGAAAATATTGTTTTACAACCAGGACAAAGCTATGTAATAAATGAAAATAAAGACTTGTATTTAACTGTTGAAAGTAATGTATGTTCAGTTTTAGTGACTATGGTTGATGCGGATGATACTAGCACAATCATAAAGAGTAATAATTTAGAAGTAGAAAAAGGACAATCTATTACATATGAACAAATAGCCTCAGATGTACCAACAGGATATAATATATCTTATATGTGGTTCCAAAATCGTAATACTGGAAGAGTTACTTATATAGAATCTGGAGGAAGTTATACGATAAATGATGATACCGATTTATGTGTAGGAATAAATAGAAATTATTATACTGTATATGTTGATATGCACACATATGAGGCTCATAAAGGAGGAGGAACTATAAATGTTGAAAAAGGAGGAACCATTACATATAGTCAAATAGCTTCAGATGTGCCAAGTGGATATAAAATTGTTTCAATGAAAATGCAAGGAGAAAATTCAGGAAATGAAGTTACTATGAGGCCTGGAAAAACTTATAGTATAAATGAAGATCAGACAATAGATTTAATTATTGAAGAAAATTATTATAACGTATATGTTGATATACATACATCTGAATCAATAGTTCCTGGTGGAGGAAATATACAAATAGAAAAAGGAAAGAGTATTACGTATGAAGAAGTGGCAGCCTGTGTACCAAGTGGATATACGATTAGAACTATGACAATGCAAGGAGAAGATTCTGGAGAAACAGTTAGGATGAGGGCTGGAAGAAGCTATGTAGTAAATGAAGATCAAAGTATAGATTTATTAGTTGTTAAAAACTAATATATACTTGTTGAGATAAGTTTTTAATATACTAAGCAAAAATGAATAATTAAATATATATAGTAAATACTAGTAATAGCAAGAATAAAAATTATTTGTAATCTAAAAAATAGTTTAAGTTATGGATTATAAAGAATTTTCAAAAAGGAATGTGATAAATGTGAAGAAAAAAATTCAAAAGCTATTACTAGTATTTTTGTTATTAATTATATACATGTATGTGTTGTTAGTAACCAATATACCAAATAAATTAGTGATTTTTGAAGGAGAAGAAATATCAATAAATTTACCAATAAAAATTAATAACAAAAATATTTTGGAAGTATCATCTAATTCGGAGAATAAAGTATCAGACAAAAGTACAAATATGAAATTAAGTGTAAAATTATTGAATCAGATTTCATTAAAAAATGTTAATGTAGATGTTTTGCCTCGTACTAAAGTTATTCCTGTTGGAAGCGTGGCAGGTGTTAAATTATATACAAATGGTGTATTAGTTGTAGGGATGTCAGAAATAGAAGGACAAGATAAAAAAATGTATAAGCCATATGAGGAATCTGGAATAAAAGAAGGGGATACAATAGTATCAATTAATCAGGTTCAAATAAATTCTACAGATGAATTAATAAAAGCTGTTAATAATTCAAAAGGGGAAGATTTAAAAGTAAAATATTTGCATGATGAAAAGGCTTTGGAGTGTAGTATAAAGCCTGTGAAAACAGGGGAAAAGGACTATAAAATTGGATTGTGGGTTAGAGATAGTGCAGCAGGAGTTGGTACAGTTACTTTTTATAATCAAGATACAAATAAATTTGCAGCACTTGGTCATGGTATATTAGATATAGATACAGAAAAATTGATAAATATATCTTCTGGAGAATTTGTAACTACAAATATTTTGAAAATAGAAAAAGGGGAGAAAGGAAATCCAGGTAGAATTCAGGGAACATTAGAAAAGCAAAAAGAAATAGGAAAGATAAATCAAAATACGGGATTTGGTATTTATGGGCAAGTTGAAGATATATCTTCTTTAAATATTGATAAATCAAAAGAAATGGAAGTAGCCCTTAGAGATGAGATTCAAACTGGAAAAGCTGAAATTTTGTGTAGTTTAGAAAATGGAAAAATTGATAAATATGAAATAGAAATTAAAAAAATTTATAAAGATAATAATTATGATAATAAGAGCATGAGGATAAAAATAACAGATCAGAGATTAATTGATAAAACGGGTGGGATTATTCAGGGAATGAGTGGTTCACCAATTATTCAAAATGGTAAATTTGTAGGAGCTGTTACACATGTTATAGTTAATGATCCTTTAGAAGGTTATGCGGTTTTTGGTGATATTATGATTAAGCAAATGTATAGTGCAAAATAAATGATAAAAAAGATAAGAAAATGATGAGTAAATGATGAGAAAATAATAAAAAGAAGGAATGCAGTATAAGAAAAAAATAAATTTTCTGCTAATGCGTTCCTTCTTTTTTGTTGTAAAAAGCCACAAATTTATAAGTGCAGACATTTTTTATTAATGCGTATATGGCTATATTAGTTTTCTAATAGCATTGGTCCAATTTCTGTAACAGTACCAGCACCTAAAGTTAATATAATATCATTTTCTTTAACATTTTCTTTTAAGAAAGTGACACAATCCTTAAATTCTGGTATATACATAGCATGTTTACCTAAAAGATTGATTTTGTCTGCTAAATCTTGTGAGCTAATGTTAAAAGTATTTATTTCTCTTGCAGCATATATATCTAAAATAATTATATGGTCAAAATTTGTAAGAGCATTTGCAAAATCATCAAGTAGATTTTTAGTTCTGCTATAAGTATGAGGTTGGAAAACAACCCAAGATTCATTATATTTTTTATTCATTAAAGAATTTGCAGTTGCAGTAATTTCTGTTGGATGATGACCATAATCATCAAATATACGAGCACCATTTATCTTACCTTTAAATTCAAATCTTCTATGAGCTCCTGTAAATTTTGCAAGAGCATTTTTAATATCATGTTTTTCTAAACCATAAAAATCACATAAAGCAATGCAAGCCAAAGCATTTAAAACATTGTGTTTACCAGGAACATGTAAAGTAATTTTTTCATAGAATTCATTAGATTTGTAAGCATCAAAAGTAGGAAATCCATCATCATCAAAAACTATATTATCTGCATAAAAATCTGCATTTTTATTTGAAATTCCATAACATATTTTTTTAGCATCTGTATATTGGTATAAATCCAAGCAATTTGTGTCATCAGCATTTACAACTAAAAGACCATCATTAGGCAATAATTTAGCATATTTAATAAACGCATTTTTTATATTATCAAAAGTTTTAAAATAATCAAGATGATCATTATCAATATTCAAAATAACCTCTGCTTTAGGACTAAATTTCAAAAAGCTCTCAACATATTCGCAAGCTTCAATAATAAAATGATCACTATTTCCAACTCTATAGTTTCCATCTAATTGTTTTAAATAAGCACCAACTTGAATGCTAGGATCTTTAACAGCTTCCATAAAACATAAAGAAATCATAGAAGTAGTAGTAGTTTTTCCATGTGTTCCTGAAATACATATAGTATCTGTAAAGCAACGAGTAATTTCGCCCAAGAAATCAGCTCTTTCCATTGTACAAATATTATTTTTATGAGCCTCTTGCATTTCTGGGTCATTATCTTTAATAGCTGCTGAATAAACAACTAAGTCAGAATTTTTAACATCATCTAAATTATGACCAATTGTTACTTTTATACCTAAATCATTTAATTTATTTGTTGTTTCTGACTGACATCTATCAGAACCAGTAACGTGAAATCCCCAATTTTTTAGTATAGCAGCGATACCACTCATGCTTACTCCGCCTATACCTATCATATGTATATTTTTATATTTTTTTAAATTATTAATATTTGGCATTTTAATCAATTTCCCCCTTACGTAACAGATAAATTATATACTTTTATGTGCCAAAATTCAAGCTTTTTTGATAAAATTTTGGGTGTTTTCGGGGCCGGACTCAAAAAACACTAGTGTTTTTGGGGTCGGAGTCAAAAAACATCACTTAATTTTATTCTTGAATATAAATATTAGAACTTAGATTTTTAAATTATAGGAAAATTTGACAAACTTTTTATAATTTAAAAATAACAATTTTCATATTTTAAAGCATTCTAAATAAATATTAAGTATTTTAATATTTGCTTTTGTTTTGTAACAAAAATGTAATATAAAAAAATTGTAAAAAAAAGAAGGATTATTTATTTTTATATAGAATAATATAAATGTACATATGAATAAACGAATGTACAAAAAAATTATACTTTAGGAAAGGGCGGTGCACGCAAAATGGAAATAACAGACGTACGTTTAAGAAAAGTTAATTCTGAAAACAGAATGAGAGCAGTTGCTTCTGTTACTTTTGATAATGAATTCGCAGTTCACGATATCAAAGTTATCGAAAGCCAAAATGGATTATTTATAGCTATGCCTAGCAGAAAAACTCCAAACGGAGAATTCAAAGATATAGCTCATCCAATTAATCCAGAAACAAGAGAGAAAATTCAAAAAGCTATTTTAGAAGCTTATGAAAACTCTGATGACGCTACAACAACAGAAGGTTCAGCTGAATAATATTAAAAATAGAACCAAGAAAAAATCCGAATCATTGCGAAACGGATTTTTTCTTTTGGCATGATGATGAATCTGGGATGGAGCTGATGCTCCGTCCCCAAAAGCATCAACTTTCATTTTCAAAAGCATCAGCTAAATCCATTCTTTATATTTTTTGATATAGATTTTTTTAGCAAATAAAGCAACAAAACAATAAAGAATAGGAACGCCAATAATAATACTCAAAAATTTAAAAGGTATAGCAACCAAGCCAATCATATTACCCAAGAAAGTGTAAGGGACTATTATGGCTATAATACTTAATAAAATTGAAGAAAAGTAAACAACTTTATTAGCATTACTTTGTATAAAAGGAACTTTAGCAGTTCTAATAACATGCATACCAATTAAATTTGAAACTACTCCATAAGAAAACCAAATAGTTTGAAAAGTAGCTGCATCTCTAATGCTAAAAATGCACCACATAGAAGCAAAAACAATCATATCAAAACAAGAGCTAAGAGGACCCATAAAGAGCATAAAATGTTTTAAGCTATCTATATTCCATTTTCTAGGTTTTTGTAAATATTCTTCATCAACATTATCAAAAGGTAAAGTTAGTTGTCCAAAGTCATATAAAAGACTTTGAAATAATAACTGAATAGGTGTTATAGGTAAGAAAGGGAATAAAATACTTGCTATAATAACAGATGAAACTTCCCCAAAGTTAAAGCTTACAGCCATTTTTATATATTTTAATAGATTTGCAAATGTACGTCTACCCTCACGAACACCATCTAGTAAAACATGTAAATCTTTTTCTAGTAAAATAATATCTGCTGATTCTTTTGCAACATCTACAGCAGTGTCAACAGAAATGCCAACATCTGAATTATTCAAAGAAGGACTATCATTAATACCATCACCCATATATCCAACAACATTACCATTCTCTTTTAGAAGTCTAACGATTCTGGCTTTTTGAATAGGTGAAAGTTTAGCAAATATATTTGTCCTTTTTAAAATTCTTAAAACAGCCATATCTTGTAATTTATCAAGTTCATTACCTAAAACAATATTTTTTGATTTTATACCAACTTTAGTACATATACATTTGGTTACTTCTGCATTATCTCCAGTAAGAACTATAACACGAATGCCAGCTTTATTTAGTTTTTCTATAGATGATTTAGCACTTTCTTTTGGAGGATCCAAAAAACCTATAAAGCCCATTAATACCATATTTTTTTCAAGACTTACATCAAAACTTTCTACATTATTTATATCATTTTTTTGACAAACTGCAATTACGCGTAAACCAGCTTCATTCATTTTTTTACTGATTTTTTTGATGTTGTCTTTAATTTCTTTTGTGATAGGAGAGACATGACCTTTGTAATCTACAAGTGTACATATATTAAGTATTTCTTCAACTGCACCTTTTGTAATCATTTGCTTTTTTTCTCCACTTTCTGATGGATTAGAAACAATAACAGAAAGGCGTCTGCGTGAAAAATCAAAAGGTATTTCGTCTATTTTTTTGTATCCTTTTGTGATGTTAGCCATATCATGTTCTAGTCCACGTTTTACAACAGCTTCATCAATATTTCCTCTTAAACCAGTTTGAAAATATGAATTTAAAAAAGCATGTTTTAAAACTCGTAAATCTTCATCACCTTTAATATCTAAGTATTTTTCCAAAACGATTTTATCTTCTGTTAATGTTCCTGTTTTATCAGTACATAAAATGTTCATAGCGCCAAAACTTTGAATAGAATCTAAGGATTTTACTATTGTTTTCTTTTTAGACATTCTTATTGCACCTTTTGAAAGACTAGATGATAATATAACAGGGAGTAATAAAGGTGTGATTCCTATGGCGATTGCTACTGCAAATGTAAAGGCTTCTATTAAATCATGTTTCCAAAAGTTTAGCAAAAATACTATAGGTATTAAAACTATCATAAAACGTATTAGTAATTTACTTATACTTTCAATTCCTTTTTGAAAAGATGTTTTTGGTTTTGTACTAATATTGTGTGCAATTTTTGAAAAATATGTTGAGTCAGCTGTTTTTATAACAATACCTTTTGCAACACCACTTATAACACTTGTGCCCATAAAGCAAATAGTGTCTAAATCTGTAATGCTATCGATATCATTATAAGAAATTTCAGAATTGATATTTTTTTTGACTGCATCTGATTCACCTGTTAAAGAGGATTGTCCAACATATAAGTCTTTTCCTTCAATAATTCTTAAATCTGCAGGTATCATGCTGCCAGCAGAAAGTGAAATTATATCACCTAATACAACTTGATTTATTGGAATTTGAATTTCTTTATTATTTCTTATTACAGTGGTTGAAGTTGCAACTAGTTCTTTTAACTTTTCAGCAGCTCTATTTGAGCGATATTCTTCAAAGAAATCTAGTAAAGTACTTACTATGACTAAAACTAAAATTACTATTATATTAGCATAACTAGGTGTTTCTGGTAATATGATGTCAGTGTAAATTAATACTAAACTGATTCCCATTAAAATGCTATTAAATGGACTAAATAAGCTTCCAAAAAAGTAGTTGTACCATTTTTTTGGCTTAGACTGACTTATTTCATTTAGTCCATCTTTTTGCAATAATTCTTTTGCGTGCTCTTCTGAAAGCCCATTTGCATTGAGCTCGTATTCTTTTAAAAATTCCTCCTTTGGCAAAGTACATTCTTTTCCATATAGTTTTTGAATGTTTATTTCTTCTTTTTGTTGTGACAAATTTACCATCTCCATTTCTTTTGTTTTTTTCTCTTTTGTATTATAGCACAAATTTGAAAAAATGATACAAAAAATTTAGAGATTGTTTCAATGTTTTTGGGGCCGGACTCAAAAAGCATTAGTGTTTTTTTGCTCCGACCCCAAAAGCATTAGTGTTTTTTGAGTCCGGCCCCAAAAACACTAACCCAAAAGTATCTCTAAAATTTGTACAGCGTTAGAAGCGGCGCCTTTTCTAAGATTATCAGCAACTACCCAGATATTAAGACCAGACCTAACACTAAAGTCACGTCTAATTCTACCAACTAAAACATCATCAGTGCCATCAGCTTTGGAAGCGATAGGGTAGTAATTTTTAGATGGTTCATCAATTACTAGAATTCCAGGAGAATTTTGTAATAATTGTTTAATATCAAAAATGTCGAAATCTCGTTCTAGTTCTATGTTAATACTTTCTGAATGACAGTTTTTAACTGGAACACGAACTGTTGTAGCCGTTATAGGTAGATAAGGTTTATTTAAGATTTTTCGAGTTTCGTTTATCATTTTATATTCTTCTTTGGTATAGCCATCATCCAAAAATGAATCAATATGTGGTAAACAGTTATTTATAATTGGATATGGAAATTTTTTAGGTGGTTCACCTTTTATTCCATTTTCTAAGTCTAAAATTCCTTGTCTGCCAGCACCTGATACAGCTTGATATGTAGAATATACAATTCTTTTTATTCCATATTTTAAATCAAGTGGTTTTAATGCTATAACTGCTTGTATTGTAGAACAATTTGGATTTGCTATAATTCCTTTATTTTCTATTATTTTTTCTGGATTTACTTCTGGTACGACTAATGGTACATCTTTGTTCATTCTAAATATGCTACTGTTGTCAATTACTGTACATCCTTTTGAGACAGCTATTGGTGCAAATTTTTTTGAAACTTCTCCACCTGCGCAAAATATTGCATAGTCAAAATGTGAATCAAATGAGTTTTCTGTTAACTCACAAATTATGTAGGTTTGACCTAAAAAAGAAAGTCTGGTGCCTGCAGATTTTTTTGATGAAAATAAAGTATATTCGCAATTTTTAAAGCTTTTTTCTTCTAGTATTTTTAAAACTGTTCTGCCTACAATTCCAGTGCTTCCAACAATTGCAATTTTGTGTTTATTATTTGACATATTTTTTCCTCCTAATATAATTTATTTGTGTTTGTAAATAATATGAAGTAAGGGTAGT
>ERZ773116.2778-NODE-2778-length-13481-cov-14.236332_pt1 | contig 13481 bp, 18 predicted proteins | sample MGYA00580563_ERZ773116 | MGnify/ENA primary metagenome ERZ773116 (study PRJEB29015, sample SAMEA2737864) | human gut metagenome | biome: human gut; feature: human-associated habitat; material: faeces | place: China | collected 2012 ... | reverse complement strand
CGATGACACCTCCATAATCAAAAACGAGAGTTTCTATCTGTTTCATGCTCATTTTCCTGTTGTTAGAATTTATCTATTTCTGTGAAACGATTGAAAGTTCTGCCTTCCCTTGTTACTTTCCCGAAGAACATATCTTCCGGTCTTACCCAATAGGCTTGGTCTCCATAGAGAGCCAGATAAACCACCATGCGCTCCTGAGTCTCGGAGTCGAAGGCAGAATGGATGAACTTATATTTGCCGCCTTTAAAGTGCTGGAAATATCTTTCTTCCTTTGCTGAAAATTCTATCATCATTTTCTGGGCAAGGGGAGCGTACCATGTCTTCACCTCCTGCTCAGTAGGCGTATGACCGCCAGGGAAATGGAAGGCTTGGTTGTAATGGTGCAGGAAGAGAGGGGAGAAGTGAGCCAGGGTGTCCTGCTCACCAAAAAGTCCCCACACACGATTCTTATAATAGGGGTTGCAATGGTCGAACTGCACGGCTTCCAGCTCCGCAAACTCCTCTATCAGCGCCTCGTCAATCACCAGCCGCTGATTTCCGTCCCTTCTCGGAGCCTTGTATTCATGCTCGCCGATGCGCTCTTTCAGAAACTCCGTCATCATGAAATACGGATTGCCGAGTAGGGCAGGAATGCCCACCACAGGAGCCAGCATCTGGGCGAGGAAAGAGCCGCAGCTGTTGCCTATAAGCAAGTCGGGCTGTTCCCGGTCGATGATGGAGCGAATCTCCTTCAGTGCCTCCTTGGGGTGCAATGGCAGGTCGGGAGTCAGCACCACCGCCGTCCCCTCAAACGCCTCTTTCAAGGCTCTCGCCATCGGACAACTGCCCGTGGCGAAGAATCCGTGTAGGAATAATATCTTCTTCATGCTCTAATCTTCAATGTCATGTTTACTTTGTGTCTCTTTTTTTGATTGGTCCGGAGTGGTTGCCTCTATTCAGCTTGATTCCGTTCTTGTTGAGAATGCGGAATACGGAACTTCTGCTTCTGAATCCGCTGGCTCTCCAGATTTCATCTATCGGATGTCCTGCAACATAGAGGTTCACTACAGTCTTCTCTCTGTCGAGCTTCTGCATCTTGCTGGCAGAAACAGGAGGCAGAGACACAATCATCTTCTCCTGCAGCTTGATTACATGCTCAGCTGATTTCCTAAGTGCAAGGACTTCGTCTGGCAGGGAACCCATCATTACCAATACGTCTGATGGCTTGGTTTCCGGAAACAGGATGTTGCTGGAGTCAATCCGGTCGTGGATGCTGATGATGCGAATGACCTTGACCCGGCAGAATTCCAGAAATATTGCCAGTTCACGACTGCCACGCAAGGCGTTGGAAAATTTCGGAATCACCAGTTCATCGCCTCTTTGCAATGCTGCCATCAGTTGTTTCCACAGCGGTCTGTGGCGTTCGTTATCATCACTTTCTTCGATGATTCTTACACAACCGAACTCGTTCATCCATTTGCGGTCTTCTTCCAGTTTGTCATACTGGGATGTAGCCATGATGTAGCCTACTTTTGCCATATCAAAATGTTTTATTGACTGATAACTTGATAGTTATGTGCCTTTTCATTGCAGGATAGCCCTTGCATTAGGCACGATTTTTCTGCAAAGATACAAATTATATTCAGAAATGGATTCATACTGCCTGGTTTTGTTGGTTCAGCAGACTGGATTTAACCTAATTTATAAAATTAGGAGCACTCCTGCAAGAATCATACTGCAAAGAGTATGAAACATAAAATAACCTAAAGTCTGATTGTAGTGTCGTTAATGTGGAATTTTATCTGTATCTTTGCACGCAAAATTTTCAATTACATGCCAATGGATAATAGGAATACAGTACAGTTGAACAGTTTTGTCGGTTGCCTCGGTAACTCTTCAGCAACAGGTCTCAAAAACCAAATGAAAGAAAGTAAAGCAAGTGAAAGAAAAACAACTCAGCAGAGTTTATTCTTTCACTTGCTTTTTTTTATGTGCCTTACTCATGATCACCTCATGCAGTGGAAGTCGTCAATATGATTTCAAGTCTTCAGAAGATGCCTTGAAACAGTACCAGGCTTTCTTTCAAACGATGAAAGGGCATTCTGACTCTGATGCAGAGCAGCTTGCAGGTTTCATCAACCAGTGGCACGAGTATGGAGACACCGTCTTGAACTACATTAAGAAGGATCCTTCGTTCAATGCGCACAGTGGGCTTTCCATGAAGTATGATCTGATTTCAGACTCCATCCGCACAGAACTTCTGGGGATGACAGGCAACTGTACTTTGAGTGATGTGGCTTATGTGAAGCTCCACACCTCTTTATATAAGGACAACAAGGAACTCGGCTCTCTGAAGGAAAATGCCATCAAGTTCTTCGCCACCTTGGATCAATCGCCTGCCTACGACTTGGAAGTTCACAAAGCCTTGGTCAACTATTCAAAGTTCCTTTTGAGCACTAAGTCGCATGGCATCAAGTCAAGAAAGGAACTCGTGGCATTCCTGCATGAGGAAGACCGCCATTTCCGCACGTTCCTCGCTCATATCGACGAATGCTCATCCATCGGAATGACGGAAATCACCAACCATACGGCAGACATCTGTTCTGCCATCTACAAGTCTGCTTCCAGGAATAAGCTGCCAGCTTCTGAGACCCTCGTCCTCATGTCGATGCGAACAGACCGCCGTCTGATTCTCAACGCCCAGGTTTGCCGTGACGCTTTGAAGCGAGGAAAAATCAGAGATGCTATCCAAGCCAATGCCTATCTCTGGATGATATTGCAGCCTTATCTCTCGATGGATGCGCTGGCCATTGCCATGCTCACCCCGGAACAGGCTCAGCTGATGACGGACATCGCCAAGGATTATCCTGCCATCATCACGAGACTTGAAGGCAAGCACCTTGTCAACAAGGAAGTGTCCAACAAGATTCCAGCCCAGCTGATGCGTCTTTACATATCAACCCTCTAATCTTTCATTATCATGTTACAGGAAGCTATCTACAAATTCAAGGCATCCGGCCCCATGCTGTTGCCAGAACTGATTGACAATTATTGGATTGGCGAGATAAAGGCATACGAAGATTATGCCATTCTTCCCTACGAAGTGCATATCCCACAACCTATAGACAAGGTGATTGATATGTTCGAAATGAATGCCGACCTTGCCATTCTCTACCATCTGGAGCCATCAGTCCATACGGTGTTCGGACATGAATGCTGCGCCTACTGCTATCCGGTCACCGAAAGGATGTTCAAGATCAACTGCAAGACTTCCGCCGATGGACTCATCCACGAGTTGAATGTGACGATTTACAACTCCATCGAACTCATGTCGGCAGATCTTTTTGAAGACCTCCGGCTGCACGAGCGTCGCGGCACGTTCCGGGCTAAGCGAGAACACGTACAGATCATGAATGATTTCAACTGCGGTCTCTAGATGAACAAACAGACGTATTACCTGATTGCAGACATCATACAAAGATACAGAACATGGATAATAGTTAAAGATACGGAACTGCTGGTAGAGATGAGAATCCTGCAGGATGGGGTGTTGAAGCCCCTGTTTTACAAGGGACTTTCGCTCCAGAGTTACAGAGATCATTACTCTTTCAGAAAGAAGCGAACCTGGAAAATCAATGAATACGACTTGAACCAGGGTCTGGCAGCTCTTTGTAGAAAAGATCCGAGTGCCAAGGGTAGAGTAGAGAAGGGCACTCTCACCCGGCGTGATGTCGAATACATTATAGAGAAAGCATCCTTCGGAATCATCAAACTTGAATTAAGCGATTATGAGTACTAAAAGAAAAGTATATACATTCTATATAATAGCCATCCTGGTAATGGTGCTTGTTCTGATGCTCTTTGATTTAAACATCATGGGCAAGGCGATTGTCGGACTGATGATAGTCTTCTGCATCTTCGTGATGCGAAGCATTCAGACGGCTTACCAGCTTCCTGATGACATCGACCCTGATACGATGCTCCCGATAAAGCCTCATGGCAAATCGTCAGAAGCTATGCCTACAGAGAAGTTAGACCACAATTCAAATGTGGATCTCTATCTCCGTCTTCTCATCGAAGCTGATGAAGAACTGGCGAAAGACCCTACTATAGACCAGATGTCGCTCAGTTACAACATCCAGTTAAACAACAGAATTGCCGAGCGACTCGAATCACTCGACAGAGATAATAACAAGTAAAATAAAGGAATATATGATACAGATATTAACCCTTATCCAATTCGCTTTTCCCTTCCTCCTGCTGACAGCGTTTTTCTGTCTTTACAGGAAGGAATATGGATTCATGAATCGGTTTATGTGGAAGATGGCCATGTTTCAGAGCGCAAGAAATCTCTATGCTTACCTGATTGTGCTGATGCTAATCTTCATCAACTGGTGTTGCCATGTCACGACCCCCAATCTCTCAGTCGTAGTGTCAACACTCCTGACTCTGGTGCTTCTTAACAGGAAAATCGCAGAAAGCACCTTCCATCTTCTGCATGAGAGTAAAAGACTGTGGTTCGCCACCTTGCTGCTCTCGATGGTTTGCTACGCCTTACCTTATATGAACAGCATGTTCCTGTTCCTCTTTACTATCAGTGTGGCAGCAGTCTTCTATCCATCTGAAAGAGTTCTTCTGCTGAAGAGCCATCCTGAGGCCATCAACAACCCGAAGGATCTGCTTGCGCTGATTATCAGAAATTACTATTAGTTGCCACCTGCAACTGGCACAGAATCATATCCACTTGCTCAACATTCCAAAATCAAAAATGACTCAAATGACTCATCATCCCAATCAACAGACACCTGAAGCAGACAGATGCCGAGGTGTTGACCGTTCGTTGCTGGAGTTTCTGAAGCCGAAAGCAGAGGAACGTTACAGCAAGCTGGAAGCCTACTGCGACCTGCTTTCGAAAGCATCCTCAGGAGCCTATCAGTCTCCGGGAACCGATGGAGCCCTCCAGCTGTTGCCCGGTCAGTTTGTTGCCACCATTTCCGAACTTGCCCGTCAGTGGCAATGGCAGCGTGCCACGGTTCGCCAGTTTATCTCCGGACTCACCAAACTTGGTCAGCTTTCTGTAGAGCCATACTCCAAGAGCTTCATCTTCTCTGTCAATCTGGAGCAACGTCTGTCTCTTCTTATCGAGAGTCCGGACGACATCCTCGATTTCTGCGCCATGCAGTTCATCCGCTTCATCAAAGGCAGAGCCACCGCCAAGGAAGTGGCCGATTCCTACAGCCGTTATTACGACTTGAAGATGAATATGGCCAAGCAGGAAGGATATGGCGGCATTCCTGCCAGGCGTGTACTCAACCAGCAAGCCCAGGTGTTTGATTCACTGGCAGTTTCCATTCTCCGTTATCTCAATCAGGAGAAAGAACTGCCTGAGGAGCTATCAGATTCCGTGAGCCTGCTCTTCGGAAAAGACCATGTCTGGGACTGGCACAAGGTGATCGATTCTCTTGGCATTCTGGCTAAAGCCATCGGTGGCAACACCAAGCCGAGTTATATGGACGAAGTGGCAACCCGATACTCGAAAGCGGAGATAGTACTTCTGGATTGCATCTTCGAGCACTACATCTGCTGCTCCGCATCCAACTACTATGTGAATCCCCCTCGTCCTCTTACTGAGGCCAGGGAGCCATCCGAAAAGGTAGCACCTGCGGAATCTTCCGACGATTAAAAACAAAAGTCATATTCCCCTTATTCCATGCGAGGCACGCTGATGGCGATCAGGACGCCCGTTAGCACATCGCTGAATGATTTCAAGCAACGTGAGGCAGCGTGCTTGCACGTGCCACTTTTTTTCAGTCTTGGGAAGCCTAATACCCCGACCTACAAAAGTAGTCGGGAGGGCTGACCAGATAAACAGCAAGCTGGGTCAGATTTCCTTGTGTTGCCAAGACTGAAAAAGGCTCCTGGAGTAAGGACTATAGCAAAGAAATACGATATGGGAACATCATCAAAACAGGTCATGGACATCAAGGTTACCAAAGGTCTTGCTTCGGTAGGCAACGAGGAGTTGAGAGACTGGACGGAGAAGGGATGGAACCAGGCCATGCGTGAAGGCAACTACGACCGTAGTCGTGAACATCTCAACTTCGAGATCCGTCCAGGTGGCATGGTCGCCCCGATAGACAAGAGCCGTCCGCTTACCAGGCGCATGGCAGAAAATCTCGCCTCACGTGGCATCAAAGATCCCAACGAAGGACTGGCAGAGCCACGTTTCCGAACCGTGGTGAATTTCATCTTCGGCGGTTCAACTGAACGCATGCGAGAGCTTGCCTTTGGCAATCAGAAGGTGGATTTTGAAAGCAAGGAAGGTAACGAGCATATCCGGCGAATGCCAGAAATAGAAAAGTGGGCACAGGACATCTATCGCTTTGTGGCAGATAAATATGGAGAGGAAAACATCGTCTCCTTCATCGTCCACTGCGATGAGAAAAATCCGCATGTCCACTGTGCGCTTCTTCCTATTGATAAGGATAATAAGTTCGCCTTCAAGAAAATCTTCCATGGTCAGAACCGCATAGATTACAAGAACTATCTTCTTGCCCTGCACGACGAACTGGCCAAGGTCAATGAGAAATGGGGACTCACGAGAGGGGTGTCGATAGCAGAGACAGGAGCACGTCACCGTTCAACGGAAGAGTATCGACGATGGCTCGCCAACGAATGCGTGACGCTCGAAGCCCAGATGCTGAACACCCGGAAAGCCCTCGAAGATCTGAACGTGGAACTCTCCATTGCCCAGAAGAAGCAGAAATCCTTTACCTCTATGATTGAGAATCTGAAGGCTGAAATCAACCGCCTCGAAGCAGAACTCAAACCGCTGAGAGCCTTGCAGGCCAACAGCGACAACATCAGTGCCGACATCGCCCGTAAGATTCAGAGCCTTGAACAGCAGAAGGCAATGGTGGAAGATAAACTGGCAGACAAGGAGAAGAAGCTTTCTGAGACCAACCAGTTGCTTGACACCCTCCGCAAGGACAAGGAAGAGATAGAGAAGCAGGCCAGTGAACTGGAAGACAAAGCCAACCAGTCTGAACTCTCCTGGGCGCACAACATGAGCTATCATCTCAATGGCGTGATGCTCGACACCATGGCACATGAGTTTGCTATTCGCTTCCCGAATCTCCCTGACAGCGTGAAACTCGACTTCGACGGCACACTTCTCTGTCAGTTGGCTGAAGACGGCAACCATGTTGTCAAGGTAGCCTTGAATCTCGTGTGTGGTTTCGTGGATGATGCCACAACCATCGCACAGACGAATGGAGGCGGAGGCGGCAGCCCAGACTCAGGATGGGGCAAGCGACCAGACGAAGACGATAGGGAGTGGGCAAGAAGATGCCTGGCAATGGCACGCAAGATGTGCGCTCCATCCGTCAGAAGAAGAAAGAAGATGTAACACCATGCTCATTTGTTTACGCAAGAAATCAATCATCAAAGACAACAACATGAGAAAGAAAATATTATCAATAGCAATGATGTGCCTGGCTGCAATGACAGCTTCGGCACAAACTGCCAGACAGAGTTCTGACAGTCTTTATATCCAGAAATCATACAGTCAGGAGCAGATGCTCATGCCTGTTAATCCTACATATCTCAAGAATGTAAGCGAAGCAGCCAACTGGGGTAGAAATTGGTTTGTAGAAGCAAAGGGCGGGGCTTCAGCTTTTCTTGGGACGCCCATTGGTTGCGGTGACGTGTTCGACCGTGTCACTCCAGTCTTGCAGATAGGAGTCGGCAAATGGTTCACGCCCGCAATCGGTGGACGAATAGGATTTCAGGGACTCAGCTTCAAGAATGCAGAGTTCCATACGATGAAGTATCAGTTTGTCCATGCAGACTTTCTGTACAACATCACCTCTGGCATCCGTCAGAACGAGAGCGGAATTCCTCTTTGGGATGTGATTCCCTTCGTAGGTGTCGGCATGATCCATAATTCCGACTGGATCAACAACTGTACCTGTCAGGGCGGTTCAAGTGGCAGTCATCCGTTTGCTTTCACCTATGGCGTGGAAGCCCGTTACCGCATCAGCGACCGTGTTCATCTCGTAGGAGAGGTGAGTGGAATGCTGACCGCCAGGAACTTCGACGGCATCGGAACTTCAACCAAGTTCGGCGACAACATGATTTCCGTATCAGCCGGTCTGTCCTTCACGATAGGCAAGACAGGGTGGAAGCGAGTAGTGGATGCAACTCTTTACATCGAGCAGAATCTCGCCCTCCATGATTACATTGCCTACATGAGGGATAGGAACGATCATCTGGAAAAGCGACTTGCAGGAAATGACGATGGCAAAAACGTCTATCCGAAAAACAGCTACAGCGGTCTCAACTCCCTCCGTGCCCGACTCTCGATGAATGGCAACAGCAAGCAGGGTGCAATTGACAGCGGTGGTGGCAACATGGCAGGCAATGCAGATGGCTATCGCTCAGATTCCCTTTCATCTTCTGACCACCTGAAAGTAAGCATTGGTGTTCCGGTGTATTTCTTCTTCAAGCTCAACTCCGATAAACTGGTTGACAAGTCACAGCTCGTAAACCTCGACGATATTGCGAAGATGGCCAAGCAGGAAAATCTGAAGATTAAAATATCCGGTGCAGCCGATAGTGCTACTGGCACTCAGTCCGGCAACCAGGATTTGGGTAAGCGCCGTGCCAAGTTCATAGCCAAGGCTCTCATCAAGCGAGGTGTAGATAAGAGCCAGATTAAAGCCTACAACTTAGGCGGTATAGACAAATATGCGGCGAATGAGGCAAACCGCTTCACAACCGTTGTTTTGCAAAAATAGGCTGAAACGTGTATTCATGAATACGTGAATACATGTATACATATATACATAAATATATACTGAATGTAGCTTTTGAGTAAAAGCACTAAAATTCTTCTCTCATACACCATGGGGAGTTTGCTCGTGATGAGTAAACTCCCCTAATTTCGTTTTATGAAGATACAGAATTGTATTGGAATAAAAGGTGGAGATTATCCTCCACCTCATATTCCTTGTTTGACACTAATGCAATCCAGTCAAAGCCTTATAAGTATCACTAAGATATTGACACATTTCTTGTGGGTTAGTTTTAAAAAATGGAAACCTATGGGGATGACTAGTCCAGATCACTTTCGTTTTGTGCGTCTTACTCAAATAAACCGCACGTAAGCCATCCTCGTACCATTCGGCTTTACTTTCGTAATCTAATCCTTCAAAAAATATTTTCTCAGAGCCACTCCAAGACAAAATGAACACGACATCAGGTTCACCATACGCTTCAAAGATTGCCTTTAAATTACAGAATGACTGAAATTTTCTTTGAAGGGTTCGATAGCTAACTTTATCTACAATATCCTCATATTCATTACGCTCTATACCTGTATGCCCATCAACATATATTTTCTTTTTTAATGTACTAGGTAACTCTAACGGAAAGAGATTTCCATACCCGATACTATCAAGAATCTTCCATTCTTCCTCTGTCAACTCTTCAATAGAATTATAGTATTTACCAGTGTACAACTGTAACTGCAATTTTCCAACCATACTCCAAAAGCCACCCGAAATAGACCAATCCTTTTCGAACTGGTTTACAGTAACATATTCTGAATTTTCCTTCATATAAGCTCTTAGGCTATTAGCATACGACTCGTCATAATCACACCAATAATAGGTATCTCGACCTATAAAGAAAGCTTTAATCGGTGCTGATTGGTATAACGAAAAAGTATATGGGATAAAAGGCATTTGCCAATATCCACATTTTCTAATGTCCGTGATATCATTAATATTCTGCTTAAAACGTCGAGCAAAATATGTATCATTAATATTGTTCATACTTTATTTTTTGTTATTTTGTTAAAAATCCAACTTGCATCTTTGTCTGATTGTATATGTCCTCTATGACAGACCAGGTGCATTTGTCTGAACCAAATGTCTCCTGGGCTTGAATCAGTTCACGCAGTTCTTCTTGTATGTCTCGCTTACCATAAGGTACACGAAGTACTATGTTAATGGTGTTGGCCAGTCTAGTTGAAGGCTTTAGTAATACATGCATAAAGAACACATTCAGATCACTATCACAATCATTTATAGTGAACATATATTTTCCTGTTTTCAGAATTTTGCTGATGTTCGTATATCCTTGTGCCCCAGCTATGATTATATCACCATCAAAGAAGAAATCCAAGATGTCTTTTTTCTCTTCATTCATATAGTAATATTTTAAATCATCATGCTTAAAAAGGAATTACTATACCTGGATTGTGCGATAATAATGTTTTCTCCTGAAAGTACGAAGGATTGTATGAAATGATCGTTTTCCCTCCAGAATAAGCAGATGAGAACAGTGACTTGTACCTGTCTTCCCAGCTTTTGAAAGCCTCTTCCGAATATACCTTTTGTGGGTACAGTTCATCGAGTTCCTTTTCCCGGCGTACTTTCTCATTGAGAAATGATTGTCGTGAATTACCTTGCTCGTCATATTTGCTTTTGGAGCACAACACGTAGGAAGAGAATGGCATTTCCCTGGATCTTTTCTCCATCCAATCAACACCATTAATCAGGCTTTCCATATGAGCTTCCCTTATTCTAACCCATGCACGCCTTGTTGGTTTGGCAGTTTCTTGCATGAAGTCAGAATATGCTCCTATAGGTATACGGCTTATCTTGCATACCAACACCGAGTCTCCCTTTGCGACAGTAGTCATTCGGGAGAGCATCTCTTTAGCAGTCATGTTCTTCGACAGGTTCCATATTGCTGTACGCTCGACGAATTCGTTTTCATGTGCCAGTCTGACCTCGCACAGATATTCATTGAATGTACTACAGGTAATAATTCCGGCCATGCCTATTGACAAGGCACCGACTGCCATAAAGACTTTTTTCTTGTCAATCATCATTTTTCTTTTCATCTTCTTTCTTTATTATTTAGTTTTACAAATGTCAGGAGTATTGCATATAGTAAAGCGGCTCCACCAATTGCCCAAAGCAGCATTGAATAAATCTCGTAGCGATTACAGGACTGATGCAGCATATACCTGATATAGTCAACGAAGCCCATATCTGATGGTGATGGATGGCTTACCATACCAAGTTTCATGTAGTGTATGGACAAGGCGATAGAAATCACCCCGACAATAGTTGCTACAGTTGCTACACCTATTCTAAGCATCATTTTTCTTGGCGATGCTTCTTTCTTCTTAAATGTTCTCATATTCTTCTTTATGTTTATTTTCTATATAATTTTTCGAAACGACCATGATAATCACAAACCTGTTCAATCGTGATTGTAGAGGTTGTTGTATCCAGTCGCATGATGCACCTGAAAGGATGCTTCAGCGTCACCGCATAGACATTGTCTATTGGAAGATGCTGTAATCTATGAAAGTTTCCTGGCAGTTCAAACAGCTGTCTGACATCTACTATTTTCCTTAGCTGATTCATTAGCTTGAAAAGCGAATCAGCTATTTCCTTACCCAGTTTCTTTCTGCAGGTTGCTTCGTTTACGAGACAACCTGCTAGTTTCTTGCTATTTGCAATTTTCATATCTTGCTTATTAATGCATGCTCTTTATGAAGTTTATGATGCTTTCTGCATGTACTTTCTCTTTCTTGCCTTGCGGATGTTCTGTAAGGATAAAGAACGTTCCATTTATATCATATACATGACATTTATACTTATCCCAGTCCAATTCCTTTATGCTTTTTAATTCCTTGCCTTTGTTCAAATACAAGAGGAAATCTTTAGCCCAATCTTCGCCTGTAAACATAATAACAAATTTTGGTGATAGTTGTCTGACTTCTTCTTCTTTGAATATTTTTTTTACAACTTTCAAGCTGAGCATAATAGAGTGCATTATTTGGGTTACCACCCTTCCATGGAGCTATTTTGCAAACATTACTCCAGGCAATATACGAATACCAGTCATTGGGATAGAATTTTTGTGCAATGCGTTTTGTCACTCTCCAAAAAGCAGACTTGTTGGTATTATACCCATCCTTATTTCCTGCACAGTCTTCTACCCACTTCATTTGGTCTTTTCTCTTAACTATCGCTTCCTCAGATGTTCCAAACAAAGTGTGTATGTTCAGTGATGATGTAATATAACCATTGCAAGCTCTACCAATGACCATAATTTCTTTTTGGTAGTTCTCTCCAACTTGTGGAAAAAATGCACACTTTTCTCCTTTAATATCAGCAACGTTATCTATAAGCGTTGTATAAAGATCCTTTAAAATAATAATATCCATCATATCTTTTATATTTTATTGTTATTAAATATTTGTTTATCATCACTAGCTTCCGTATCGGCAGCCATGTTGTCTATTATGAGTATTTCCGGAGAATGAAGAGAAGTATCTTCGTATACTCCCCATGATACCCGTTTCTCAGAGTGCATGCACCACCTATCTATATAGGTTTCAAATTCATTGATTGCATTCTCTGACAGCTTTTCCCATTTAGGACTAATGTAGATTATACATTGCCATGTGGATTGAGCGACATGCTCTATACTTAGAGCATCGTTGAACGCTCTTCTTATAAACTCTTCAACAGCTTCGCCAGGTTCTGCTGTCAAACGCAGAGTAGAATGTGAGTCCCCCAAAAGAGCTTTAAGCTCATCCGTTGATACAGGATAGATAGCCCTTCCTGTACTCAAATCATTTATTATCTTCTTCATTATAATTTTTAACTTATATTACTAATTCGGCTACAAAGATAGTGGTTTATATTTGATTTACAAAGGACTTAGTGTATTTTAACATGTTGATAATCAAGTATCTGCGATATTTTTTATCACGTGTAATATATTGAGGGAATCGACCGAGTGGCAACTTCTGTTAACATCTATTTGTAGCTATTAACAGTAAAAGATTAAATTCCTATCGTATATATATTTGAAAAAATAAGCTAGAATCTAAATAAAAATATGCACATGATTTTTGCCTTATAAAAGGGGAAAAAGGTCCCCAAAAACAAATCCCTAGTTTCTGGCACCGAGTACAAACCTAACTGCCACGTCCAGTCCCAAAGACGAAACATAAACGAATAACAAAGATAGGTTCCTTCGTTAGAGAGATTTATTCTTGGGTATCATTTGAGTATCACCTTCAGTATCTCTTGGGTATCTTGGGTGCCATTACATAATTTCTCTTTACCTCACCTTACAAGTGACACCTCTCCTAACCAAAATAAAATCTCATGAAATTATAATTTTTCATAAAAAGAACATTATATGATACTTTTCCTTGTTTAATCCAAAAACATTTCTTATCTTTGCACAAAAAGTACAATATAATACACTACTTGATATGAAAATTCAAGAAGTAATGAAATTGCAGCGTAAGGTCTTGGGGATTACCCAGCAAGACCTCGCTGACATGTCTGAGATAGCCATTTCAACCATCAAGAAAATAGAGAGTGGTAAAGGAAACCCCTCTCTATCAACGGTTGAAAAAATCATGGATATCCTTGGCATGGAGGTTAAATATGAGATTCGTC
>ERZ773116.2772-NODE-2772-length-13503-cov-4.778183_pt1 | contig 13503 bp, 9 predicted proteins | sample MGYA00580563_ERZ773116 | MGnify/ENA primary metagenome ERZ773116 (study PRJEB29015, sample SAMEA2737864) | human gut metagenome | biome: human gut; feature: human-associated habitat; material: faeces | place: China | collected 2012 ... | reverse complement strand
GGGGCACCTCCTTTACGCGGCCACCACGGCGGGCATCAGCCAGGGCACGTTGACGATGGTGGCCGCATCGTACCAGGGGTTGCTCTCGCCGCCGTTGACCAGCTCCACGGCAATGAGTTTGCGGGCGGCGGCGTACAGGGTGGGCGGCACCACCAGCAGGGTGCCCGCCTTGCCGCCGGTGCCCAGGCCCAGGGGGCGGCCGCCGTCGGCCTGGAAGGATTGCAGCATGCCCAGGGCCTTCTCGAAATTGGCGGCGGTCAGGTCGTCCCGCACGCCGATGGCCTGCTGCCAGAAGCCGAAGCCCACGTTGCAGCGGTAGCGGGTGCCGTAAAGATACTCGTCCTTCATGAACACGGTGTCGTTCCTGGTGTCCGTGATGGCCAGCAATTCCGGGCTGGTGCGCTCCTGGAAGATCAGCGGCTTGAGGGTGCGGGACACGTCCAGCAGATACCAGGGCGTCTTGCTCTCCGGGCTTTCCGCTGCGTCGATGAGGTTGGACACCGTGGCATTGCCGCCGGTGCCGTCCGGGTTGACGGCCACGGGATGATCCGTATCGAAGAAGAACTGGCCGTCGTAGCAGTTGGTGGAAAAGCCCTGCCCCAGAAGGCCGAAGACCAGCTCGTCGGGATGGGTGGCGGCGGCGTAGCCCATTTCCTCGAACATGGGCGCGTAGATGCCCAGGTTGTCGTCCTCGATGTCGGTGCGCTTCACGCCCACCGTGTTTTCATATTTTTTGTTGGTGATGGCGTAGCCGTATTCCTTGATGCTTTTCACAGCGCGGTCGCCCACCCATTCGGTCAGTTTGGGAAACTGGCCCAGCCAGCCGTAGGTGTTGCTGGCATTGGTGCTCTTGACGAGGGTGGCGACCTGTTTCCAGTTGCCGGGCGCGCGGCCCGCGCCGCGCTTGAAGGCGGCATTGAAGCCGGTACGCAGACCGGAGAGAAGGGTATCGGTAACGATGGCCATGTTATGCTCCCTTGGCTTTGCGGTATTCTTCAGCGGTCATGCCGAGCTGGTCGCAGACGTATTGCTCTTCATCGGTCAGGGCCGCCGTGCCGGGCTTGTCGCCCGCCGGGGTCCTGCCTCCGGTCTGGGTGCCGGTCAGGGCCTGCACGGGCGGCTGGGCGGCAAGATAGGCTTTCAGGGCATCGGGGGCCGTTTGGGCCAGGCTCTCGGCCCAGCCCCTGGTGGCGGCGGTCAGGCGTCCGTCTTTCAGGGCGGCCTCGATATCGTCCTTCAGGGCGGCGGCCCGGGCCTCGTTTTTCAGTTTCGTCAGTTCGTCGCGCAGCTGGGCGGCCTCCTGCTGGACGGCGGAAAAGGTGGCCATGGCCACGAATTTTTGCGGGTCGGGAGCGGCCTCGGCCTGGGCCCTGGCGCTGTCCCGCTCCTGTCGCAGCGTGGTCAGGGCGGCCAGGGCGGCAGCCTCGTCCGCCGTTTCCGGCAGGCCGAGGGCGGCAAGGATCTGTTTCATGGGCGGTTCCTCGTAGGGGGTAAAGGTTGCGCTGGCGGCGTCCATGCCGTCCAGGGCGGGATGGTTGGTCAGGGCCGCGCAAATGAGGCGCAGCACCGCGCCGCTTTGGCGGTCGAAAGCAAAAACGGGACTGATATAGCGGTATTCCCCGGCACGGATGTGGGCGCGGGCCTTGTCCGTCCAGTCCACACCGGCGAACAGGCCGCGCCTCTCTTCCCATTCCAGGGAGGTGATCCAGCCCGCCGCCGGGGCTGGCTGGCCGTTTTGCGCGGCAAGTTGTGTCTGGTGCTCGTAGTCCACCACCAGCGGCGTGGCGGTGCGCTGCCAGTGGGCGATGACAGCCTCGGCATCCTGGGCCGTCAGACGCCAGGACGTGGCGTTGACGCCCCGCAGGTTGCCGGGCCGTCCGTCGCGGGCAGCGAACGTGCCCGCAGGGAAAAGCTGAATGCGACCGGAGGCGGCCTGAAGGGCCGTGCCCGTTGCGACGAAGGAAGCTACGGGCATCGACAGCAGAGCGCGACCGGAGGCCTGCCCCTGTCCGTCGGTGTCGGACAGGGTCAGGGCAACAGCCGGGCCGGTGGTATGAGGGGAGGAATGATGGCGTTCCATGCGTCCCTTGTACGGGACGCATGCGGGGAAAAAAGGTCGAAGCTGTTCAGCGCTTCAACTATCCCCGTGTCTGGTTTGGAGAGGATGCCTTACGGGCGTGTGGTGGGCGTTAGAGGGGCGTTAGATTTTCAGAAACAGAAAAACGTGGGCGATGGCCTGCCCGGAAGGAAAACACGGCGCACAGCGCCTTGCGGTAGCCGTTGCCCGCGCCAGCGGGTTTACGGATAGCGACAGCGACTTCGCTGGCTGTCCTGCCGCGTAACGTATTGCTGTCTTCATCCGTAGCTTCCTTCGTCGCAACGGCTGAAGCGCGGTCATGCGCCCCGCACGGCCTTGCGCAGGTGGCGCACGATCAGCCGGCGCATCTCGGTCTTGTGGTCCTCGCCCACGCCCAGGAAGGGGCGCGGGGGGATGCGGCTTCCGGGGTGGCGCACGACCTTGCGGACCAGCTTTTCCCCGTTGCGGCCGTAAAAGCTCAGGCCCTTTTTGGAGCGGGCGCGGATGATGTGGGGCCTGGTACGCGCGCCGAACTGGTGCGCGGCGGCATAGGGGGCGTTGACGCCCACCAGGGCAAAGTCCCTGCCGTAGCGAACGCTCAGGCTGCGGCGCATGTCGCCCGTGCGGTTGAGCGTCTTGCCCGTGTAACGGTCGGCGTAGCGCTGTTTTTTGTACGCCTCATTGAGGGGCGGCCAGGCGGCCCCGGTGACGGGGTCGCGCTCCAGGTCGAAGGCGTCCTGCGCGGCGGAGCGCATGATACCGGCCAGGCCCCGCATGATGGGGCTGGCGTCTTCGCCCTGCCGGGCCAGGGCGGCCAGGCTGTCCATAAGCTGGTCGTCGTCGATGTTTACTTCTATGCGGATCATGGGTAAAGTTATCCTGCAGGTATTTCCGTTGGCCGCTGTTAGTGCGCGTAAGAATCGACAACGTGCACTTCTCCTCGCAAGGGGAGAGGTGGTATCCGAGTTCGAGTCTCGGCAGCAGCAGTCAGCGGATTCCCTCTGTTTGTGTTCGCTGAACATTTTTTCCGCTGACTGCTGCTGTACGCGTAAGCTGGTAACGCGCGCCCCCCTTGCAAAAGGGGGCCGGTATCCGGGTTCAAATCCCGGCGGCAACGGTCAGCGGATTTTTTGCAGTTTGCGTCCGCGATGCAGGTTACTGCGTTCCAGACGGTAGAAGCTGGCCACGCCATCATGGCGGCCCAGCTTTTTTTGTTTCTTTTTGTCCGTGCCCGGCACATTGACGGGCATGATGCGGCACCAGCCGTCCTCCGGGTCGGGGAATAGATAGAGCAGGTTCTCGTGTGCCTCGTCCCAGTAGACGGCCTCGGGCCGGGAAAAAAGGGCGGCCAGCTGCGGATAGATGGCATCCGGTACGGCGGTGCCCTTGGCCTGGTGGACGCCGCGCCCGGCATGGTGCATGATAAAATTTAAAACATGAAATGAGCATTTAAAACAATTTTCCGTTTCCCCTCTTCTGTTTTTCTCCATTCCCTTTCCGGGCGTTTTCGGGTATACTGATATGCCATCTTTTTTCAGGGAGAACGCCCCATGACCTTTCAGGATATTCTTGCCAAGTACCGCGCTGTTTCCTTTTCCGAACGCGACAAGGGCGACCGTTTCGAGCGGCTCATGCAGGCATTTCTGCAAACGGTGCCGTGGTATGCGGGTACGTTCCGGCATGTCTGGCTCTGGCGGGAATTTCCGTACAAGCAGAATCTCGGCGGCAAGGATACGGGCATTGATCTGGTTGCGCAGACCGTGGAGGGGGATTTCTGGGCCATTCAATGCAAGTGCTATGCGGCAACAGCCAGCATAGACAAGCCCGCCGTGGACAGCTTTCTGGCCACGTCCAGCAAGCAGTTTGTCAACGACCAGCAGCAGACGACCTCCTTTGCGCTCCGGCTCTGGATATCCACCACCAACAACTGGGGCAGCGAGGCGGAAAACGCCATCCGCCATCAGGAACCGCCGGTACAGCGCATCAGCCTTGCCGATCTGGAAAACGCGCCTGTGGACTGGGCCGCGCTGGAACAGGGCATCAGCGGCGCACAGGCCCGGCAGGAACGCAAGCAGCCGCGCCCGCATCAGCAGGCGGCCATAACCGCCTTTCACGAGCATTTCCAGACCGGGGATCGCGGCAAGCTGATCATGGCCTGCGGCACGGGCAAGACCTTTACTTCCCTGAAAATTGCGGAGAACGAAACCGGCGGCAGGGGGCTTGTGCTGTTTCTGGCTCCTTCCATTGCGCTGGTGGGTCAGACCCTGCGGGAATGGACGGCGGAAACATCGGCGGACATTTTCTCCATCTGCATTTGCTCCGATCCCGAAGTCAGCAAAAGCAGAAGCAAAAAGGACGAGGATCAGGACGGCTACAGCGTTACCGATCTGGCCTTTCCCGCGTCCACCAATGTGGATGACATCGTGCGTCAGTTCCGGCTGGCGGAAAAATTTCATGCGGACAGCCTGCTGGTGGTCTTTTCCACCTATCAGTCCATTGCCGTTATTGCGGCGGCGCAAAAGATCGTTCAGCGGCCCATTGATCTGATCATCTGTGACGAGGCCCACCGCACCACCGGCGTCACGCTGAAGGATGCGGAAGATTCCGCCTTTGTGAAGGTGCATGACAATGCCTTTCTTCAGGCGAAAAAACGCCTCTACATGACGGCCACCCCGCGCCTGTATGCGGAAGAAAGCAAGAAAAAGGCGCAGGATGCCGAAGCCTGGCTCTGCTCGATGGATGACGAAGCCCTGTACGGGCCGGAGGTCTTTCGCATCGGCTTTGGCGAGGCGGTCGATAAGAATCTGCTGGCGGATTACAAGGTGCTGGTGCTGACACTCAGCGAAAGCCAGATCCCCGCCGCCCTGCAAGCCGCCGTGGCGGACAGCAGCAAGGAGATCGATACCGACGACGCAAGCAAGCTCATCGGCTGCATCAATGCCCTTTCAAAGCGCATGCTCATTGACGAGGGCCTGCTGAAGACCTCCGATCCCGCGCCCATGCGCAAGGCGGTCGCCTTCTGTCAGAACATCAAGATTTCCAAACGGATCAGCGCGGTCTTCAACGGTTTCAAGGAAAGCTATTACGACAGCCTGACGCAGGAGGAACGCGCGGAAATGGTCAGCGTGTCCGCGCAGCATGTGGACGGAACCATGCCCGCCACCACCCGCGACGAAAAGCTGGCCTGGCTTAATGCCGCCCCTGCCGACGGCAACGAGTGCCGCATCCTCACCAATGTGCGCTGCCTTTCCGAAGGCGTGGACGTGCCCTCGCTGGATGCGGTGCTGTTTCTTTCGGCCCGCAATTCCCAGATCGACGTGGTGCAGTCCGTGGGGCGCGTCATGCGCACGGCTCCGGGAAAGAAATTCGGCTACATCATTATTCCCGTCCTGATCCCTTCCAATGTGACGCCGGAAGAAGCGCTCAACGACAACAAGCGCTTTGCCGTTGTCTGGACAGTCCTCAATGCCCTGCGGGCGCATGATGACCGTTTCAGCGCCATGATCAACAAACTGGAACTGAATCACCGCAAGCCGAAGGACGGCGGCTCGGTACTCATCGGCGGCATTGCCGACGGGCACGCGCCGGATGACGCGGGCGACAGCACGCCCCCCACCGGCAAGGGAGGCAGCTCGACAACGCAGATGCCGCTGCCCCTGCCCTACCTTCAGGAGTTGCAGGGGGCCATTTATGCCCGCATGGTGCAGAAGGTCGGCAACAAACGCTACTGGGAACAATGGGCGGCGGACGTTGCCACAATTGCTCAGGGCTATATGGAGCGCATCAACCGTCTGATTGCCGTTCCCGGCCCGCACAAGACCGCCTTTGACGACTTCCTGTCCGGGCTGCGCAAGAACATCAATCCCGCCGTCACCCCCGGCGAGGTGGTGGAAATGCTGGCCCAGCACCTGATCACAAAGCCGGTCTTTGAAGCCCTGTTCGAGAATTATTCCTTTGTGCAGCACAATCCCGTTTCCCGCGCCCTGCAAGGCATGCTTGATCTGCTGGAAGCGCAGGCGCTGGAAAAGGATACGGTCGTGCTTTCGCGCTTTTACGAGTCCGTCAAAATGCGCGTTTCCGGCCTCGACAATGCCGAAGCCCGGCAGCGCGTCATCGTAGAACTGTACGACAAATTTTTCCGCACGGCCTTTCCGCGCACGGTGGAGAAACTCGGCATCGTCTATACCCCCGTTGAAATTGTGGACTTCATCAACCGTTCCGTGGCCGATGTCCTGCAAGCGGCCTTCGGGCGCTCCCTGTCCGATGCCGGCGTGCATGTGCTCGATCCCTTTACCGGTACGGGAACCTTCCTTGCCCGCATGGTGGAAAGCGGCCTCATCACGCCCGCAGCCCTGCCGCGCAAATACGCGGCGGAGCTGCACGCCAATGAAATCGTCCTGCTGGCCTACTATATCGCCTCCATCAATATCGAAAATGCCTATCATGCCACGCAGGGCGAAAGCGCCGCCTATACGCCCTTTAGCGGCATCTGCCTGACGGATACCTTCCAGCTTGGCGAAACCGACGACGCCAACTGGCTCTATGCGCCCGCCCTGCCGCAAAATTCTGAACGGGTGCAGGCCCAGCAGAACGCCCCCATTCAAGTCATCATCGGCAATCCGCCCTATTCCGTGGGTCAGAAATCCGCCAATGACGATGCGCAGAACCAGTCCTATCCCCGCCTGGAACAGCGCATTGCCGATACCTACGCCGCGCAATCCTCAGCAACGCTTAAAAACTCTCTCTATGATTCCTATATCAAAGCGTTCCGCTGGGCTTCGGACAGGCTGGACAAACAGCACGGCGGTATCATTGCCTTTGTTTCCAATGGCTACTGGCTGGACAGCAACGCTATGGACGGTTTCCGCAAATGCCTTGAGGCGGAGTTCAGCGCCGTCTATGTCTTTAATTTGCGCGGCAACTGCCGCACGTCGGGAGAAGTTCGTCGCAAGGAATCCGGGAACGTCTTTGGTCTTGGCAGCCGCACGCCCATTGCCATTACCGTACTGGTCAAAAAGCCCGGCCATACGGGCAAGGCGCTTATCCAGTATCACGACATCGGCGATTATCTGAGCCGGGAAGAAAAACTTGCCATCATTGCCGAAAAACGCAGCATCCTTGGTTCTGCCATGCACTGGACGCAGATCCGCCCCAACGCACAGGGCGACTGGCTCAATCAGCGCAATGACATTTTCGGTAGTTTCATCCCTCTTGGAGACAAGAAGGATAAAGAAAATAAACAGACATTTTTTAATCCTGTTTATTCAAACGGGCTTGCAACAAGTCGTGACGCATGGTGCTACAATTCCTCTCAAACAAAGTTGCAACAGAATATTCAGTCTAGTATTAATTATTATACTAGCATGGTAGAATCCGACAGGGACACGCCCCTGCTTGATACCACAAGGATAAGCTGGTCGCGCGCATTCCAAAATGACTTCCAAAAGAAGCGCACAAAGACTTTTGCTGCCTCTGCTGTCAGGCAGGCTGTATACCGTCCATTCTGTAAACAGCATGTTTACTTTTCTACAGAGTTAAATGAAATTGTTTCTCAAATTCCTAAACTCTTTCCCTCGCCGGAAACAAAGAACCTTGTTATCTGCTTGCCGGGTATTGGCGGGCGCTGGGTGGAGTTTAGCCCCTTCATGGTCAACGATATTCCCGATCTGCATCTTCATAATGATGGAACCCAATGTTTCCCGCTGTACTATTACGAAAAGAAATCCGTCTATCAGCCGACGCTTTTTGACGGAGATAAGAGCGAGTATACGCGCAAGGACGGCATAACGAATTTCATTCTGGAACGCTGCCGGGCAAGCTACGGGCCAAAGGTCAGTAAGGAAGACATTTTCTATTATGTTTATGGCCTGCTGCATTCGCCGGACTACCGCCGGACGTTTGCGGCGGACTTGAAGAAGATGCTGCCGCGCCTGCCGCTGGTGGAGAAGCCGTCGGACTTCTGGGCGTTCAGCAAGGCGGGGCGCGCGCTGGCGGAATTGCATCTGAATTATGAGACGCAGCCCCCGCACCCAGACGTGGTTGTCAGCGGCGCGGAACAGGGCAAGTTCCGCGTGGAGAAGATGCGCTTCCCGGACAAGCAGGACAAGACGACCATCGAGTATAACCCGTGGATAACGATCTCGCATATCCCGCAGGAAGCCTGCGACTATGTAGTGAACGGCCGAACCGCCGTGGAATGGATCATGGAGCGCTACCAGATCAAAACGGACAAGGCCAGCGGCATCACCAACGCCCCCAACGACTGGGCCACAGAACAGGGCAAGCCCCGCTACATCCTTGACTTGCTCCTGAGCGTGATAACTGTCAGTGTGGAGACGGTGAAAATCGTGAACGGGCTTCCGGGGCTGGAAGTGGCTACGGATAGGGCAGGTCGATGAAGGCATACGAAGCTATATTAGAAAATTTTCCAGGAGAGAGTGCTATGTCTCAAGATGACTACAGGCAAGAACTTGCAGCCAATGGCAATCCTGCCGGAGTTGAGATGGAAGATGACATACACGAATTTCCCTTTGATGCAGATAAAATAACTATTTCATCTGTTCCTGTCCCTGTAAGCCGCCTATTGGAGCGCCTCAAAAAAGAAACTATTAGTTCTCCAGCAATACAACGGTCTGAAAATTTATGGACAATTCAGCAGCAAAGCCGCCTGATTGAATCTCTCATGCTGCGTATTCCTCTCCCTTTATTTTATGTAGCAGCTGACAATGATGAAAATTGGAAAATAGTAGATGGATTACAAAGAGTATCCGCATTAAGAAATTATTTGCAAAATAATAATTTTACATTATCTGGACTTGAATTCCTTATTGAATTAAATGGATTTCAATACGATAATCTCCCACCTAAATACCAGAATAGGATAATGGACACGACATTACAGTTTGCTGTAATCAGTTCAACAACTCCTCCAGAAGTCCAACGAAATATCTTTAAAAGATTAAATACTGGAGGATTACCTCTTTCTCAACAGGAAATACGCCATGCCCTTTATTATGATGAGCGCGTTGCTGAGCTTTTACTTAATTTAGCTGAGAGTAGTGCGTTTCAACTGGCAACTGACTTTAGCATTAACGATTCACGAATGGCCGCCAGAGAATTAGTTCTACGATTTATCGCTTTTTTAATACGGGATATTACTGCCTATCCTAAAAATGATGACATGGATGCTTTTCTATCAGATACGATGCTTTTATTAAGTGCCATGCCAGAACTTCGAGAGGACAAACTTAAGAAACTGTTTGCCTTTCGGAAAAATGCTATCGAAACAAACTGTCTTTATACTAGATTTGAAGATATAACTGATAAATTTACTCTTGCCATGATAAGAGCAGGCAAGCTCTTTGGTTCTTATGCATTCCGAAAATCTATCCCACCAAGAAAGCGAACCCCTATCAACAAAGCGCTTTTTGAAACAATCGCCATCACATTGTGCGAATTGGATGAAGATAGTTTTACGCATTTGGTAAATAAAAAAGCTGCTCTTTTTGAAGCAATTGAAAAAGGTTTTCAAGAAGAAATCGGCTATACAATTTCTCGCGATAGCCATAAATTAGGAAGTATTAAAAAGAGATTTAATTTTTTCAGAGAACTGTTTCACAAATTCGGGAGAGAAGATAATGATTCACAAGCTTTGTCTTAAATCTTTCAAATGCTTTGAGGACAAAACAATTTTATTTGCTCCCTTGACTCTTTTGACTGGACTTAACAGTAGTGGGAAAAGTTCAGTACTGCAAGCGTTACGGATTGCTAAAGAAGGTAAGCTGTTAGAGGGACTGGGGGATACCCGGGACTTAAGATGTTCTTCATCTTCAGACTTCCCTGAAATAACGGTTTATTTTACCAGTAACACATCGACAACATGTACGATAGCAGAATTTGGCGCTATTAAAACTGATAATATAACAAAGTATACTGATAAGCTGTATTACATTTCGGCAGATCGCTTTGGCCCAAAGGTAAGTCTTCCCTTTAAAAGTACGGTTTCTCATGTGGGAAATTATGGTGAACATGTATACGCATTCCTTAGCCAATACCGTAATCAAGGTGGCGTCCCGGCTCTTTTGCGCCATGAGTCAATTCCAGATACAAGTAGTATTATTGAGCAGATACGAGCATGGTTAACTATTATCACTCCTGGAATTAGTTTTGATTTTCAAATATATGAAAATGCAGATATGAGTGCTGGTTCTTTTGCGGATTACAGGCCAACAAATGTTGGTTTTGGTCTCTCTTATGCCCTTCCGTTACTTGTAAGTATTCTTGTAAATGCTGCCCTTATTTCAACCAGCGAAAAAGATACTACGCTATTAATTGAAAATCCAGAGGCACATTTACATCCCAGGGGTCAAACCCAGCTTGGTTATTTCCTTGCATTAGCTGCACAATGTGGTGTTCAGTGTATCATTGAAACGCACTCTGAGCATATTTTAAATGGAATCAGGATAGCAGTTAAAGAAGGTAAAACATCAAGCTCTAATGTAATATTTAACTATTTCGTGAAAGATTTGAAAACAGATTTATCAGAGGTTACTTCTATTTTTACAGACGAACAGGGAATGTTAGATAGCTGGCCTGATGGTTTCTTTGACGAAACTGAACATGCACTGCTGAGGTTAATCTAATGCCAGACATTTTTTTAAATCCAGAAGTTGATACTTGCAAGACAGAAGATCACATGTCCTCTATATTAAAAAGGACATTAGACGCATATATAAAAATACGAAATCATATTGGTTCTTTTACCCAGGCAGAAGGCTCTTTTCAAAAAATTGCTTTTTACTATGATAAAGGGAACGTAATCTCATTCTTTACTCTTATTAAAAAAGTAGGCAAAGATTATAACGATCACTTCAAGCTCCTCACTGAAGATATAAATAGGGGCAACAGCATTACTCCCCCCCAAATTTATACAAAAACATTAAAAGGAATTGATGTCCCCAGTCCTTTTTTGGAACATGCATTTAACCAAAGAGGAATGGCCCTCAGCTTTGCAACTAATGAATATTGGGAAAATGATTTCATTGAATTTAATGAAGATAATGCACAACTTCCCAATATCTGGGGACAAACGAATTTTGATAACATACACAAATGGCTTGACAACTATTACTGTCAGGAAAATCGCCTCTATGAGGCTATTCAAAATTCATTTAATGTTGAATTTTGCTGTAAAGACATAAAACCTTCAACATTCAATCCCTATGAATGGGAAATGATCTATGACACATTCAAAAAAGCACATGAAAAAAATTTTGAAAGGACTGATAAGCTCATAAAAGATTGGGTAGGTCTGTCTCCCATGCGCTATATTCGAGATAGAAATCATTCTGATTTTACAATCAGGATATTTTTTATAAAAAAGAATAATAAAATATATGTAGGCCAAATTTATCATAAAAATACAATTAACACTTTAAAGGAAGAAGCTGCTGCTGAAAAATCTTTCAATACATTTAAGAAATTGAATATTGTTTGCAGTAGCTCAGACTAAATTTGAAGGATGTCGGTTTTGATGGTCTTGCTGTACGATTTGTTAAGTTGTAGGACAGCGCAGAGGCAGTCCTCCTGACTTGTCAGGCTGCCTTGGAAAGAATGCGAGAATTTTGAACTCTCCCCTGAAATTCAAGATGTCAATATCTCACACTCATAAACAGTACAATTTCAAAATATTACTGCACAACTCTTTTTCCAGGCATTAGCTTCATCTACAAAGATCCGTGCGATAATTACAAATAGTTGCGTAGTAAATCTTGCCAGGTAACCGCTTTACCTGTTCCATAACGCTCTCGGTCTGGCGTGCCTGTGCGTCTGCCAGAACGGGTCGTCGATGGGGAAGATCTTGCCGTGCAGCGCCCGGTGCTGGGGCCGGGTGCGGGCGTCTTCCATGGAGACATAGCGCAGATACGGCTCCTCCTCCCTGTTGTCCCACTGGTCTTCCCAGGCCCCGGCATTGACGGCGCTTTGCACGTTCTGGCGGGCGATGAGGCCCAGACGCCACTGGCTGCCCTGCTGCACCGTGATGACCTCGCCCGTGCGCGGGTCCACCTCGTCACGCGGCCCCCACCAGCCCTTGGCGCGCAGTATGGGTTCCAGCGTCCGCACGAACCACTGCTCGCTTTTTCCTTCCTTCAGCATTGTGCGGATGCCCATTTGCAGGTCGCGCAGCACGTCCAGCTTGGCGCAGTTGGCCACCGTGAAAGCCGTGGCGTGGGCTTCCTTCCACATGCTGTGCCAGTCGAATGAGACGCGGCGGCCCTTGCGCCGGAAATAGGCCACTGCCTTTTCCGGCGGCAGGGTCAGGGCGTAGGTCAGATCAATGGCGTCCTTCTTCACGGCTGCGTCCTTCCAGTTGTGCCACGAACAGCAGGCGGGACAGGATGTCCGTCAGCTGTGTGGCGTCCATAGCGGGATACAGGTCCGCCAGCCGTTTTTCCAGCGCCTCCGGGGGAAGGCCTGCGGCCACCTCGGCAAAGAGCGGCCCCAGCAGGGCACCGGCGGCCTCGGCCAGAGCGGCGTCCGCGCTGTCACACATGTCGTCCAGGGCGTCCTGCCCGGCGCCGGTTTCTTCGCCGTCTTTGTTCGCGTCATCCCCGACGGGGGCCGTCAGGTGTGTGGTGGCATTTTGCCTGCCGGGCCGGTCATCGCTGCCGTCTCCGTCCTGCCCGTCGGCGCGGAAAACGTCGTCCTCGTCCAGGGCCACGGGCAATTTCAGGCGCTCGTGGACGAACTGGCGGCTGATCCTCATGTACGGAGCCAGTTTGGGCAGGGCATCGGCATAGAGGGAAAGGTCTCCGGCCTCCTGCGTGTCGAAACGCCAGTAGGGCAGCAATTTGCGGTCCGTGATGCCCAGGTTAAGCAGGCACAGCGGGGCCAGCAGCTGGCTGGTCAGAGTGGCGGCCAGCTGCATGGCATCCGCCGCCAGCAGGTCGCGCCGGACCTCATTATGGATGGTGCCCAGGGCATTGGTGCTTGTTTTGCCGTCGGCCTGCGTGGTCAGGGTCCCGCCCAGGATGGCCTTGCTCATGCCCTGTTCACAGCGCGTCACCAGCTGGCCGGGGATGTCCTGGGTGGTGGTCGTGGGCGTCTGGAAGATGACCTCCATGCCCGCCGGGATGATGCCCGCCGCATCCTGCCCCAGGCAGCGCAGGGCATGCAGCAGCGCGCTTTTGTCCTCCGCCGTGGAGCCGGGCGGGTATTTGCCCAAGCGCAGGGGCAGGCCGTGGATCTGGGTGTAGGCGATATTGGCATTCAGGGCATAGGCCCGGATCAGGTAGGCCCAGGCCACGGTACGGAACAGGCCCGCACGCGGCAGCCAGCCGCTCTTGCTTTTGTGGGTGTGGACCAGCCAGCCGCAGGGCCACAGCTCCGCGCCCTCGGCGCTGCCGTCGCGCAGGCGCAGGCGGTTG
>ERZ773116.2768-NODE-2768-length-13533-cov-5.248182_pt1 | contig 13533 bp, 10 predicted proteins | sample MGYA00580563_ERZ773116 | MGnify/ENA primary metagenome ERZ773116 (study PRJEB29015, sample SAMEA2737864) | human gut metagenome | biome: human gut; feature: human-associated habitat; material: faeces | place: China | collected 2012 ... | reverse complement strand
CATCGGCTGTTGAGAATATGAAAACCCGTGTCGAGACCCGTGCCGTGGAGAACGGTTACGCCACCGCATTCACCGAGGGCGATGCCTGCGGCCTCTTCGTGGTGCGCGACGGAAAGGTGACGACCGAGAACATCAAACTCACCGCCACGCAGGCCGACGGCAAACCGGCATGGACCCTGCCGCAGGGTACAACGCTCTACTACAACTCCGCCGACCGATATTTCCTCTACTACCCCTATCAGGAAACATTAGAGGGAACGGTCGCCCCGACTGGCACAGATGATGCCGCCTTTTTCGCCGACGTAATCTCGAAATGGCAGCCGAAAGCCGACCAAAGTGATTACAAGGATGGCTACACCGCTTCCGACCTGATGACCGCCGTCGGCCAAGTGGGCAACAAGGATGCCAACGGCAAACGTCAGCTGACGTTCTCCACGACGCACCGCATGGCAATGGCTGTGATAGAAATGCCCGGCACGCTCTGCAAGTTCGGGGATTATCCCGACATCGTTTATTCAACCTGTCCGAACCCCGATTTTACAGGAGAGGCGAAACCTTATCCAGCAAGCGGACTCTACCGCTATCTTGTACATCCTGCGGCAGGAGGTGAACTCACCGTCTCCTATGACGATAACGGAACGACGCGCGAGTTCGCGATTCCAATTGTCGGGAACAGCCTTGTGGCGGGCAGTTACAAAACCTATAAGGTGGACGGCGGAACGACCATAGAGGAATACGCTTCCTATGCGGAATCGGGCATTGTCCGCATCGGGGACTTCTACTGCACGAAAGATAACGGTGCGACTGGTTATCTGATTCCGAAAGAGGCTGATGCCTCAGTCGTGCAGGCAGCTGATGTGGTCGGCATCGTTTTCCAGACGGACAAAAGCCGTATCGGTGCAAAGGAAAAAGAGAAGTTAGGCGGCGAAGACAAGGTGCATGGGCTGGTTATGGCCTTGAAGGACGCTTCGACAAACCAAGAGTGGGAGCCTTACGGCACAGACGAGGGTCTGACGAAATGCGATACGAAAGCCAAGAACTACAACGACCTCAGCGGCTATGGAAATTGTGAGCATATCAGAACCAATCGCGGCAACTTCGACAACTATCCTGCCTTCATGGCCGCCTACGATTATAACACGACCTGTCCGGTTCCCGCAACTACGACCGGCTGGTACCTTCCGGCCTCGGGTCAGTGGTGGGACATCCTGCAAAATCTTGGCGGCTGTCTGACTTTGGCGGATAAAGCTCAGCAAACCTCGACGAACTCCGATAATTATAATTTCTACTGGGGGAACCAAGGCAATGTTTCCGCCGCTTTAAACGCATGGATGAAGAAAATTGCCACAGACAGCAAGAATAATTTTAGAAGCGGTGACTGGTTTTGGTCGTCCTCGGAGTACTCGGACGGCGGCGCATGGAACTGGTGCGTGGGCTCCAGTGGCGTGTACTGTGAATGGCACGATAAGTACTACAGCCGCAATGTGCGTCCCGTCCTTGCTTTCTGAGGAACCGGTGTACTGACGACTGTTTCCAAAAGCTGTTAGGACAGTATTCGGATAAAGAAAGGAGGAAGTGTTGTATGCTCTTCCATCTGTTGGGAGAAGAAGGATAGAAAGATTTTGTTGAGTCTTGTGGCAGGTCGAGCTTGCAAGGTCTGCCGTGGTAAGAAATTGCATTTTGAATAAGAAGTGATACGTATGAAAAAGAAACGAATGCCATTGCAGCATAAAATCATTTTCGGATATACCATCTTAGCGGCGGTCATAGGCAGTATGATCGCCATTTTGATATATGAGCGGCGGCAGATGCGGGAAGTGGAAGGCAGCGTGGCACGGCTGTGGAGGATGTACGAGGACATACACATCGCCCATCGCCACGTCACCGGGCTTGCCCTGCAAGGCGAGGCTGCGGCAGGATGGAGTGCTGCGGAAAGGGACAAATACCATACGCATCGCATGAGAACGGACAGTATGCTCGGCGTACTCGGACAACGGGACTCTACAATCATACCTGGCGGCGAAATAGACACTCTGCGTCGCTTTCTTGCCGAAAAAGATACAATACTCGTGGCGATAATGGAAACTCATAGGGAACAGTGGAAGAGGGCTGCCATGGGCAAGCGGCTGGCAAAAGATCTACCCGGAGCGGTGAAAGAAGCTACCCGCAGAGGCAGTGAAAAAACGGAAGTACTCATCGCAACGGTCGCAGAATCGGAACTCTCCGGCAGCGTCATCACCGAGCCCGGCTAGACGGAACCAGCAAAAACGAGGCTTACCGTCCTGTACGACCGTATCCCGAAACGCTGTACGACCAGCGGGAGAGGAAACTCAAAAAAATGGTTCTCCTCGAACAGTCGAGGAGAACCACCTATCAAAAGTACAATATTCTATCTTCTCTCACCTCTTTGTGTTTACTTTTACGAGAGTAGCAGCGCATTTTTATCCGCTTTACGTTTATCTGCCCGGCAGTTTGCAGATCCTGTCAGGAATTTGCGCGTGTACGCCTTGGCGTCGGATATTCATCTGTCTATTGCCTTTTTAGCCGCTTTCTTCGTTTTAGAAAGTCTTGATGGAAACACCATCAAAATAATCCTGGAAGATGATAGGTCCTGTGATTGTGCGCTTCGATGTATAGACGAACTTCCGCACAGGACGGAACCACTCGGCATCCACATACAGAATCTGGCCGGTGTACGGCTCCAAAATCGGAAGGGATTTCGATGACCCGCCCAAACGCGGTCCAGTAACCCAAACCCTCTCACCCGGGGCATAGGTATGGTTGGTACTCATTTCTTGGTGAGGTATATAACAGACATTGCCAAAATAGGATCTGCCGTCACCTTCGCCCCACGACCTTGCCTGATACCAGCCGAGCTGGTGGGCGTGCGTGCACTTCTCGGTCAGGTCTATGGCTTCTTCGATGGAGCAGGTCTTCTCTGGAAAGAGGGTACCGCCGGAAGAAGCGTTCATAAGCCCGAGAGCCTCCATAAATGCCATGGCTTCCTTGGCCCAAGGGGCAATGCGGATGTGATCGGAGTATTTATCCAACCCAGAAACGAACTCCGTATATGAGTATACTCCGCACTCTTCTATATACCTAAGGGCACGGTACATCACGGCGGCCATCTCTTGGCGGGAGACAGGGGAGTCGTCTGCCGGGGCTTTTCCGCCAAGAGCCTTGTCCAGGCCAATGGAGGACGCCGTGGCCTCGCTGCCGGTAAGTTCTTTCACGAGATGCTCGGCCAGCGAGTTGAGCTGGCGGTGATTCAGGGGAAGTGTATAATCATTGCCAAGGACACTTTCATCCAAGAGGTTGTCATTGAGGGCGAAGTTCACACTACTCTGGAAGGCAGGACTCATCTTTGAGTCCGACTTTTTTTTGAGAATGAACATCCCCGGCTGTGCCGTGGTCTTCAGAAGGGCACTCTCCTCGAACTGTTTTGTCATGTCGGCCATGGCGTCCCTATAGCTCTCGTATGTTCCCTCTGTGCCGCTTGCCTGCCATTCTGCTTTGGTTATGTGCCTCTGGTCATAGCCTTCGGAGTGTCCGCACCAGATGCAACTGTACCACCATACATGCTGCCCGGCGGAGTTGACTCCGACATAAGCCTGGTCATCAGCAACAGGCTGATCATACTGATGAGCCCGGACCTCCCACGTTGGCCTGTTCATACTGAACACGTGTTTGTCATTGTGTTCGCACTTTCCGCAGATTTTGCAGGAATAATAATATTCCGGCCAATTGCTACAGGTGCCGTACCTGAAAACCTTGTCTGCCGCAGCTACCTTGTCGGTGAATACGTGGCTTGTGCAGAACGGTTTGGCTGCCGTCGCACCGGCTCCCTGTGCGGAGTGCACGTCGCCGGAGTAGGTTTTCAGCGAGAACAGTGTGCGGAAACTCCAGGTCGGACGGCTGAACATCGCCCTTACATCGGCTACAGCAGTCTCCGGGATAAAGAGCGTGGCACGCTGGGTATGGAAGAGGTAACTGAACTCGGGGCAGTAGATATCGCTGTGTTCCGGTGTATAACCCTGCATTACTGCGAATATGGCGCGTATGAACTTTACCGCATCGACTTTGTCGCTGAGCCAGACTTCCCTGATGTTGAATGGGCCTTGTATGGTATTGTTGACGTCCGATGCCACATCTCCATATATGCGCTCGTCATCGGTATCTACGATTACCTTGGTGACAAGCATATTCTTATGCCCGATGAACTCATCTCCGAACTCGCGCATGGCACGGAACGCCGCGTGATACGTATTATTGATGGTTATCACGTCAAGCGGGCTCACATCCGGGCAAGCAGCATCGGCCTCGGCGATTGAATACGCTTTCTGCGATGCGCGGTATGAGTCCTTGTTGAGCTCATAGTCCGTTGGGCTGCTCTGTGCCAGATCACGCATCGAGCCTTTTCCACCGGCTCCAACAGGCATGGATACCTCAATGTCGATGAAGTAAGGAGCGCTGCGCTCGACCTTGGCCTGCACTCCGTTGACTGTGGCGCTGATGCGGCTGCCGTCGATGTAGTAGTCGTTGTCCTTGAATATGTAATCGGTGTCGTACTTGCCCGAAGGATCTACCATGAACTTGATCCGGGCCTTGTATATGAACCCGTCCTTGAAGAACATGTCCCCTTCATCGTCCTCGCGGAAATCCCCGATCCAGTCAATCTCCTGGACTTGGATGCCGCCCGTGGCGGCAAGGTCTCCGAACTCGGTCTTCGCAGATGTGAACTGCATCTCGCGTGCATCGAAAAGCGACATCCCCGGGGTCGGAACCTGTATAGTGAAATCCACTGACTTGATCTTCGGCTTGCTCTGGGCCGAACTATCCAAAGGCAGCAGCAGTGCCGCCACTGAAAGTAGAAATAATATCTTTTTCATGACTCTACCTGCTGCCGTCTACGAAGATGAACCCTTCCGGGAAGACATATTCGTTGTTTATGTACTTGACTTCCAGTAACGGACATTCCGTGAATTCTTGATAGGTCTCCATAAGGAAATTCTCCTTCAGGCTGGAGTTCAGCTTGACAGTCTTGAGCGCTTTGCATCCGGAGAAGCAGAACCCTTCGAATTCCTTGACATTGGAGAGGTCGAGCGAGGTGATGCCGCTGTCCGAGAATGCGCTGTTGCCGACCTTGGTCACGCTCGCCGGGATATCCACATTCTTGAGGTTCTTGCAGCCACTGAACATGGATGAATAAATTTCGCTCAGATTCTCCGGAAGCATCACTTCTGTGAGATTGACGCAGCCCTCGAACATATCGTAACTCATCAGTCCGACGCGGCGTGGGAACTTGACGTTTTTCAGATTTATGCACTTCTGGAAACAGCCGTGGACTTCATCCATGACGTCGTTTTCGAAGACTACTTTCGTGAGGTTCTTGCAGCCGTAGAAAGCCGAACCCTGAACTATCTTGACCGAGGCCGGGATTACTATTTCAGTTATAGGAGTCTCGCGGAATGCCGAATTGGAAATCTCCGTCAACGTGGACGGAAGTTTCACGGACTTGATGGCGGTGCCGGAGAAAATATTGCCACGCATTTCCGTCACCGGATATTTTTTACCGTTGTATGTGACATAGTCCGGGATCACGATGTTCTTGCCGGCAACGGCCGTCTTCGCCACTTCCGAGATGAATGCGTGGGATGCGCCGCCGTTGTTGGAGTTGTGCAGGACATACAGGACTCCCTCGATGTCAACCGTAGCACCAGCCCCGACCTCCTCAATCACTTTCCCGGTCTGGCCGGACGCTGATGTCGTGATGCTTTTTTTGTTCGGCTGCGGATCCCAGACGGTCCAGTTGGCTTTGTGGGCGTTCTCATAGCCTCCGTGAGCATTGAAATATGCCTTGGTCTCATCACTGATCCACTTGTCTTTAAGTGTGAAGAGCGGAGTGAGGGATGAGCGGATCAGGGTTTTGTACTCGCGAGAGTCAAGCACGGAGGCGATTTTGTTGTGGATGCCGTTGATGACCCACTGGTAAGTGTCGGCGCCGTATTCTTCTTTGGCTTCGTTGTATTGCTCGACCATCTTGTTCAATGCGCCCACGCGAGCCCAAAGTTCGCCCTTGACGATCTCATCGTATCTCCAATGTGCCGGGGTGAGGGTTTTGATGTAGCCGTCGGCAAAGCAGTCGTCGAGCATCAGAAACTCGGCTACAAGGCTCTGGTTGTCGAGCTCATAGACATTCGGCTGTTTTTCACTCCAGTTCACCTGATCGGATGCCTCTCTCGGCGGCATCACCGGCTTTACCGATTTGATCCCATACGTTGCCTCGACAGGGTATCCGAGTGGCGCAAAAAGAGCAGTGTGGGTCTCCGGCAACCTGACGGTGGGAGCTTCGTCTTCAGCGTTCTTATTGTTGTCCGGCCCCACCATGGCGTCGTGGCGCTTTTGGAGTTCGCTGTCGAGACTTGAAGTGTTACCGGACTTTTCCGGAAGTTTTTTGGGCGCTACTTCCTGTTTGACTTTCTGTTCTATCTTCTTTGCGGCGTTCTTGAGTCTTTCCTTGAAAGACTGCGCAGATGCGCATGGCGCTCCGGAGAGGACAACCAGACTAAGAATAAGAAGTGTACGTGGAATAAGAAGTGTACGTGCGTTCATAAAATATTTGGTATTTAAAAATCCGTTGGCGGAATTAGATTGATAAAAAGATTTATGTATAAAAAGTTGTGCATATTGTTGATATTTAGCAAATTAAAACTTTTCAATAGAAAATATAGTAACACAATATTAGCAAAAAATCCTAACCCATACAAGCAAATAGTCGGCAATTTGGTCAATGAATCAGAGGAGTAGTTCTCAGACCTTGAAATAGAGGCATTGAACATGACATCAAAGGCTGTTGGCATTGACAGTGAGTCATTGTTGTTTGCAAAGTTACAGGAATATAGTATTGAAATTCACAATCTTATATTCCGCAGACAATACAATGACAGACGTAAAATTACTTTGTCCCTATGTAATACAATCCGGGAAAGAATAGCCGCAGAAATAGATGGAGGCGAAGATTATTTCTGCATTGATTCAAAACCGATAGAAGTATGTCGTTTTGCTCGTTCCAAGCGTTGCAGAAGGATGATGACGGATAATGAGTTATAAAGGTATGGAAACGGAAATGACATCCACCATGCCGCAGGAAATATACAACCAGCACCTGATGCAGCGTGGAGGAAAATAAGCTTGGGAGGCTATGGCGAATTCCGACCTTAAAATATCCGACCTTGACGAACATGCCGTCATGGGCGCGGTACCTGGGGGCATCAAATGCGGACGTTTGCCCGAAGCGACCATAAGGGAAGATTTGCCGACCATCCTCGAAAAATTCAACCTGTTGCATGAAGGAAAACTTAACAACGCTTCTGCGGTTTTGTTCGGACGTGATTTTTATTATTATCCCCAATGTCTGCCTCGTCTGGCGTGTTTCAAAGGTACGACAATATTGGTATGAAGTAGTAATTTCGTTATTGGATATCGAGGTGATATTTTTTTCTCGTGCAATAATTTTATTATTTTTATGCTAGTTATTTGAGATTGTGAACGCCAACGCAAGCAGCAGCAAGTGGAATCGTTGCCTTTTCGTTGCCTCGTCCTATTATAAAAAATACAACAGCCCAATTTTTCAGACTATTGCCTTTTTTTAAGGGTCCTAATAGGGTGCCTTGTATCTTATATTCCCTGCCCCTGTGTCGGTAGCGACCAGCGCAGCCAAGGTGTCGGAGAGGTAGGGCGTTGTGGCGCGGGGATGCAAAAATAGCCCTGGAAACCCGAAAAAACGAAGTTTTTTATTTGCTTTCTCGGATTATTTACTATCTTTACTTCAGTTATTTGAGGTGGTGAATATCGGCGTAATATGCGGAAAACAGAGCCGTCGCCTGATCGTTACCTTATCCCATCATAAACCGTGCAAATTTCTAAAGTCCAACCAACTGTATGGATTTAGGGCTAAACCATATAAGAATTGTGTGATAGGTTAAATGTGAGCATATACTCTTTCCCTATGAAATGCCACCCAATCCGTCGCACTACGGATATGGGTGAAGATTATTCTCACAATCGGGACTATATTGGCAAATATTGGAATCGCAAGTATATTCGGGCTATTCAAGCTGTTCTTAATAGTACAAAAGGTAAAATAGGCAAGGGAACATCTTTTTTCAGGAAAGCCTTTGGCGAAAATATCGAAGAGTACCATAAACTCCTTGAGATACCTGAAACCATGATTATTTATCGCTATTTCTTCGAATGGCTTGGGCTTGAAAATGGAGGAAAGAAAATGACTATTGAAATCTTAGGAAATGATTCAATATGCAATGCGTCAACACATTCATGGTGGAAAGCCTTTTGTGATTGCAAAAAATGTATCACCCAAAGAATGGGAAATGACATTGAATATTATTCACAGAAACGATTTTAGCAAATCATACTTACCGGAAACCTTTACATTGATACATTATAGGATATTACGTCAATTATCGACAAGCTATTATCGAACCCAATACGGATCTATATAAACTCAAACAAGTATACAACCAGAATCCGCTAAAAGAATTAAAGCGGAATCAGAAAATAAAAGGAAAGTAAAACTATGTAATACTGTCTGGTATTATAAATGCATGACAAAAGAAAAACCGTCTTACAACATGCTGTAAGACGGTTTTAGTGAGGTCTGAAGCAGACGCACCAGCCCTCGCCGTGGATCAACGACTACGGGCAGTTCTCCATCATGCCCGTACGCGGACGCGACAAGGTCGATGAAGAGAGCCGTCAGAGCTGGTTTTCGCACCAGTCGGAGGAGGCACGCCCCTACTATTATTCGGTATACCTCGCCGACCACGACATCAAGGCCGAGATCGCCCCGACCGAGCGGGCTGCGATCATGCGTTTCACGTTCCCCGAATCGGACGAGTCGGGCGTGGTGATCGACGCTTTCGACCGCGGATCGTACATCAGGGTCATGCACGACAAACGGACTGTCGTGGGATACACCACGCGCAACAGCGGAGGTGTGCCCGACAACTTCAAGAACTGGTTTATCGTGCGCTTCGACCGGAAGATCCGGGATTTCCAGATCTATGACGGCACAAAGCCCGTCGAAGGCGAACAGTTAGTCGGCGAACACGCCCTCGTGCGGGTAGGTTTCGAAACCCGGCGCGGAGAGCAGGTAACGGTGCGCGCAGCCTCGTCGTTCATATCGCAGATGCAGGCCGTGCAGAACCTCGAAGAGCTGGGAAAGGACGATTTCGAAACCGTGAAGGCCAAGGCGCAAGCACGCTGGGACGAGGTGCTCGGACGTATTGAAGTCGAGGGAGGCACGACGGACCAGTACCGCACGTTCTATTCGTGTCTATACCGCTCGACGCTCTTTCCGCGGAAATTCTACGAGATCGACAAAAGCGGTAACCCCGTCCATTACAGCCCCTACAACGGCGAGGTCCTGCCGGGCTATATGTATACCGACACGGGATTCTGGGACACCTTCCGCAGTCTGTTTCCGCTGCTCAATCTGGTCTATCCGTCGGTCAATGCCGAAATTCAGGCAGGACTGGCCAACGCCTACCGCGAGAGCGGATTCCTGCCCGAATGGGCTTCGCCCGGACACCGTGGGTGCATGGTCGGAAACAACTCGGCGTCGGTCGTTTCGGATGCCATCCTGAAAGGTGTCACCCCCGAGGAAGACATTGCGACGCTCTACGAGGCGATGCTCGCAGGACGCCGGAAGGTACACCCCACGGTGAGTTCCACGGGGCGCCTCGGACACGAGTACTACAACACACTGGGATACGTCCCCTACGATGCGGGCATCAACGAGAATGTGGCGCGCACGCTCGAATACGCCTACGACGACTGGTGCATCGCACAGGTGGCGAAAAAACTGGGAAAAACGAACGACGCTGCAATGCTGGAAAAGGCTTCGCAGAACTATAAAAACCTCTTCGATCCCGAAACACGCCTAATGCGCGGCCGCAACGCCGACGGCACGTTCCAACAACCCTTCAGCCCCTATAAGTGGGGAGACGCATATACGGAAGGGAATGCGTGGCACTACACGTGGTCGGTATTCCATGATGTCGAAGGGTTGATCGAACTGATGGGAGGCCGCAAAGGCTTCACGCAGATGCTCGACTCGGTGTTCGTCGTGCCGCCGATCTACGACGACAGCTACTACGGAGTCCGCATCCACGAAATAACAGAGATGCAGGTGGCGAACATGGGCAACTATGCCCACGGAAACCAACCTGCGCAACACATGATTTATCTGTACGACTACTGCGGGCAACCCGCCAAGGCACAGTGGTGGGCCCGCGAGGTGATGGACCGGCTCTATTCGCCCAAGCCCGACGGATACTGCGGAGACGAGGACAACGGGCAGACATCGGCATGGTATGTATTCTCGGCCTTGGGATTCTATCCCGTATGTCCCGCCTCGGACGAATACGCAGCAGGATCGCCGCTGTTCAAGAAAGCGACCATCCGCCTCGAAAACGGAAAGACCGTGGAAATCGAAGCCCCGGAGAACTCTCCGGAAAACAGGTATGTCGGAAAGATGCGAATCAACGGCCAAGTCTCCCAACGACCGTTCATTGAATACGCCGAAATCGAAGATGGAGCGAAGATACTCTTTGACATGCAGGTTCGAAAGTGATGTTTGTCTCTAAGAATATGAATCTTGCGGACTCCATATTGACAATGGTGTAGATAATAAAATTACAATAAACCGGAACGTAATGTTCCGGTTTATTTTCTATGAAACATGTCCGAAAAGGTGACGGTCTAAAAGCAATTCCAAATTTACAAAGCTGTTCCAGGTTCACTCAAACTCACCCTTGCATAGATATTGGCCGGATCATTCTTTTCTCTATAATAGCTTACACCATATACCTTGTTACATTCCATTCCGATCTCATATAACCAATCATCCAAAGTATAATCCCGATAGAATTCAGAGTTCAGATTCTCCTGCCCATCCGGATTCAATATTTTCTCAATATCCGCACGGCTAAACTTACCTGCCTCGATCCATATCCAAGCGTTTACAAACTCTCCGACTCGGGGAAGAAAGGGGTAATTCCAATCTACATCAACTTCGAGCCAATCTCTAAAATAACGATGTTCCATGCTAAACTTGATATGTGCGCCCATAATGTAGATTTTGAAGTGTGAGTGCCAAATACGTAATACAAATATAGGATTTTTACATCACTCTGCAAATGCTATCGAATTCAGTTTGGCTTATTCTTGGAAATGCAGTTTTATTTCAATGCGGCACAATATGTTGAGAATCTGAATATTTTTTTATCATGAAACAAGGCTGTGATAAGGCTGCAGTTGTGCTGTCTACTTGTTGCAATGACATTAATCTTAACGGACTTAGCTCTGAAGTGTAGAGTAAACTGTCATTCGTCCTGTCTGCCGTTGTTGCAGACCGATTTTGATATTGCTCAAAATCCTGAATTCAGACGAATACTCCCAACCATGCGAAATCTCAATTACATTATCTGCGAAATCTTCGTTTTTTGCGATGTTGTATTTGGCGTTGCTGTTCTTCATAAGCCTGCGTGTCGGCCAAATCCAATACCGTATCGACAATGCCGGTTAACGGATTTACCGCGTGGCTTCGTTGTTTGTGCTGCTGTTCCGTGTGTTGTTCTGCGACTTGTTGCGCTTGTTTCGGAGCCGGATACAATTCATTGAAAGCATTTGCCGAGAACTCTTTTCCCAGTAGCGAACCGTTGGCAACGATGCCTGCGTTGTGGTCGATGAAGGTCGCACCGTAAATCCTTCCCACGGGATTTATGCGGAACACGACATCGATACCGTCCGCTTTCAACAGTTGCCGAAACTCTTCCCTTGTATTGTCCGGGCTCATGGCGTCTTTGACTGTTTGCCGCAGCCGGTCGAGTGTCCCGTCCTGCTTCAACGCGCTCTTCGACCGCTCATAATACTTTTGAAGGGCCTTATAGCCGACATCTTTTCCGATACGGCTCGATTTGAACGGCGTGCCGATACCGTAGCCATCGTCGGTCATGGCACCGTAAATCACTCCGGCATAGTCCCGTCCGTCGACGGTTCCCGTACGTTCCTCGACCGAAACATTGAGCAGCTCCAACAGGGTGCGGAATTCTCCATACGACGAGCATTTGTAATTTCGCAGACACGACCGGGCGACGGACGAAATCTGTTGCTTGACATTCCCCTCGGAATAATTCACCTTCCGCAGGCCCTCCCTGTCCGTCAGTCCCTGTCCCTTGACGCTCGGATGCAGACCGTATTTCCGCTCCAAGTCACGCAGAATCTCCATCGAGCGCCGGGCCTCGAAATCGTGCGGGAGTTTGCGGCCCTGCTCATCGACACGCAGTGACACGATATGGAGATGCTCTCTGGAAATGTCCTTGTGCTTGAAAACGATATAAGGCTGTTCGCCGTAACCCATGCGTTCCATGTACTCACAGGCGATTTTCCGGAGCTGTTTGTCTGTCAGAACGGGATTAAAAAGCTGTAACGATTCGATAATTCGGGTCGTTACAGCTTTTATATAGGAAAATAGGTAACGAGAAAGCAACGGTTTATTTTCAGTTAATTGCACGAAAATTCCGCATATCAAATAACCTTTTGCGAGGTACAAATATTTTTCGGTATTGACAAATCTATTTGAAGGAGCCATTTCATCACAATCTCTTCCAAGCGCCCCTCTTTACGAGGGGCGCCGGCGGATCATTTTCTGCTTTCCTCGATCAGGTATCCGCGCAGGCGGTCCAAAAACCGAGTCAGCCTCAGTTTGCGGTTCACCACCGCATGCCGGGCCTGATCCGGATTCCGGATCCGCACGTTAAACAGCCATGCCACTGCTTCCGCGAACGTCTCCACACTTACCATAGAGCCGTCGATAAGGCGTCCTACGCCGAGGCCCTGCATCCCGGCAACGAGCTCCATCAGATCCTTCGGCGTGAATCCTTCGGCGAGGTAGATCGGAGACTTGGGACAGCGGGCGTCCTCCGGAGCATTCATAATGTCCGGATGTACGACCCGCAGGTGTATCATCCGTATCTCGAACTTCGTCAGCTCTATGGCCGCATCGAGCAGCGGCAGGAGTTCCGACGGAACTTTTGCCGCAGCGTCCCGGAGACGCACCAGCCGCATCTTCGCACGGGCCAGCGTATGCAGCGTATCCGCCGGAGAGAATCTCCCCGGCACGAGCAGCCGCTGTACGCTGCCCACATAGCGTTCATAGGAGGTTTCCGCCTCGCAGAGTTCTCTCTCGGACAATGGCTGGACAAGGGAGAGGCATACAAGGTGTACGAAACGGTTCTTTTCAAGGGTACGGGTATTTCGTGACATGGCAATATCGGTTTTACAGGTGTTCATGTTCATTGTCGTGGTTTTATCGGGTGAACAGTTGTTCGGATTCCATGTCTTCGGGGACGGCCCCCGCACCTGCGGCGTGCGGCAAAAGACGACAAGCCCCGGCACACGCCCGCTCCGGGATATACCTCGGCGTGCGGCATCGAAAGCGAAGGAGCCTCG
>ERZ773116.2719-NODE-2719-length-13719-cov-3.746780_pt1 | contig 13719 bp, 8 predicted proteins | sample MGYA00580563_ERZ773116 | MGnify/ENA primary metagenome ERZ773116 (study PRJEB29015, sample SAMEA2737864) | human gut metagenome | biome: human gut; feature: human-associated habitat; material: faeces | place: China | collected 2012 ... | reverse complement strand
ATTCAGATAACCAAAATATTCGATAAGCGAGTCTTTACCGACAAACTTCATCATTTCATCATAATACATTCTGGCATCTTCGGTCAGATTTCCATTCCAGCTATACGCAAAACGGGCAATATAGTTTCTTAACCGAATATTTCCCTGCGGGTCTTCATACCTGGTACCGCTTCCCGGAAGTGAATACATTGCCTTGATTAATTCCTTATTGAGCTTTGCGATAGGCAATAGAACATCTTCCGGTATTCCCAGTGAGAAACGGGTGATGGACGAGTCTTCGATGGAATGATATACTTCCATGATTAAGTCTGCTTCTTCCTTTCCCGGAGATTGGGCGGAAGGCTGTGTTGTTGTCGGCGCAGACAAATTTAGTGGCTTATAATTGACAATGTACCCTGATTTGGGGCGGGAAATGATGAATCCTTCCTTTTCCAATTCATAATATACCTGAATGGCTGTATTTAAACTTACGCCATACTCATTGCTGATAGTACGTAAAGAAGGTAATTTCTCGCCTGCTTTCCATATACCTGTTTTTATTTGCCAGGCGATAGTGCCGGCTATCTTTTGATATAGGATTTCTCTTTTCATGTTTATTCTGTACTTGGCAAAGATACAAAAATGATGTCTGTATCTGTTGTTGTTTGATTGCAAATAATTCATTCGGTCATTTTTTAATAATTGCTTGCCTATCCGGATTTACATCATTTGCTACTATTACTTCGTTCCACTATAGTGTTCCGCAAGAATAACTATAGTCTCCCTTGCGGATAACTATAGTGGAACGCAAAGGTAACTATAGTCAAACGAAGTAAAAATAGGCAGTGAGATTAATAGGCAGTGAAAGAAATAAAGATAGCATCTTGATGGAGAACTTTTGGCGATGCGTTACATCAATTACCTGATTCATTTTTGTATGGAAAAAGAAGATACTAGTTAAAGTGGCAGGGAACCTGGCAAGTTTTTTAAATAATGAACGAATAAAGTCCGAAAGCTTATTATCTTTGTGCCAATCTGTTAATTGAAAGTTTAATGAACTGCTGAAAATATCGAAATGAAGTTTTGGGAATCAAATCATCAATCTGTTCAGGAAGGGGATATGCAATTTATTGCACTTTACAAATTCTATTATCAGGATTTGTATGCTTATGGAGTGAGCCTGGGGTTCAATGCCGAAGATGTGAAGGATGCAATTCAGGAAGTATATCTAAAGTTGTATTTTAATGAGCACTTGTGCATTGATGAGAAGAAAATAAAGTTTTATTTGTTGCGTTCGGTTAGGAATCAGCTGATTGATTGGGAGCGTACAAAGAAAGATACGTCTTCTATAGAGGAGGAAAGGAGCTTTAAATTATCCATATCAGTTGAAGAAAGCTTTATTGCTGATGAAGATGATTTATTACTCAAAAAAAGGGTGAATAGAATTCTTGATTTGCTGACAGATCATCAGCGGGAAATAGTCTATTTACATTTTATAGAGGAAATGCCTTATGAAGAGATTGCGGTAATGCTGGATATGAAAATTCAAACGGTGCGCGGACAAGTCTTTAAAGCGATGGAGAAATTAAGAAAACTGGATTCAAAAGATTATTTTCTGTTTTTTCTTATCTTATACCTGCATGGCGTTTCTGTCTTTAAATAATTGAAAAAGAGTATTGTATACGGAAGGCGGGGAGCGTAAACCTATACCTCTCTGCTTTTTTATTTATTTTTTTGAGGAAAAAAGGAGATGAAAGGCATACGAATCTCGTATATATAGTAAACAGGTCTTTAATTGAAATAAATAATGAAAGAATATTCATCATATACTACAGCTGATTTTTTGAACGATGATTTATTTCTTTTCTGGTATTATTCCGGAGAAGGAGATTATTATCGAAAAATCATTGCCGATTGTCCCGATCGTGAGCCGTATTTAAAAGAAGCGATGGAGAGACTGGCGGCGTTGAAGTGGGAAAAGCCGGTTTTACCCCCAAAAGAAGTGGATAATGCTTGTTTGAAACTGGAACAAGCCATTCAAAATCGGAAAATGTCTCAACGTAAACATCGATTGTATAAGATGAGATGGTGGAGCGCTTCAGTTGCGGCAGCTATTCTTATCCTGTTTGTTTCGGTAGAGGTTATTTGGAAAAGTGCTCCGGCAATTGATTATCTAGCTTTGTTGCAAGTGAATGACTCTGTGTTTATGAGTGGTAAAACGCAGCTTTTTGTTGACGATCAGTTGAAAGAAACTTTTGAAGGTAATCCAGATTTGGCTTACGATCAAATGGCGACAGATGCTGGTGAAGGGGAATTTAATAAATTAGTTGTTTCGTATGGCAAACGTGCCCGTGTCACTCTTTGCGATGGTACGAAAATATGGGCGAATGCAGGAACGGTGCTTCTATATCCAACACATTTTGAGGATAAGAAGCGTGAAATATATGTAGATGGAGAAATATATATTGACGTGACTCCTAATCCGGAGAAACCTTTTATTATTAAGACGTCGGATATGGGAGTAAAAGTGTTGGGAACTTCTTTCAATGTTTCGGCTTATCGGGAAGATGTAGAGAAAAGTGTTGTGCTGGTTACAGGTAAAGTGGAGGTAACAGCATCTAATGGAGAATTTGTACGTATTTTACCCAATGACCGGTTCAGGCAATCCACTGATAAATATGTGGTAGATAAAGTGAATGTGGAGGATTATGTGTCGTGGAAGGAGGGACGATTATCGTTTAAAAACACAGAGCTTGGCGGAATACTCAAACAACTGTCCAGATACTATAACGTAAGAATTGATTATGATAAACAACAACAAATCACTTGTAGCGGAAAACTGAATTTGGACGATACGATCGAACAGATATTGAATACTATCACAGAAACGGCTCCTGTGGTAATAAGTAAAGAAAACAATGTTTATAAAGTAACAATAAAGAAAAAATAGCCTATGATTAATATGTGAAAAACCATACTCTAATTTATCCTTTTGAGAGAGAAAGGATACCAGCCAGTTTTATTCGTAATAGAATAGCCTTAAAATATTGAAGTATAATTTTAATTCTTAAACAGATGAATGAAAAACATCAAAAAAAGAATCACACTTGCCTAAGTGTGAGAAGGCCCTTTATATGCTTTTTTCTAGCATTGGGTGTGTTTCTGCTATCCGCTTTTCCTACTGAATTGTATGCCCAGAAGAAAACAATTACTTTGGACTATAAAGAGTTGGGACTAATGGAACTTTTTAAGAAGATAGAAGAAAAGAGTGATTATGTCTTTTTCTACTATGACGTATTGATAGATAAGGATGTGAAGGTTCCTGCACGTTTCAAAAACATGACAGTAGAGCAAATTCTGGATAAAGTTTTTGCTAACATGGAGCTTGCCTATAGCATTAATAAAAAACAGATAACTATTAAAAAGAAAGTATTGCAGGAAAAAACGAAGAAAGAAGGTCAAAGCTCTATTGTAAAAGGAGTGGTATTCGACCAGTCTCGTGAACCGTTGCCCGGAGTTAGTATTGTAGTGCAAGGTACTAATATCGGAACTGTCAGTGATCTTAATGGAGCTTATTCCATTCATGTGCCTTCGGATGATTCGAAGATTATTTTCTCCTATATAGGTTTCGCTCCTGTGACTTATTCGGCAAAAGAAATGAATAAGCTGTCAGAAGTGGTGTTGGTTGAAGATACAAAAACAATTGATGAAGTGGTTGTGGTGGGATATACGACCCGTACACGTGAGAAATTAATCAGTTCCGTCTCGACTATAAACAATCAGGAATTAGTTAAGTCCACAGTCCCCAATCTGGAGAATGCGTTGACAGGGCGTGTGTCCGGAGTCTTTTCCCGTCAGACCAGTGCTGAACCGGGTTCAGATGGTGCCGATTTGAAAATTCGCGGTTTTGGTTCTGCTTTGGTGGTAGTAGATGGTATTCCGGGAAGAAATTACAGTGATATCGATCCTTCCGAAATTGAGTCCGTTTCCGTATTGAAAGATGCATCGGCTGCCGCTGTTTATGGGATGCAGGGAGCAAATGGAGTTATTCTTGTAACGACCAAAAGAGGAGGAAAAAACAAACCGACGACATTGGATATCAATACACGCTTCGGATTGCAAATGCCGCATAACTATCCACAGCCCGCATCAACCCCGTTGTGGCAGACATTAGTCGGTGAATATTATGCTAATATGAAATTGATTAATGATAAGAACGCGGTGATTACTCCCGCTGATATGGCTACACGTGACTATGCTTATAATACCAATTGGTATGAGGAAATGATAAAGAACGCTCCCATCACCCAGTCCAATATCAATATTTCGGGAGGCACAGATAAAGTCAGTTATTTTATTTCAGCCGGCTATTTATATCAGGGAGGTATTTGGTCAACAAATTCTACTGATAAGAATCGTTTCAATTTCCGTAGTAATTTGGATGCGGATATACTGAAAAACTTGAAGTTATCTGTCGGAGTGGGAGCTGTCATTAACAGTCTGAATTATCCGAGATCCGCTTCGTATGAGATAGCCCGCAAAATGAAAGATATGGCTCCGAATATTCCGGTAAAGTGGCCGGGGCATGACGACTATTATGCTTTTGGTGGGGAAGGTACGGTGAATCCGATGGCATTGGCGGATAAAGAGGCATCCGGATATTCCAAGAAAATAGCCAAGAATCTGAATGTGGATTTTTCTTTAGAGTATAAGGTTCCCTTTGTAGAGGGGCTTTCTTTGAAGGCTACGATGGGATATACGCAATCTGATTCGTGGAATAAGAACTGGAATATGAATATCGTTTATATGGGCTATCGGGAGGATGCGCAGGAATATTATGAGAGTGCTTCCGCCTCTAATGCCAATAAAGCAAGTTTGAGTTTGGAAGATGGTTTTTCCTATAATATAACCGGACAAGGTTTTATCAATTATATCCGTTCGTTCGGGAATCATAATATAAACAGCGGACTGGTCTTTGAATTTTCGGATGCGGAAAACCGTTCTACTGTTACGTCTCGTGGAGAATTTCCTTCTACTGTGTTGGATATGATGGCGGGTGGAATTGCCAATAAACAAGTGACAAATAGTGAAGTTTTCCGTAAATACAGGACGGCTTCTTTCATCGGTCGTTTCTCTTATGATTACCGTTCCAAGTATTTTGTCGATTTCAACTTCCGATATGATGGTGCCCAGTATTTTGCCGATAAGTGGGGTTTCTTTCCCTCTGCCTCTGTAGGATGGATGCTGACAAACGAAGAGTTTATGAACCCGTTGAAGAAAGTCTTGAATGAGTTTAAAATTCGTGCCTCCTGGGGAGAATTGGGTGACTTGTCGGCTGCCAGTCAATATTATGCTAATAATGAGCAATACTATTTTCAAAGCGGCTATCAATATCCGGGTACTCCGATGAATTTTGGTGACCGCACCATTTATGGATTAAATCCCACCTTGAATCCTAATCCTGATTTTACATGGGCTACCTCGTCAATGATAAATGCGGGTGTTGATTTTAAGTTGTGGAATGGCTTGCTTAGCGGATCGGCAGATGTGTTCTATCGTCAGCGTAAGGGACTTCCGGCACAAAAGGCCAATGATAATGCAGGAGCATTGGCTACTTGGTATAACTTAGACCATGACAACACCCGCGGTTTTGAGTTCTCATTGAATCATCAATATAAAATAGGAGAAGTCAACTATTTTGTCGGAGGAAACATGTCGTGGTCCAGAACCCGGAAAGGGAACATTGAGCACGGAAGATTTACAAGCGGTTATGACGAATGGAAATGGAACACTGAAGGACATTGGAATAACGTACGTTGGGGATATAACTGTATTGGACATTATCAGTCGTATGGAGAAATAGCCAATGCACCCATGCATAATAATTCGAATAATAACAGTGCCATATTGCCGGGTGACTTAAAGTATGAAGACTGGAATGGCGATGGCTATATTGACAATTATGATCAACGTCCTATTGGAAGAAATGCTTATCCGGAGTTGGTATATGGTATTAATCTGGGACTTTCCTGGAAGGGAGTTGATTTCTCCATGTTCTGGCAGGGAGGGGCATTGTCGGACTTCCAGATCGGTGCTTTCGATATGGATGCTTTCCAGGAAGGAGCTACCAACCTGAACACTTGGGAATATTTCGGCGATCGTTGGCATCGTGCCGATTATACTGATCCGAATTCAGAATGGATACCCGGGTATTTTCCGGCAGTCCGAGATTTTACATCAGTAACGATCAATCGTCTAAGTTCTAACTTTTGGATGTGGAATGGAAGTTACATTCGTCTGAAAAACGTGGAGTTGGGATATACTTTGCCACAACGAATTACCCAGAAGGCTAATATCAAACAGTTGAGGATTTATGCGAATCTTTATAACTGCCTGACCTTCTCCTCACAGAAATTCTTTGATCCGGAACAGCTTGAAAGTCAGTATTCGTTTGCCAGCTATCCGCAAATCATGTCATTTAATGTAGGTATAAATCTTAAATTCTAACAGGTTATGAAAGTAAAATCTATCATATATATGGTATTGGCATTGAGCTTGTGCTGTGGATGTAGCGATTGGCTTACTGTCGATTCGAAAACCATTCTTAGTGAAGAGGACATTGCCAAATATCCCGAACTGGCAGAAGCACAGTTCTTATCCAATTATGCGGAATTACGTAAATCAATCCATTGTATCGGTGACGGAGCAATGTCGTACAGGCAACATCATCTGGATGCTTTTACCGATGATGGAGCGAGCAATATTACCTACGAGAATGGGGTCATGAGAAATAACACTCCGGGTACTGTTTTTGGAGGAGTCTTTTCTCAAAGCAAAGGTGAAATATTTGAGGCGGTATGGAATTATAAGACAATCAACATTGTTAATAAGTTTATCGCCACTTATAAGAATTCGGATAATGAAGGGGTGTTGAGTACAGTCGGTGAGGCTTATTTTATTCGTGCTTATCTGTATTTTGAGATGGTGAAACGATATGGGGGCGTGCCTTTGTATTCAAGTCCGTTGGATGATGTAAGCTCCATCAACAATCGTTCTACAGAGGAAAAATCCTGGGATTATATAAAAGATAACTTGGACTCGGCTCTTGTATTGCTTCCGAAAGTACAGCGTATTGCATCAGAAGATCGTGACCGTGCCAATCGGTATACAGCTTTGGCGTTGAAGTCGAGGGCTATGTTGTATGCGGGGACTATTGCTAAGTATGGAAAAGTTTCAAATAATAGTTTCCAGGGAATCCGCAAAGAAATGGCGAAAACATATTTATTGGAAGCGGCAAAAGCAGCAAAGGAAATCGTTGATGATGGTAAGTATGCGCTCTCTACTGAATTTGGCGATTTGTTTAATGGAAAAGATGAAAATAATAATGAGATAATTTTCCGTTTTGCTAACGTTGCCAAGACAGGAGTGGCTGTATATGAGGATTACTGGTATCAGTCTTATCGTATCAAACGGGCCGGTTACTGTGCCTTTATGGTTCCTCCTTTAGATGTTGTCGAACAATTTGAAACATTAGACGGCAAGATTCAGCCATTGGATTATGCCGCTTCAAAGAATAATCCCGAAGATTTTTTTGCAAACCGTGATAAACGTCTGGATGCCACAGTTATTTATCCGGGAGGAGAGTTTTTGGGAGAACGTTTCTCTATTTACCGGAAAACACTTGTAAAAAGGACAGATGGAACTACTGAAGAATATTCTTATGAAAAATCTGAAGATTGGATGGGAGCGGGGAAAGTGCCCGGTCACGAAAAATACATGAAAAGTGGAGCAGATGGTATCTTCTTGAACCTTTCCGCCGCAGGAACTACTAACTGGGGATTTTTTCTGAAAAAAACACTGTATGGAGTGAAGAGGCTGGATGATTATCTTATACAAGAAAACGATCAGGATGCTGTCGTTATTCGGTATGGCGAGGTTATTTTAAATTTGGCTGAAGCTGCCGTTGAGCTTTCAACCTATGGAGTGAATGACTATTTAGCGGTTGCCCAAGTCGCTTTTGACCAATTGCGTAGTATACATGGAGGATTGCCTGCCAAAACGATGGACTTGGAGGTTGTACGGCATGAACGCCGGATAGACTTGATGTATGAAGGATTCCGTTATTGGGACTTGAAGCGTTGGCGCATTGGGGAAGAAAAGATGCACAATAAAACGTTGAAGGCTCTCTATCCCATTCTTCATATCGATGAAACAACTTCTCCTGCCTCCGTTTATTATACGTTGGAGAAAGTAGAAGCACCGGATTTGGCTACGAGAGTGAAATGGTTCGAGGAAAGAGACTATTATTGTCCGCTTCCTTTAAGCAAAAGCCCGGGTATCGTGCAGAATGACGGTTGGAATTGATAACCCTAAAAGAAAAGAATATGAATAGAGCTAGATTATATATAAATATCAAACTGTTACTTTTAGCAGTGTTAACACTGAATCTGTCAGGGTGTGAACTTGACGAACGTGTGGACGATTTGACCGGTGGCTACGAAGGCGCTTTTATTGACAGGCTGACCGGCGAAAAGGTGGCTACCGAATATTATGGAGCTAAATTAAAGTTACTTGATCTGGAGTATGGAAATGTAGCGGTTCCCTTGGAGTATAACACACTTCCTGAAGGAACATATCGCAATACCAAAGTATATCCTTCCCGCTATAAAGTATGGGCGAACGGACCGTTCTTTGAGTTGGATACCATTTATGGTGATATTCGTAGTTTTAAGAAAATGGACTTGATTGTTACCCCTAATGTAACATTGAAAATCAAGAAGGTGGAAGTGTTGTACGGCATTACAGCGAACGTCACTTTTACTTATCAGGTAAATGACGAACGCTCCAAGAATCAGGAAATAGGATTGGTATATGGCAAAGAGCAATATCCCGGACAACGTACGGCTATGAATGAAAGCGAAAGCGGTTCACATACTTACAAACGAATAAAGAAAAACTTGACAGAATTGTCGGGAGAATTTACGGAGACTCTGTTCTTAAACCCTAACAGCACATATTATCTAAGAGCTTTGGGACGTACGGAATCAGCAGGAGATTACTGGAATTATTCAGAACAGACTGTGATTAATACGACAGATATTGATTTGTCTTCCTTACCGATTGAAGCCGCTGTCGGAGTAAGTAGTGCCACTTCTGCTGTTTTGCAGTGGGCATTTCCTCCCGTTGTTGACGAGATAAAGGTTTCTTATACGGATCGGGATGGTGAAGAGGTGATGGATAAATTTAAACCTACGGATTATTCATACGTTGCCAATTTGCCTCATAATAAAAAGAGTACAATCAAAGTACAACTTCTGGCGAAAGGAGTTTCCGGTCCGGAACAAACGATTGAAGTACAGACTAAATCTTTGACGGATAAATATGTACCTGCCTCAAACACCCGTCCGGAAAATGTTCCTTTCTACAATGATTCGGAATTTAAAAAATCATTATCCGGTGAATGGGCATTGATATATGGTCCTACAATCGGCGAAGACTGGTCCACTACCGATTTACGTTTTGAATATTTCGATTGGTGGGACACATGGTTGATAGGATTTGCCGACCGTATGCCTGCTTGCCAGGATATAGAGAACTTTAAATCACTGACGATTCAGGGAGAAATACAAACATTGGTTGATATTTTACCTTTTGTTAATCTGGAAACACTTTCTATCATAAAGGGTAAAGGTTTCTCGGTGGATAAAACGATTAATCCGAAAGTTGACCTGACAGTTCTGAAGAAACTGAAGAAACTTAACACAGTTATTATAGGACCGGATGTGCCGCTTACTAAAAAGAATTTTGATGATGCGGGACTTACACATCTGACGATTACCAACTAGGTCGGTAATCACACTACTCCCTTTGACAAGCGAATGTGTCTAGTGGGTAACATCGGATACATTCGTTTTTTAAAAGAAATATATAAATGAAAATATAAATAGTATGTGTAAGATTAAATGTTTATTTCTACTGATGTTGATCGTATTGTGTTCTTCCTGCAAAGAAAGTACAGAAGATGAAAAAGCGATGCAACAGATGGTGGAACGTTTATTTCCGGAGTATGCTTCCCAATTTAGTTTTGAACAATCAGAAAAGATTGATAAAGATTGGTATGAAATAGAAGCGCAAGGAGGAACAGTACGAATACGGGGAAATAACGCAAATTCGATGGCTGTAGGGCTGAACTATTATCTGAATCATTACTGCCTTACCTCTGTTTCCTGGTATGTGAACGATACGGTGGAGATGCCGGAAGTATTACCCATGCCACCGGCAAAAATAACTTCGACTGCCCGTTGCAAGAACCGATTCTTTCTTAATTACTGTACCTTCGGTTATACAATGCCATGGTGGACATGGAAGGATTGGGAACGGTTGATAGACTGGATGGCTTTAAATGGAATCAATATGCCTTTGGCAATCACCGGACAAGAATCTGTCTGGTATCGCGTATGGACGAAATTAGGATTGACGGATGAGGAAATACGGAACTATTTCACAGGGCCTGCTCACTTGCCTTGGCATCGTATGTCTAACCTGGATTATTGGCAGGGGCCTCTGCCTAAAGAATGGCTGGATACACAAGAAGCATTGCAGAAACAAATCGTAGCCCGTGAACGTCAATTTAATATGCGCCCCATACTTCCTGCATTTGCCGGACATGTACCGTCGGAACTTAAAAGAATCTATCCGGAAGCTAAGATTAGCCGGATGAGCTCTTGGGGAGGTTTCGAGGATAAATACAGAAGCCACTTTCTGGATCCGCTTGACCCATTGTTTGCAACCATACAGAAAGAGTTTCTGGAAGAACAAACTAAGTTGTTCGGAACAGACCATATTTATGGGGCAGATCCTTTTAATGAAGTAGCCCCTCCAAGTTGGGAACCGGAATTTTTAGCCAATTGCTCGAAGCATATTTATCAATCGATGACGCATGTCGATCCGGATGCTACTTGGTTACAAATGACATGGTTATTCTATATTGACCGACATTTATGGACAAACGAACGGGTAGAAGCTTTCTTGAAAGCAGTCCCTCAAGATAAACTGTTGCTACTGGACTATTATTGTGAGAATACTGAAGTCTGGAAGCAGACAGATCGGTATTTCGGGCAACCATATTTATGGTGCTATTTAGGAAATTTCGGAGGAAATACAATGCTTGCCGGAAACACCAAAGAAGTGGGGAAACGAATCGAAAATGTATATACCAATGGTGGAGAAAACTTTTCGGGACTGGGTTCTACTTTGGAGGGGTTTGATGTAAATCCTTTCATGTATGAATATGTTTTCAGTAAAGCATGGGATTGTAATCTGCCGGACTCTGTATGGATAGAACAACTGGCAGACAGGCGAATTGGCTTGAGAAACCAGCAAATGCGTCGGGCATGGAAATTGCTTTATGACAGTATTTATACAGCACCAGCTGCTTTGGGACAGGGGACATTGATGAATGCGCGTCCTTGTTTAAAAGGAAATGGCAATTGGACGACTACGCCTACGGTAGCGTATTCTAATGAAACTTTGTTTGAGGTATGGGAGATGTTGTTGAAAGCCGGAGAACATCGACATTCTGCTTATGAATATGATGTTGTTAATATAGGAAGGCAAGTGCTGGGGAATTATTTCGGGAAGCTTCGCGATGAATTTGCGGAAGCTTATTCCCGGAAGCAATTACCGCTATTAAAACAAAAAGGAGCTGAAATGAAACAACTACTGCGTGATGTTGATACTTTATTAAGTACACAATCTTCTTTTTTACTGGGAAAATGGATTGAAGATGCCCGTTCATTAGGTACAGACGAAGCCTCTAAAAACTATTACGAAGAAAATGCCCGCACGCTGGCCCAGCGCCGGGCTTTGCTGGAAAAACGCTTTGCCGATTTTGCCGCGCTGGTGCTGGAAAGCGGGCGCGCCTCCTTTGCACTGTGCCAGAATGTGTACTGCGCCACGGATGTCCGGCATCAGGGGCTGTCGGTGGCGCTTGCGTTGAGCCAGAGCATCCTGCAGGGCAGCAGCGGCGCATGGCGGATGCAGGGCGGCGGCTTTGCGGGCACCATTCAGGCCTATGTGCCGGAAACGTTGCTGCAGCGCTACCATACCGCCATGGAGCGGGTGTTCGGCCCGGGCAGCTGCTATGTGCTCCGGCTGCGGGAACAGGGCGCAAGACAAGTGCTGTAACTGCAGAAGCAACAAAAAAGGGTCTGCTGCAAATTTGCAGCAGACCCTTTTCAATTTTTGATTCAAATGGACTCAGCGCAGCGGGAAGGAATTGGTCTCCTGCTGGGCTGCAAGATGCTGGACCGTTTCCGAGGTCGAGGTGCCCAGCCGGAAAATGGAGGATGCCAGCAGCTTGTTGTAGACACGGTAGCCAAACAGCACCACGTTCTTGACCGCTGTGAACAGTAGCATCGGCACGAAGGTGACAGAGAAGGAAACGAGCCCTTCGCCCAGTGTAAAATCGTGCAGATGAAGGCTGCCCAAAAACTCATCCAGAGAATCCTTGAGTTCGCCGCCGCCCGAAACGGTCCGCTGTTCTTCCTCCGAAAGCACAGCATACGACGAAGGCAGTTGGAGCTTTTTCATGAACGAACACTCCTTTCAGGCAGAAATCCGAAACACTCAGGCGGCCAGACCTGCGGCCACGGCAGGATCCTGTGTGTCGGTATTCGTGGTAGTGCCAAACATAGAGCCGAACAGGTTCTTCAGCGACAGGTACATGCTGCGCACCTGTGCATAAGCGTAGTAACCGGCCAGTCCTGCCATGCCGACGGTGGCAACGCGGCTCCAGGTATTCATACGGTTCCAATTGTGTTTGACCACACCGGTCAGGCTCAGGCCGTCGTACAGACCCTCTTTGAAGGTATTGATAAAGTACTGGAAGGAACCCCGGCTCAGCATATAAACGCCGTTCACCACCACATTCATGGCATAGGTGACCAGAACTTCCGGGTGTAAGGTAACGGTGTAGTCACCGACATTGAAGCTGTAGTCGGCACCGCCGTCGAGGTAGGTCATTTCTTCTTCCGAGAGAACCGCATAGGAGGCGGGCATCAGCATGGTGCTCTGATATGTATGATCCATAATGGAAAGGCTCCTTTCACTCGTGAAATCCGCCCAAAGGCAGACGATATGTTATCTGAATTGTAGCATATCTGTATAAAAATAACAAGGGATGCGGCGAAAAAAAAGATGATACCTTTGTGAACAAACCGTGAACGGACAAGAGAATAACTGCGAACAGACGATGGAAACAGTGTGAATGCGGCGCTTTCGGCCGCTGAAAAAATGTTCCGCAAAAACGCAAAAAAAGGCACCCGCAGCCGGAAGCTGCGGATGCCAAAAGGGGAGAAAACACTTATTCGCCGCAGGGGGTGCGCTCGTACAGTGCAGTCAGCTGTGCGATGTGTGCTGCAAGGCTGCCGGGCATAGGGCTGCCGAGCCGCCACTGCCAGTTGGCACCCTGGGTGCTGGGGGTGTTGATGCGGGCCTCACTGCCCAGATGCAGCCAGTCGGCCAGCGGAATGATCGCCATGTCCGACACACTGGCAAGGCAGGCGCAGATCATGGCCTCGGTCAGATCCTCCGGCTTGCAGCGCAGGTAGCGGCAGGCATAGGCCACATCTTCCGGGCTGGCATTGGTGCGCCAGCCTTCGGTGGTCACGTTGTCATGGGTGCCGGTGTACACCACGCTGTTGCGGGGGTAGGTATGAGAACGTGACCACCGAAGGCTGG
>ERZ773116.2717-NODE-2717-length-13722-cov-3.445818_pt1 | contig 13722 bp, 13 predicted proteins | sample MGYA00580563_ERZ773116 | MGnify/ENA primary metagenome ERZ773116 (study PRJEB29015, sample SAMEA2737864) | human gut metagenome | biome: human gut; feature: human-associated habitat; material: faeces | place: China | collected 2012 ... | reverse complement strand
TCACCGATGAGATCTCCCGCGCATGGTCGGGGATGTCCACCCGCCAGTACAAAAACCTGAAAGGTTTGAAAAAAGAAAATCTTCGTGATAACATGACCACGCTGGAACTGGTGCTGAATATGCTGGCGGAGGCGACCACTACGGAAATTTCCAAGCAGAAAGCACCAAGCACATTTTCAGAGAACATAGCGGTTGCCCGCGAGGGCGGTGAGGCCGCCGGAATCGCACGGAAGGCGGTTGAGGAACGCACAGGTGTTCCTGTCATCACCTCCAAGAACGCCGCGCAGCTCAATCAGGTCGTGACTGACCTTTTGGAAGGGGCAGCCGCAGATATGAGCGAGATGCCAGAGGAAAAATAGCGTTTTCGCATAACGGTTTTTCATGCGGCCAATTAGCAGCTCTTGAAATCACCCATTAAAAAAGTTTGAGAAAAGTTAAAAAGAACGGAGAATTCCGACTTGCACATGGCATTTTTGAGCCGAGGGTTCAAAAATCTACAGTGGTACAGCATGACAAAGGGAAAGCCTTGTGATCTCAATGATTACAAGGCTTTTACTATTCCCTCAAAAGCGGCTTTTTCCCCTATTTTTTCCCCTGCGCGCTCGGCGGCGGAGAAAAAATGTTGTGTGCCTTATTCGTCATTGGGATCTTTGCACCTCTGTGAAGGCGTTCGTAGTGCCCTTTTCCTCATGCCACGCAGAAGCGGCGGACGGTGGCTTCACGGGTGAACGCGGCAGCAACATCGGGCATTGCCTTGCGTAGCGCGCCGGTGTCGAGCCTCGCGCTCGTGACGCTCTTCCATGTGATTTTGTACTCCCCTGCCTGCACGCTCTCAGCGTCGCCCATAGCCGCCTTGATTGCGTTCTTGATCGTCTCCGCCTCGGCAGTCGCCTCGTCGATGAGGGCTTGAAGCTGCCGCAACTCGCGTGCCTTGGCTTCCATTTCGTTGATGCTCATGGTCTGTACCTCCTTGTTATTTTCGGGGCGGCGGCCTCCTGAGTCTCTATCCGCGTCGGGAATTTCTCTCAATCTCTTCTGACCGCCGATCATGAAACATTGTTTTGTTTCTCCCCTGCTGTGATTATAATATAGCATATCTTGCGCAAGAAGTAAATTGACAGAATATACAATCTTGCACAAGATTATTTGTGCACGTCGCATATTGCGCAAGACTTTACATTGTGCTACAATATAACCATACTGGGAGAGGTGTGCCAATTCGCCAAATTTGCCAGTGGGGAGGAAAATATATGTCAAATAAGAAAAACAATTACAAAAATGCGTGGATAGCTGAAAATCTTGACCGCATCAACCTGACTGTGCCAAAGGGACGCAAGGACGAGCTGAAAGCCCACGCAGCAACACAGGGCGAAAGCGTGAACGCATTCATTAACCGCGCCATAAAAGAGACCATAGATCGAGACAAATCGCGCTGACCGCCTCCAGAGAGCACAGCGGGCAAAAAGGACAAGCCTTGGAATAAATCCAAGACTTGTCAGTCAGACCTGCAAATGCAAGTGTTGCTTTGTCTATCTGGAGACCGTTTTAATATATGCGTCCATACGCGCGGCGCTCTCGCGCTTCATTTCCTCGGTTACATGTCCGTACACATCGAGCGTAAACGCTGCCGTTGCGTGTCCCAACGCATTCTGCACCGTCTTGATGTCGTCACCGGCGCGAAGTGCCGCGGTCGCGTAGGAGTGTCGCAGATCGTGAAAGCGTGCGTCAGGGCGTCCGATCTCCTCCGCTACTTTTTTAAATGCTCGATATACAGTCGACTTTGTGAGCGGGCGACCGATTTCGTCGGTAAAAACAAGATTATCATTCGTCCACAGCTTGCCGACCCTCAGACGCTGTTGTGCCTGCTCGCGCTTGTGCTGCTTCAAAAGCACCATGACAGCCGTAGCAGGTGTGATATTGCGGCTTCTGCCGTTCTTCGTGCTGCCAAGCTTAAACCCGCCGCCCTCCTCAATCTCATGCAAAAGCGCCTGCTTGCTAACCGTGATTGCCCCTGCCTTAAAGTCAACGCAATCCCATGTCAGGCCGAGTGCCTCATCCTCGCGCATTCCCGTGAAGAGCGCGACCGTCAGCAGCGTCTCAAAGCGTGTCCCCTTGATCGTCTGCAAGAACGCCGTGATTTGCGCATCGTCCAGCGGTGCAAGCTCCTTGTGTTCCACGCGCGGCAGCTTGCAGGCGTCGGCGGGATTGAAGCACAAATAGCCGATCTCCACCGCTTGACGCAGCGCCTTGTGCAGTACACCGTGAATGTCCTTGATCGTTTTGGGTGAAAGCCCTGCGGCGCGCGTTTTGCTCGGCTCTCCAAGGGCATTGTAAAACTGCTGTATCTCGTGCGTGTTGAGTGCCTCCAGACGCACAGCGCCGAGCGCGGGCTTGATGTGCAGTCGGATATTATCCGCGTATATCTGCCGCGTGCGCGGCTTGACGCCGCCGAGGTAGGTCTTTTCCCATATATCGAGCCATTGCCCCAGTGTCTGCTTATTCGGTGCAATATAGGTGCCGCTGTCCTGCGCAGCCGTAACCGCTTTCAGCTTCTGCATGACTTCCTTTTGCGTCCTGCCAGTGATAGAGCGCCGCCGTTGCTTTCCTGTTCCGAGGTCTACGCCGTCTGTATAGCGCGCCTCCCAGTATTCGTATTTCTTCCCGTTGAGCGTGCGGGAGACCTTCCGCACTGTGCCGGTGCCATTTGCACGCTTTGCCATGAAAAAACCTCCGTTTCTCTCTTTCTTTTTCCCGCTCCGCGTGCTATAATGAAACACGCAGAGAATCCTTATTCGTCATTGGGAGCTTTGCACTTGCCCGCCGAGGTATTCGCAGTACCTCGGCGGGCGTTTTTATTCTTTGCCGCTCTTTAGGGCTTCTAATTCTTCTTCTACACAAAAGAAATAATCACTAATAGGCTCTGCAATAACGCTCTTTATATTAATTGCATCGTGTATAAAGGTAGTCGAGCGACTTGATGGAATATCCGCCGCAATGCGCTTCTTCTCATCTGCACACAGTAGAAAAAGGTCTCCAAGGCCATCAATAACCGCAGAAATGCAACGTATAGCATCATTAAGGGAAGCGTGTCCATCATCTGAAATAGCATCCAAATCCGACAATATAGGGATAAGTCCAACTACAGCGTTAACAAGTGACTGTCCCCCCTGAATTTCTTTTTTACCAAATATGGCGTCATAGACGTCTTTTTGTAAATTGCTGTATTGGTCACTTTCACCCAATAGATAATCGGTGGAAACGTTAAGGCTCCTCGCCAATTTCTGAACCGTATCTAATTTTGGTTTTCGCGCCCCGGTCTCATATTGCCCTATCATCGAAGGCACAACGCCGAGCATTTCAGCGAGTTCTTTTTGTGTTAGTCCTGCAAGGCGGCGTGCATGCTTGATTCTATCACCTGTAGTAAAATCCGATACCATGTTATCACCTCTGGTTTATGATAACACGGCATGTAAGAAAAATCAATAAAAAAATTAGCAAAAGTGCTTGACAATTCGCATTCGCTGTTCTATACTTTCAACATCAGCAAAAGTATATTAAAAATAGCAAATGCGTCTTTAGAAGGGAGGAAAAATCTATGCGCATTGATCGTGTGAAACTTGCTGCAGCAATAACTGCCGCCGACATTAGGCTCGGAGCACTGGCCGAGCGTTCGGGTGTTTCCCGCGCGACTATTACAGCGATTCGCAGCGGAAAATCTTGCTCCGAATCTACCGCAGTTAAGCTCGCCGCAGGCCTCGGCGTCACCGTTGCCGAGATCGTGCGGCAGTAATGCTGCAGCCGGTGCCCGAATCGGGCACAATCGGGGGCGCAGGCGGTACGCCCGCGCGTAGCGCAAACAAGCCGCCGCAATCAAAAGGAGGATTCTCAATGACGAATATTTTGCACATGACCGCCGCAGAGCAGCACATAGCGCTCGCTGGCATGACTCCAGCCGAGCGCTCCGCGCTTGCGGTCGAGCTGTTCAGCTCGGCCACGCCGGAAATCCGCGGGGAGATGCTTGCCCTTGCGCACAACATGGCGGAGGTAAGCAAGTGATGGAAAAACTCGCATTGACCGTTCCTGAAGCCGCTGAGCTGCTCGGGCTCTGTCCCGCGCGCGTCTATGAGCTCTTGCGCACGCCCTCGTTCCCGTCCTTTAAGTGCGGCTCACGCACGATAATATCCGCCGAGGGTCTGCGTGAATGGGTGAAGCAACAGGCGACAGGAGGTGCAGCCGTATGAGCGACAAGAAATTCGACACCGTTTCCGCCGTTAACGAGATCATCGCCAATGCCGGAACGCTGTTAACACTACTCGACTGCATTCAAGCAGAATCTGCCATTAGCCCCGTCAAGCGTGAAATGTTGGGAGATTATGCTACTTTCTATGAGGGTGAGGCGCAACGTGTGGACAATCTGCTACACGCGGCGGGTAAATTACTATGGGAAATCGATGAACTCGGCAACGGCATTTACAGTGCGCTTTGTGCCGCCGAAAAGGAGGTCACTTCATGAGTAAGAAACCAAGTAGAAGGCTTGCAGAGATCAACGAAATTGCCGAGGATATGTGGTGCAGCACAGTGAACTGGTCACCGCACCGCCCTGCGCCAAGGAGCTTCCCGAAAAGCCGGAATATCTCTTCCGTCTCACCCTTGGTCTACATCCTGACCTTGAAGATGACCGGACTATCACGCTGGAGTTGCCTGCGTCTGCTGAATCATTGAGAAAAGCGCAGAAGCAGCTCGGAGCGGACGGCTGGGAGGGTGTTATGGTTCTCGACTACGATGGAATCATCCCAAAGTCGGCAGAGTTTGCCGACCTGCCAATGGAGCTGGATACCTTCAACGAGTTTGCAGAATCTGTGAAGAATATGCCTTCCCGTGAAAAACAGCTCCCGAAGCTGAAAGCTCTGCTGGAGCATTTCGCGGTAACGGATCTGGCTGCCGCTGCGGGTCTTGTTGAGCATATCGGGGATTACATCCTCACGCCGGAGATCAGTTCTCCGCAGGAAGCGGCCATTGATGAACTGAACTTCACAATGAATGTCCACTCGGCGGAACTGCTCCTGCCTCATGTCAATCTCTTCGCCTATGGAAACGAGATCATCAAGTATCTCTTGTAGAAACACATTCCCAACGCAGTGCGCAGAGTTCACCAATTCGGATACCTGTACACAACGCCAGCAGGATGCCAAATCGGCACGGATCCAGGTCTTCTTGCAGATAGGAAATGAAGCGCTCCCGCTCCTCTCTTGACAAAACGCGCATTTCCTTTTTCCTGATCTTCGGATAGTTGATCTCCGCCGCAGGAAAGATTCCCTTGAACTTTGAAGCAGTAAACTTCAGGATCCCATGTAATACGACCAGAATATCATGTACGGTCTTCGGGGCAAGCTCATCTTCAAACTGCAATTCTTTGATAAAATCGTCCATCAGCTCCGTGGTAAATCCCAAGGGGCAGCATTCGCCAAGTTTGGGAATGATATGCTTTTCAACTACTGTGCCGTATTTGATATATGTTGACTCTTTCACCTTACTTCTCTTTGTGTGAAGCCACCCCAGACAATAGGCAGAAAATGGGGCCTTCATCTTGAACGTTGGCATAGGCTGTCCATTTGCTAACGCCGCTTTGCACTTTTCCGCTTTCTCTTTGGCCTCGCGATATGTTTTTCCATAGCAGTATCCATACTTGATTTTTCCAGATAGCTCGCGCCCTTTGCTATAGCGAGCTTCCCAGCGACCATCCCGCCGTCTGAAGATATTCTCACCCTTCGCCATTTCGTAATTCCTCCTTGCGCAATGATTTTGTGGGTTTAAGCCCATCCAGACTGTCGGTTTGACTGCGCTGAATCTCTAAAGCTACGTAATTCCTTGCATAATATTAACACAGGCTGACAAGATCCCACTTTTTTCTTCCATTTATCCGCTGAAGTAATTGCATTCCTATGTGCAATATGCTACAATACGAAAAGACAATTAGTCTTTATCATTCCCGTGGAGTGGCAAACTCCACGAAAATAGCGCTTATGCATCAGCAAATCATTAGAACCAATAAAATGATTTGCTTTTTTCTTGGCGCTGATGAAGCAGGCACCTACTTAACGAACGTGCATTACGCATGGCAACGGGGTCAATTGAATGAGGAAAGTTGAAAATACGAAGCAGGTTTTTATTGAAAGTGCGGTTCGTATTGTGGCCAGAGATGGATTGGATAAAGCAACAACAAAGGCGATTGCAGCAGATGCTGGCTTGAATGAGGCAAACATCTACCGATGTTTTAGAGCAAAGAAGATCTGCTGCGCGCTGCATTCCATATGGAAGATGTAAACTTTGCATATTTCCTTAAGCAAAATCTTTATGTCATGCATATGCAGGATACCACGTGGAAAGACAGAGCATTTCAGCTATGGCCTGTGAGCTGGCGGTTTATTCTGGAAAGAAGAGACGACTGCCTGTTTTATCTGCAATATTACTATTCTGCAAATTGCCGCAAATACGCATATGAGGAACACCTTAAATGCTTTCAGGAGATGTTTACAACAATGGAACAGACGTTCAAGCCGGAAGCGAATGTCAGCATGGTGCTTCATCAGGTTTATGATACGATGCTTTCTTTTGCAGCAAGAGTACTTGGCGGCGAGATGCCGGATGATGACGTGACCACACAATGGGCCTTTGAACAGATATACAGCTTTGTTGTACCCAACGTCCGTGAAGAGTGTTTGATCCCATCTGCCTCTGCGATAACCTGACGGTGCAGACATCAGAGACTAAAAGTGTAGGGATGTGGAATATATGGCGTCAACAGCAACCGGCTGTTTGGCAGAGGAACGCTCTGCAGATGTAATCATTCAGATAGCTAAACCTGTGCTGCGGCAGAAGAGGCTGTACCTGATAACAAAGCGCGCTTTTGACATAGTATGTTCTTTCTTGGGCCTGCTGATTTTGGCAATCCCGATGATGATTATTGCATTGATCATCATCATAGACTCGCCAGGTGCTCCGATTTTTAAGCAGGAGCGACTCGGCATCAACGGAAAGCCGTTTATGATTTATAAATTCAGATCAATGCGCCTTGATGCGGAGGAAAACGGCCCGCAGTGGGCAGACGAGCATGATCCAAGATGTACGCACTTTGGCCAGATCCTCCGGCGCACCCGGCTGGACGAGCTCCCCCAGCTCTATAATATTCTACGCGGTGATATGAGTTTCGTTGGCCCACGGCCTGAACGGGCTTATTTCTACAGGGAATTTGAGCAATACATTCCGGGGTTCTCTAACCGCCTGCTGGTTATGCCGGGACTGACTGGATATGCACAGGTGAACGGTGGGTACTCGCTGAAGCCGGAAGAAAAAATCATCTACGATATGGAATACATTGAGAGCCAATCTATCACCCTCGATATCAGATGTCTCCTAAAGACTGTACATATCGTTTTTTCTCATGAAGGAGCCCGGTGATATTGCGCGTTAAAGTTCTTAACCCGTAATAAAGAACAAGTAAGAGAGATTGTGAAAAAATGAAACGTGACGTTCTTTTCCTCTGCCAGTTTTTCTATCCGGAATACAATTCCTCCGCAACACTTCCCTTTGATACTGCCAGATATTTGGCGCAAAGTGGATATTCCGTTGATGCCCTATGCGGCTATCCAAGAGAATATAACACCAGCGGCGAAGTTTCGGCCAGAGAAATGAAGGATGGCGTTTCGATTCATCGGCTTCATTACATACAGTTCAGCCGACGCAGTAAGCTCGGCAGACTGATTAACTATTTTTCTTTTACACTTTCGGTACTGCTTCATATTTTTGAAATTAAGAACTACAAGACGGTCATTGTCTATTCGAACCCCCCAGTACTTCCTATCGCTGCAATTTGGGCAAATAGACTCTTTAACACGAAAATCATCTTTGTGTCCTACGATGTTTATCCAGAAGTTGCCTACGCCTCCGGCAGTCTGACCTCCGGCGGGGTGATTACCCGGGTGATGCAGGGTATCAACCGGTCGCTGTTCAAGCGTGCCGATGCCGTTGTCGCCCTGACGGACGAGATGCGGGAGTTCCTGCTGCGGAACCGGCCGGAGCTGTCGGAGGACAGGGTGGTGACGATCGCCAACTGGGCCCACGAGGCCCCGTCGGAGGGGGCAGCTGACGCCCGCCGGAAGCTGGGATATGCTGAGGACGACTTTGTTGTGTCCTATTTCGGCAATCTGGGCGTGTGTCAGGACGAAACGGCACTAATTCAGGCCATGGAGCTGCTGAAAGACCGGCCGCACATCAAATTTATGGTGGCCGGGCACGGAAGCAAGCTGCCTCTCATCCGACAGGCGGCAGAGCATCTGCCCAATGTCCGGATCTGCGGCTTTCTTACCGGAGCCGCCTTCGGCCAGGCCGTTGCAGCCAGCTCCTGCGGCATCGTCAGCCTGGAGCGCGGCCTGATGGGCATGTGCGCTCCCAGCAAGTACTACAGCTATCTGCAGGGCGGTCTGCCTGTTCTGACCGTGGCGGAAAGAGAGTCTTATCTGGCAGAGGAATCCGTGCGCCAGGCGGTCGGATTGTTTTCGGAGACAGGAGACGGCGCGCAGCTTGCACAGAATATCCTGTCGCTGTACCAGAGCCCGGAAATGTGCGGAAAAATGTCGAAAAACGCGCTGATGCTGTATACCGGGAGGTATGCAAAAAGCGTCGGTCTGGCCAGGTATGCCGCCTTGTTTGAGGACATATTCCCCTCGGCCAACTGAGGAGCCGGCCTTTTATGTGCCCGCTGGAAGCCGGTGCACACCGTAACTCAGGTCTTTTTTCCCCGGATGACACGCCATCCGGGGAGACTGGATAAAAAATTTGTGAGGAGGATTGTTATGGCAAAACCCAGGCGTCGTTCGCGATTTCTGACGGTGCTTCTTTGCCTGTGCCTGTTGGCGAACCTTGTTCCCATACAGGCTATGGCTGCCGGAGCAGGCAGAAACAGCGAGCGGCCAACTGCATCCGGTGCCGACGGCACACAGATTGGGAAGGGCAGCTCCATCGATGGGACGAGCTACCATGTGACCTCTCTTAAGAACTATACGATCGCGCCGGATATCACCGAGAAGGTCATTATCACCAACAATGACGCGGGCAATTCCCAGACGGTGGCCAACGTCATGGAGGTCAGCACCGCCGGAGGCCGGGCCAAAATCGTGGCCGGTTACGGCAACCGCAACCCCAAGGAGCAGGGCTGGACTCTGAAAACCACCACGGACCAGGCCCATGTCTATGAAAAAGAGTCCGGCCTGAACGTGGTGGGCGGCGTCAACGCCTCCTGGTTCAACATCAACACCGGCGAGCCCTCCGGCTATCTGGTGATGAACGGCGTGGTGCATCACGACAACTCCAGCCGCGCGTTTATCGCCGCCTTTGACGACGGCTCGGTGAACGTGTTCCGGGAGGGCACCACCCTGGCCCAGGCCGAGGCAGATCAGAGCGCCAAGCAGGGCAAGACCGTGAAGATCCTGGAGGCCGTGGACGCCCTGGTGGCCATGGTCTGGGACGGTAAGGTGGTCATCACCGAGTCCGGCAACAGCGGCTACTATCCCCGCACCTGCGTGGGCATCAAGGCCGACGGCACCGTGGTGCTGTTCCAGGCCGACGGCACCATGGCTCCCCGCTCCGTGGGCTATACCGCAGCCGAGGAGGCCCGGATGATGGTGGCCCTGGGCTGCGTGGCGGCCATCCAGCTGGACGAGGGCGGCTCCTCCACCTACATCTCCCAGCGGGAGGGTGAGCAGGATCTGACCATGCGCAACACCCCTGCCGGCGGCAGCGAGCGCGTGGTGTCCGGCACCATCCTGGTGGTGTCCACCGTGGCGGCCTCCGGCGAGTTTGACCACGCCGCCGTCACCCCCGACGACGAGTACTATACCCCCGGCTCCTCCGTCACCCTGACGGCGGACGCCATGGACTTCTCCGGTGCTCCCGCCAAGGCTCTGCCGGAGGACGTGAGCTTCACCGTCAGCGATGAGACCATGGGCACGGTGACCGCCGCCGCCGTAAACGGCAGCAGCGCCTCCGCCACCTTTGTTTCCTCCGGCAAGACCGGCGATGTGACGGTGAGCCTGGTCAGCGGCGGCCAGACGGTGGGCTCCGCCGTGCTGCATGTGCAGAACCCCGACCGGCTGGCCTTTGCCTCCGACGAGGTGAACCTGAACTATAAGGACGTCAGCGATCTGGGCTTCAAGGCCACCTATCAGACGGAGACGGTCCATCTGCAGGATAACGATATCCAGTGGAGCATCTCCGACCCCAATGCCGGCAGCTTCAGCGGCAACCGGTTCACCGTTACCGACAATGTGAAGTATTCCGGCAGCCCCACCGTCACCGCTGTGCGCGATGACCTGACGGCCTCCATCACCGTGAACATCGGCATGGAGCCCACCATGATCCTGGACGGCGGCGACGAGGACCCCTGGGACTATTCTACCATCGGCACCACCGTGGAGAGCTTCAGCGGCCTGGCCGCCAACGCCGTGGCCACCTATCACTACGCGGGACGCGGCGGCGTGGTGAAGGGCTCCGTAGTGTCCGACACCGACGAGGCCTATGCCGATATCGTCCGCTTCGGCCACAACGCCGTGAAGCTGGAATACGACTGGACGAATATCAACGGCACCGACGGCGCCTGCCTGGGCCTGGGCGACAACCTGGCCATCGACGGCACCCCCACCGCTCTGGGCGTATGGGTCTACATTCCCGAGGGCGTTCCTGTCCCCTGGCTCCGTGCCCAGATCGCCACCAGTACCAACGGCGGCCAGAGCTGGACCAACGCCTATATCAACTTCAGCAGCGGCAGCGGCGCCTCCGGCGAGGGCCTGAAGACCGGCTGGCAGTATCTGGAGGCTGATCTGACCCAGTATGCCGGTGCGCTGATCCGGGTCAACAGCGGCATGCTGTTCCGGGCTATGGTCACCACCGGCGGCATCGGCTGGTATACCACCGACGGCACGAAGCTGGACAAGAGCGACCTGAAGGGCTATATCCTGCTGGATAACCTGTGCGTGGTGTACGGCGCCAACAACCAGGATGTCACCGCTCCCGTGGTGAACTCCATCCAGCTGGTCAACGACGACGGCACCAAGACCGAGCTGGAAAACGGCGCGACCCTCAGCTCCGGCAATCTTCGCTTCTTCGTTACCTACGACGACGGCGAGGAGACGGATCCCTACGCCACCGGCGTGGAGTCCGCCTACTTCTACTTCGACGGCACCTACCGGGGCACGTATGACCGGGACAACCTGGGCAGCACCTCCGGCCTGATGCACTTCGGCAGCGGTCTGCACTCCATCACCTTCTACCTGAAGGACGGCTACGGCAACGTCACCCGCGAGACCCGGTATTTCACCGTGGCCGCGGAGGAGACGGACGTGCCCGGTGTGTCTCTGGACCTGCGGGGTGAGCCCACTGTGGGCAAGACCTGGCAGCTGGCGCTGACCGCCACCGACCCGGCGTCCATCACCTCCCTCAGCGCCAATGTCTCCGTTTCCCGCAGCTATCCCGTCACCGGCGTCACCTTCCCGGAGGGCGTTACCGGTACGTATGACTATGACGCCGCCAAGGGCGTTGTGTCCGTGAGCATCACGGCCATCGACCACGCGGTATACACCGCCGGTGCCCTGGCTGTTATCGCCGTGGACATCCCCACCTCCGTTGCCGAGGGCAGCAGCGTCAACGTGCAGGTCACCAAGGGATCTTACGGCTGCAAGCAGACGGAGGGCCTGGACATCAGCGACCTGAACCAGTACGCCACCGGCTTCACCACGCCCGTGACGAACCGCCCCATTGAGGCCATGTACCGCATCCAGGCGGATACCGCCGTGGTGGGCAGCGCAGCCGCCGCCTCCGTCACCGTGATCCGGGACGGCAAAGCCGCCGCCGGCGTCAGCGTGTACGCCAACGATGTGCTGCTGGGCGTTACCGATGAAAACGGCCGGATCGACATCTCCAGCCTGACGGCCGCCCAGGGCAGCGTGAACCTGCGGGCCGCCGACGCGGAGGGCAACTGCTCCTATCAGATCACCCTGTACAGCTATGACGCTGTGGGGGATGAAACCGGCGCTCCCTATTATGTGATCTATAACCTGTCCCAGAGCGCCGACGGCAAGACCGTCACCTGGATGAGCAATCCCGTCCACAGCGCCGCCCGGGCCGTGGCCCGGATCTCGGCCAACGCCGACATGACCGGCGCTGCGGAGGTGGAGGGCGAAAGCCGCCTGATCTCCTACTCCTCCAGCAAGCAGATCAACCGCGTCAACGGCGTGTCCCTGACGGGCCTTACCGCCGGAAGCACCTACTATTACCGGGTGGGCGACGGATCCGTCTGGTCCGACGTGCGCAGCTTCACGGTGCCTGCCGCCGAGAAGCAGACCCGGTTCTTCCTGCTGGCGGATATCCAGGAGGAGGCCGCTCTGGAGGGCATGGGCCGCATCGCCGGCTGCCTGGCCGGGCAGTATCACTTCGGCGTCCAGCTGGGCGACGCAGTGGATAACGTCCGCTACTACAACCAGTGGCAGGATGCCCTGTCCCTGTTCACCCTGGACGGCATCCGCGATACGGATATGATCCACGTCGTCGGCAACCACGAGGCCGACGACAGCGGCAACGGTGCCATCGCTGCCAGGAGCGTGTTCGGCGTTCCCGCCGCCTGGTACTCCGTGGAGCGGGGCGACGTGTACATCGCCGTGCTGAACCACACCTCCGATAAGGATACCATCCAGCAGTTCACCCAGTGGCTGGTGGAGGATGCGGCCAAGAGCACCTGCACCTGGAAGGTGCTGGTGACCCATGTGCCCGCTTACTACACCAACCCCACCGGCGGCGGTGAGACTTATGTGCAGTATCTGCCCGCAGCCTGCGACGCGGCGGGGATCGACTTCTACTTCTCCGGCAACGACCACAGCTACGCCCGCACGGCGCCTATGACCGGCGGTCAGGTGGACGAAAACGGCACGGTGTACTACATCTGCGGCTCCACCGGCGGCAAGTCCTACTCCATCGTGAACAATCCGGACTTCCACTTTGACGTGGCCACGCTGAACTTCGACAGCGTCTATGTGGACGTTACCGCCGACCGCTTCCAGGCCACAGTTACCGCTTATAACGTGGCCACCGACGGCACCAAGACCGTTCTGGACCAGTACACCAGGCGCGCGGTGCCGGTCTGCCAGAACGATGAGCACACCTATACGTACAACAGCGACACGGACGTGCTTACCTGCGAGGTCTGCGGATATACGATCGGTGCAAAGGACAGTCAGTACCCCGGCTGGGCGAAGGACGAAAAGACCGGCAGAAATCGTTATTTCGCCGGCGGTGTTTCCGTTACCGGCGTTATGATCCTTTCTGAGGGAACGTATTCCTTCGATCAGGAAGGCCTGGCCTATCAGGGCACCTATGTGATCTACGGGGAACAGTGCGTGTTTGAAAACGGACAGTTTGTCCGCTGCACGACGGCCGACCTGATCGACGCCGGACTGTGCGGCCAGACCGCCAATTATGTTCTGTATCGCAACGGCCGACTGATAGTTGACGGTTCCGGTGCAATGGTGGATAACATTCCGAATCGGACTCCCTGGGAAGCGCATAAGCAGCAGATCCGACAGGTCGTCATCGGTAAGGACATTACTTATATCGGTAAGTTCAACTTCTACTGGTGCAGCAAACTGGAGAGCGTGAGCTTCCAGGAGGGCAGCAAGC
>ERZ773116.2692-NODE-2692-length-13838-cov-5.957847_pt1 | contig 13838 bp, 10 predicted proteins | sample MGYA00580563_ERZ773116 | MGnify/ENA primary metagenome ERZ773116 (study PRJEB29015, sample SAMEA2737864) | human gut metagenome | biome: human gut; feature: human-associated habitat; material: faeces | place: China | collected 2012 ... | reverse complement strand
CCAGCGCCTGCCGGTAGGCAGCCAGCCGCTCCAGGGTGATGTCCACGCCGTCCTCTCCCCCCACGAAGGCGATCCGTTTGTGGCCCAGATTGGACAGATAGCTGACACTGGCAAAGACCCCCCTGCCCCGCTCCCGCTGGAGGAAGCGGCAGTTGATCCCGGGAATGGGATTGCCCAGCACCACCACAGGCAGCGTATCCGCCAGCTCCCGCAGGGCTGCCCGGTAGCTCTCGCCGGGGGCATTCAGGTCCGCCTGGCCGCCTACGATCAGCACGCCGTCCACCCGCTTGTCCACCATGGTGCGGAAATAGTCCGTCTCCCGCTTTGTCCTCTCCCCGGCCCGGTTTGCGGAAAAGGCCGTATTGCACAGCAGCAGAGAGTATCCCGCCGCCTGGGCCGCAGCCTCGAACTCCGTGAACATGGAGGAAAAATAGGGGTTTGTTATGTCCGGGATCAGGACACCCAGGGTCATGCTCTGCCGGTTCACCAGTCCCCTGGCCAGGGCATTGGGGCTGTAGTGATGGCGGGCCATTGTCTCCTGAATGCGCCTGCGCTTCTCCTCTGAGACGGGAGCCGTGCCGTTGAGCACCCGGGACACCGTGGCCACGGAGACGCCGCATTCCTTCGCGATCTGCACAATGGTCACATTTTTCCCCATGGGCACCCCTCCTTTGATTTCTCTCAAAGTATAATCCAGTATGAAAAATGTTTCAAGTCCTTTTTCGGCGATGGATAAAAATACGGGTTTTCCCACAAATCAGGGAGACACGAATTATATAGTTTGACCACTTGAAATGAAAACGTTTTCATAATACGATGGTAACAAATTCAAAGCCAGCCCAATGAAACCGAAAGGAGCCATGTTATGAACCCTCAATTTCTCCGCGAGCTGGAGGACAGCCTCTATCTGCACCGTCCCCTTCCCCTGCACCGGGAGCAGAGCCTGGAAGCCTCTTTCCCGGCCAAACGCGTCCTGGACAGGCAGAGCATCTGGACCCGGGACTGCCAGAGCATTGTCCCCTCTGCCGAAGGGACGGCCACACTGCAGCGGCAGAGTACCACACTGACCATGACAGCCCCTCTGCGTGCCTCCGTCTGGCCCGGCGGAACAGAATCCGACGGCGACTATGAAAACTTCGGCACCGCCCAGATGGTCTTTTCCTTCCCCCTGCGCAGCTGGGAAAAATTCAACCGTCTGCGCTTTCAGGTCCGGCCCCATATCCGGGGTGCCCGGGTGCTGCACCTGAATGTCTCCATTGAGAATCAGGGCAAGATCCCCGTGCCCGATGAATACTTCCGGGAGGGTGCTACGGTATTTGACCTGGAAAATGGGGTCTGGCAGGACTGCATCTGGGAATTCCAGTCCATGCCCCGGGATGCCGTTACCAAGCTGCGGTTTTACGTCTTCTGCAGCGGTCACGACCTGTGCGCCGGAGACAGCCTGGAATACGTCTTCCGGGACATCGTTCTGGAGCAGGTAGAGCGCCCGGAGCACGAGCACGGCTGGGAGCACCCAGCCCCCTGCATCCACCCCTCCACCGTGGGCTACTGGCCCCAGGGCCGCAAGACCGCCGTGGGCACTGTGAAAGCGGATATGTTTTCTCTGGTGGATGCCGAAACGGGCAAGGCGGTATTCTCCGCCCCGGTACGCCGGGAGAAGAACCAGAGAGGCAGCTTCAGCGTGCTGGATTTTTCCGACTTCACCACCCCGGGCAATTACTATCTCCAGGCTGGGAATCAAGTGAGCTGCACCTTTGCCATTGCCCAGAACCTTGCAAAGGAAAGCCTGTGGAAGGTCACAAACTTTTTCTTCTGCCAGCGCTGCGGCTTCCCGGTACCCGGAAAACACAGCACCTGCCACCAGGATTTTCTGGCCAACCACCTGGGAGAGACCATCTCCTTCGGCGGCGGCTGGCATGACGCGGGAGACGCTTCCCAGCAGGCCGCCCAGACCGGCGAGGTGGTCCAGGCGCTCTTTGAAAACGCAAAAGCCTGCAAAGAGGATAAGATGCTCTATCTCCGACTGATGGAGGAGGCCCAGTGGGGCCTGGATTTCATCCTGCGCACCCGCTTCGGCGACGGCTACCGGGCCACCTCTGCCGGGGCCACCCGCATTACAGACAACCTCATGGGCAACTTTGACGATGTGCCCACCCGGGTCCATAACCGCGCCTATGAAAACTTTCTCTTTGCAGGCATTGAGGCCTATGCCGCCGAAACCCTCCGGGGCTACGACGATGCGCTCAGCGGCAACGCCCTCCACGCCGCCATTGAGGACTACGGCTTCGCCTGGGAGAAATTCCGGCAGACCGGTGTAGACCCTGCCCATATGTTTGAGCACACCTACAATTCCGGACTGTCCCAATACTATGCGGTCATCGTATGGGCAGCCAGCTGCCTGTTTTCCGTCTCCCAGAAGGCCTGCTATGCCTCCGATGCGGCCCAAACCGCCCGGAAGCTGCTGCTCTGCCAGGAGACGAATCCGGAGATGCCCATCCGCGGCTTCTTCTACCGGTCCGAAAGCCATATGCGCATTGTCCACTTCAACCATCAGGCCCGGGAGCACCAATTCATGCAGGCACTGGATGCCCTGTGCCGCTCCCAGCCGGACCATCCGGACAAGCAAAAGTGGGAGCACGCCATGGCCCTCTACGGAAGCTATGTGAAGGCCATCGCCGGAAACACAGCCCCCTATGGGATGCTGCCCGCCGGTGTGCACCGGGCGGACGAATACGAGGATGCCGCCCTGTTCCCCTACCTCCATGTCACCTGCGACTACCGCAAGGAGCGGAAAAACTACCGGGAGCAGCTGGCGGAGGGCACGCCCCTGGGCGCCGGGCTCATCCTGCGGAATTTCCCGATCTGGTTCTCCTTCCGGGGCAACTCCGCCGTGCTGCTGTCCATGGGCAAGGCGGCCTCCATCGTGGGCAGATACTTTGCAGACGAGGAGCTCTTGCAGCTGGGCCGGGAGCAACTCTACTGGATGTGGGGCAAAAATCCCTTCGGCCAGAGCCTTGTCTATGGTACGGGCAGCCGCTATTGCCGCCAGTACGCCGTCCTCTCCGGGGAAAGCGTGGGCGAGATCCCCGTAGGCATTGAGACCCGAGGCAATGAGGATGTGCCCTACTGGCCCCAGAACAACAACGCCACGTTCCGGGAGATCTGGGTGGGCTCCGCCTGCCGCTGGCTCTCTCTGTGCGCGGACTTTATGGAGGAACCGGAAGCATGAATACCTATATCGGTATCGACCTGGGCGGCACCAAGCTGCTTGTGGGCGAGGTCACAGAAGCAGGCGAGGTTCTGCGCACCCGCAGCTACCCCACCGGGGCGCTGACCCAGCAGCAGGCCATGGACTTGATTTGCAGCGCACTGGATGCATTTCTGCCGGAGTGCAGCCCCGCGGTCCAGGCCATAGGCCTGGGGCTGGTGGGCCGCATCGACAGCGAGAAAGGGCTCTGGCTGGAAATCTCCGGCGGCAGGAAGGCAACGCTTCCCATCTGCGAGATGCTTTCCCAGCGCTATTCCCTGCCCGCCTTCGCGGATAACGATGTGCGCAGCGCCCTCAAGGCGGAGCTGCGCTTCGGCCAGGGCCGGGGGATCAAGGATCTGATCTACATCAATGTGGGCACCGGTGTAGCCGCAGGCTTTGTCACCGGTGGGCATATCGTCACCGGCGGGCACTGCAACGCCGGGGAGATTGGACATACCAGCTCCGGCCTCTCCTTCCGGATCAGCTGCGAGTGCGGGCGGGACGACTGTGTGGAGTCCGTCATCTCCGGTCTGGGGCTCTCGAACTGCGCAAGGCTTCTGGCACCGGAATACCCGGATACCAGGCTGACCATCCCGGCAGACGGCGGACGGGTCAGCGCAGCAGAGATCTTCCGTCTGTCGGACACAGACCCCCTCTGTCATCGGCTGACCGAGCAGGCGGCCAAAGCCCTTTCCAATCTATTGATGAATCTGGTCCGCTTCAATGACCCCCAGGCCATCATTCTCGGCGGCGGCGTGGTATCCGACGGCTTTCTTCTGAAAAAGGCCCTGGGCTACACCCAGGCCCATCCTCTGCGCTATGTCACCGCAGGCATTCATTTAACGACTCTGGACCCCCGGACCATCGGTCTGCTGGGGGCTGCAAGCAACGCAATCATCGGAATGGAGGAAGCAATATGAAAATCACCGTATGCAAGGACGAACACGCCTTTGACGTAGCCGCCGCCTGGCGGATCATCGGCCAGATGCTCACAAAGCCCGATGCCGTCATCGGTCTTTCCACCGGCCAGACCACCAAGAACATGCACGCCATCGTCTCCGACATCTACAGCCGCTATCCCTTCGATACCAGCCGCGTCACCCTTTTCAATGTGGACGAGCTGACCAACCTGCCCCGCTCCTATGCAGGCTGCTGCTACACCATGATCCGCGAGCAGATCGCGGACCCCCTGGGCATTCCCGAGGAACGTTTCATCATGCCCCAGACCATCTCTGATGACTATGAAGCGGAATGCCGGAACTTCCAGAAAGCTCTGGAGGACCGGGGCGGTATTGATCTGCAAATGCTGGGCCTGGGCTACAATGGCCACATCGGCATCAACCAGCCCGGGACCCCCTTCGGCAGCGAAACCTGGGTGTCCCCCATGGACCCCATCTTCGAGGCCAGAGTCCGGAAGGAAACCGGCGTAGGCCCGGACCATGAGCTTGGGGGCCTGACCCTGGGCGTGAGAACCATCATGCACGCCAAGCACATCATCCTCATCGCCAAGGGCGCTCACAAGGCGGAAATGGTGGAGAAGATGCTCCGGGGTCCCGTCACCGAGGACATCCCCGCATCGGTCCTGCAGCTGCATCCCAACTGCGAATTCCTGCTGGATGCAGAGGCTGCAAAGTATGTAATGGACCTTGTTTAAGTCTCCTCAAAAACCGCAGGGTGCTGCCTTGAAGCAGTGCCCTGCGATTTTTACCCCTCCAAAAAATTTCTATCTCTCATAGGGGGCGATGCCCTCTATGGGCAAAATCTAACCTCTTTCCTGTTTCCCGGATTTTGCTTTTGAAAAAGAACTGTGTTAGATTGAAAACCACCGGACCAGACGGCCCGGTGGTTTTCATTGAGGAGAAACAGAAAAGTGAAGTAGCTTAATTACTTGCCCAGATAGGCGTTCAGCTGGCTGTTGGCCTCAGCGACGAAAGCGTCGATACCGGCGGATTCCATCTTGCTCAGGAACTCAGGCAGAACGGTGTCGGGGTTGACAGCGCCGGACATCAGATTGAAAGCGTACTCGGCATAGACGTTGGCCAGAGCAGCGCCCTCGGTGCTGACGGGGGAGTTGTCGAAGATGAAGCCGCCGTAAGGCAGGGCCTCAGCGGAGTTGTAGTAAGCGGAGAAGTCATCCCAATAGGTGACGCCTTCGTCAGCAGTGGGAGGCAGGATACGAACGTTGCCCATGCCGTTTCTCCAGGGCATATAACCGCCGTGGGTGTCGTCCACGAAGGAGATGGTGCCGTCGGAGTTGGTGGTGTAGTTGGTGCCCTCAACGCCGTAGTTCATCAGGGTCATCAGAGCGGGATCGGTGTTCAGCAGGTTCAGGAACATCAGAGCGCGCTCGGGGTTCTTGGAGGTAGCGGAGATGGCCATCATAGCGCCCTGGCCGGAGGTAGCATCCATGTAAGGTGCATCAGCGGGGACGTAGCGGACATCGATACCGCGGACGCCGCGGGTAGTAGCCTCATAGCCGTAAGCATAGGACTGGGTGCCGAACAGGTAGGAAGCGGAAGCCTGGCAGGCGGACAGGTAGTCGTTAGAGGTGCCAACGTTCTGGGTGCTGGGGGAGATATAGCCCTTCTGAGCCAGATCGTAGGTACGCTCAGCGTACTTCTTGAATTCCTCGGTGCCATACTTGTTGACCAGCTGGCTGCCCAGGTCGTGAGAGGGATGCTCGGTGTCGTAGTAGTAGGACAGCATGTAAGCGCCGTTCAGGTCGCCGGTGACGATGGAGGAACCGGTTACCATTCTCTCAAGGACAACAGGCTCTACAACCAGGGGATAGAAGTCGGTCTCGCCCTGAGAAGCCTTGTACTCCTTGGCCTTTTTCAGCATTTCCTCGAACTCGTCGGAGTAGTAGTCGATACCGGCAGCGCAGACGGCGTCTACGTCGTAGCCCAGCTCGGCCAGCAGGGTGCCGTTGACGTCCCAGGTGTTCTGGGTGGCGGTGTCCTTCAGAGCGGGAACGGCATAGATGCCGGAGCCGTCAATACCGTTGGTCACGGCGCAGTCCCAAATACCCTGGGGAATGGTGCTCTTCAGCTCGGGGGCGTAGGTGTCCAGCATGTCGTCCAGCTTGACCCAGTAGCCGTCACGAGCGTACTTGTTGTACTCGTCAGCAGACCAGTTGCAGGTGAAGTAGATGTCCACGTCATCGCCGCCGGCCAGAGCAGTCACGGAAGCGGCATCGAAATCGCCCCAGGTGCCCCAGATGGGGTCAACGGTGACATTGATCTTGTCCTTCAGGTAAGCATTGACCTGCTCCATGACCTTTGCGGAAGCGTCAGGGGTAACGTTGCTGCCGTGGAACCAGATCTTGATGGTCACGGGATCCAGAGCGGCAGCTGCGGTGGTATCCGCAGCGTTGTCTGCACTTGCGTCGCTGGAAGCGGCGGGAGCGGCAGTGGTTTCAGCGGGGGTAGATGTGCCGGAACCGCAGGCGGCCAAACCAAGGACCATAACCGCAGCCAGCAACAGGGCCAGTAGCTTTTTCATGATACATCCTCCAATTTTTATTGGTATATTGCCAAACAGCTTTTCGCTGAATGTGCCGAATGGTTTTTAACCCTTCACGGAGCCAACGGTCAGGCCCGCAACGATGTAGCGCTGGAAGAAGGGATAGGCGCAGGCGATGGGCAGCACGATGATGACGACCAGGGCCATACGCAGGGTCTGGGTAGGCGCCTTTGCGGCCTCCTGAATGGCTGCGGTGCCCATGGAGCCTGCCATACGGTTCAGGTACTCCACGTTGTTCTGCAGCTCCATCAGCAGTGCCTGCAGGGGCTGCAGGACCTTGTTCTGCTTGATATACAGCAGGGACTGATACCAGTCGTTCCAGTAGGCCAGTGCATTCAGCAGGGCCACCGTTGCAAGGCCCGGCTTGGCGATGGGGATGACCACCCGGAAGAGGGTGGAATACTCGCCGCTGCCGTCGATGGTGGCGGCCTCGATGAGGTCCATCGGCACGGAGCTCTGGAAGAAGGTACGCATAATGATGATATTGAAGGGGCTGACAAGGAGCGGGATGATCAGCGCCGCATAATTTTCACCCAGGCCCAGCACCTTGGTAGAGATCACGTAGGTGGGGACCAGGCCGCCGCCGAAGATCATGGTGAAGAAGCTGAAAAAGGTGAAGAAATTGCGGAACTTGAAATCCGGGCGGTACAGTGCGTAGGAATACAGGGCGCACATGGTGGTGCTGGCCAGAGTACCTACTACGGTGATAAACACACTGTTGAAGAAGGACCGCCAGATCTGGGGCAGCTTTCCGAAGGCATAGGCAAAGGTTGCCGTGCTCCACTGGGTAGGCCAGAAGGAGTAGCCGATCTCACGGATGGACTGCTCGGAAGAGAAGGCGATGATGATAACGAAGATAAAAGGGATGATGCAGCACAGGGAGAACAGTCCGATCATGATATGGATGATTGCTTCCGTGCCGGTACTGACGGTATTTAGCCGTGTGTTCTTGTGATTCTTTGCCATGGGTCTGCCTCCTTAGAACAAGCTGCTGTCGGGGTCCAGCTTCTTGATGATGGAATTGGCCGTCATGATGCACACGAAGCCGATCACATTCTGAAGGAGACCTGCGGCGGAGCTGAAGCTGATGTCGCCTGTTGTCACGAGCACCCGGTAGATATAGGTATCGATGACCTGGGTCACGGAGAACAGAGCGCCGTTCTGCATAGGCACGTTGTAGAACAGGCCAAAGTCTGCGGCGAAGATCTTGCCCACGTTCATAATGAACAGGATGCAGATCATGGTGCGCAGATGGGGCAGGGTCACATAGCGGACCTGATCCCATTTGCTTGCGCCGTCAATGGCTGCGGCCTCATACTGGGTGGAGTCAATACCGGTGATGGCGGCTAAGTAAAGGACTGTGGAATAGCCCACATTTTTCCATAGGTTTGCAAGGACCAATATGAAGGGCCATGGCTTTGTGGTGGTGTACCAGGAGATGACCGCATCCCCTGCTGCCTTCTGGGCGGTGGGGATCATGCCGTACTGGGCATCGATAAAGGCGTTCAGGAAGTAGCTGACCACGACCCAGCTCAGGAAGTACGGGAAGAACATCATAGTCTGGTAGGCCTTGGCCACAAACTTCTTGGTGATCTCATTCATCATAATGGCGAAGGCCACGGGGATGATGGCGCCCAGGATGATGAAGACCACGTTATACAGCAGCGTATTCCGAATGGCTACCCAGGCTGCATCCGTCTTGAAAAGGAATTCGAAGTTCTTGAAGCCAACCCACTGGGAACTGACCAGATTGCTCCAGAAGCTTGGATTCCGGGGATTGATCTTGTAGTTCTTGAATGCCAGAACGATACCGCCCATGGGCAGGTACCGCAGAAGCAGCAGCCAAATGGCTGTGGGGGCGACCATGGTCAGCAGGACCAGCGTTTTCTTCCACTTGGTGAAGCGGCTGGGCTGCTGCAGGGTCTCGGCGCGGGCAACGGCTTTGGTATTGCTGCGCATAAATCCACCAGCTTTCCTCTTGTATTCATTTTGACGAAACTTGCTTTCATGTGTTTCGCTTTCTTGACCATATTGTACTAAACCCACAGAGAAATGTCATGACATGGCCTTGGCTTTTATTGCCTTTGGTTGTTGGTTTTGAACAACGCGCGGGCAATTTTCGTCCCCGGAATTGACAGGGGGCGGTTGCTTATGGTACGCTCTGGTCGAACAAAAAAGCCAAGGCAGTCCAATGCCTCCGCTAAGCGCCGAACGAAGGAAGTTATCTGCCATGCAGCAAGAAAAAGGAACCGTTTCCCAGGAATCACATGTTTTCACCAGGCGGCAGCTTGCCTCCATGACCCTGCCCTTTATATTGGATTCTCTTTCCATTATGCTCATCAGTATGCTGATCACGGCCCTGATCTCCTCGGCGGGAGAATCCTCTGTGGCGGCGGTAAATCTGGTGTCCCCCATCTTTACATTGATCGTCTGTCTGATGAACGGCATCTCCGCAGGCGGCACGGTGGAGATTGCCCAGAGCTACGGCAGCCGGGACATGGAGCGGATGAATCTGGCTGCCGGACACATTCTCTGGATGACCTTTCTGTCCGGCACGGCCCTGAGCCTGGTGCTGATCCTGTTCCCAAGGCCCATTCTGACAGCCCTGTATCCCCAGGCGGAGCCGGAGGTTCTGGAAAAGGCCGTCACCTATATGGTCCAGGGCAGCTTCTCGCTGATTCTCTTTACAATTTACACCGGCATCTTCTGCATTCTCCGGGGGCTGGGTGCCTCCGGAAAGTGTCTGTGCCTGACCATTGTGATCAATGTGGCCTACCTGCTGTTCAGCATTCTCTTTTTAAATGTGTGGAAGCTGGACATTCTGGGCAGCGCTCTGGCCCAGATCGCCGCCCGGGCCCTGGGCTCCGGCTGCGCCCTGGTGTTTTTGCTCCATCCCGGGAAGCTGCCCATTCACATCACCCGAAAAAATCTCTTCGTCTGCCGCAGGGACGTAGCCGCCTCCATCCTTCGGGTCAGCGTTCCCTTCGGTCTGGAGCAGATTTTCCTCTACGGCGGCAACATCGTCATCGCCACCATGACCGTCCCTCTGGGCACCTTCGCCATTTCCGCCAACGCCATCGCGAGCTCCCTGCAGGGCGTTATCACCGCCGCCGGTCTGGCTGCGGGCAACCTGGCTGTAACGATCGTTGGGCAATCCATCGGCCGGGGGGCCTTCCGGGATGCCCGGCGCTATGGCTATGGCTCCATTGCCCTGGGTCTTGGGCTGCTGTGCCTGGGGGCAGGCATCTGCTATCCGCTGCTGCCCACCATGCTGCAAAGCCTCTACACTACCACTCCCGCCATGCGGGAGACGGTGCTGGGGCTGCTGCACCATCTGCTTGTTCCCATGCTGCTGTTCTGGCCTGTCTCCAACATCGCCCCCTATGTGCTGCGGGCCGGTCACGACACTGTCTTCCCCTCGGTGCTGTCCCTGCTGTCCATGTGGGGCGTGCGCATTGGCTTTGGCTATGTGCTGTGCTTCCCGCTGGGGCTGGGCATTGAGGGCCTGTGGATCGCCATGTGGGCCGAGTGGGCCGTGCGAACGGCGGCACTGAGCATCCGCCTGCTTCGCGGCAGCTGGTGGAAAGGTGAAAAAAAGAAATATCTGTAAAGGAGAATACATTATGAACAAGTCTATGGAATGCGTTGCATACCTCTTTGCCCCGGATGGGCTGGAAAAGCTGGATTTTGGCATTGTCACCATGGTAAACTTCGCCTTTGCCATCCCCACGGACCAGGGCCATGTTCTGCCCCTGGAAAACCCGGCCCTGGCCCGGGCCGTTGTGGAAAAGGCCCATGCCGCAGGCGCAAGAGCGGTCCTGTCCCTGGGCGGCTGGAGCTGGCAGGAGGAGGTCCTGGAGCCCACCTTCCGGGCCGCTACGGACACCCCCGAAAAGCGGCAGCAGCTGGCAAATGAGATCGTTGCCATGGCGGAAGCCTTTGATTTTGACGGCGTAGACATCGACTGGGAGTACCCCCGAACCACCGACGGCAGCAAGCAGCAATATGAGGATTTTCTGCTGCGGCTGCGCCGACTTCTGGGCGGCAAGCTGCTGACCGCCGCCATTCTGGCCGGACTGGACAGCAAAAATGAGCCCATCCGCAGCGCCGCCGAAGCCATCGACTTCCCCGCCGTGGAACTGCTGGACCAAATTAACCTCATGACCTATGACTGTGACGGCCCCATCCATTCCTCCTATGCCTTTGCGGAAAGCTGCCTGAACTATTGGCTTGAGGAGCGTCACTTCCCGCCGGAAAAGCTGACGCTTGGCCTGCCCTTCTACGGCCGCCCCTTCCCCGGCGCTTTCAAGGACCTGCTATTGGCAGACCCGGACGCGCTGGAAAAGGACACCGTGGAAATGCCCCACGGCTCCGTCCACTATAACGGCCGGGAAACCCTGACAAAAAAAGTCGCCCTTGCAAAAGAGCGACTTTTGGCGGGCATTATGTTCTGGGAAATCAGCCTGGATGCCGACGACCCCCAAAAAAGCCTGTTGAAGGTGCTGGGTGAGGCCATGAACGCATAACTTCCTATAAACAAAGATAAGGAGCCTTCCAATACGGAAAGCTCCTTATCTTTTGTTATTCAGTTCCTATCAAATGCCGTTTTTCAGCCCATACTCCGCTGCCAGGTCCGCAAAATGGGGCATGCTGCGCTTGATCATATTCGGGCTCACGCAGTAGGCAATGCGGACATAGCCCGGCATGGCAAAGGTGGAACCGGCCACAATGATCAGATTGTGCGCTTTTGCCCGGGCCACAAAATTCTGCTCGTCGGGTTCCGGAGACTTCACAAACAGATAGAAGGTTCCCTCGGGCTTGACACATTCAAAGCCAAGCTCCGTCAGGCCGCCCCAAAGGAGCTTCCGATTGTTGTCATAGAATGCAATATCGCATTTCTCCTCCAGGCAGCGGGCCGCAGCCTTTTGCAGCAGGCTGGGTGCATTGACAAAGCCGCAGACCCGGTTTGCAACCGTCACCGCGTTTGCCATTTCCCGCCACTGCTTCATCTCCGGGGAGACGACCAGATAGCCGATCCGCTCGCCGGGAATGGACAGCGTCTTGGAGAAGGAATAGGCCACAAAGGTATTGGCATAGAACTTCGTCACATAGGGAATTTCCACGCCGTCATAGGCGATCTCCCGGTAGGGCTCATCGGAAATCAGGTAAATCTCGTGTCCGTAGAGCTTCTGCTTCTCCTCCAGAATCTTTGCAATGCAGCGCAGGGTCTCTTCGCTGTAGACAACGCCGGAGGGATTGACCGGGTTGTTGATGATGACCGCCTTGGTCCGTGCGTCCACCTTCCGGGCAAAGTCCTCCAGGTCCGGCTGGAAGCTGGGCAGCTGCGGATCCACCTCTACAATCTGAGCATGAAAGTTGCTTGCATAGCTGCGGTATTCACCAAAATAGGGCCGGAACACCACCACATTGTCGTCAATATCCAAAATCGCTTTGAAGACAATGTTAATGGCGCCGGCAGCCCCCACGGTCATGACCACATTCTCCTCGGTAAGTCCCAGGCCAAACTCCCGATTCAGATGGTCCGCCACAGCCTTCCGTACCTCCGGATAACCGGCATTGTTGGTATAGCCGTGAAGGGTCAGGGAGTTCTCGTTCTGAATGATTTCAATCAGCGCGTCGTTAAAGGCCTTGGGCACCGGGGCCACAGGGTTGCCCAGAGAAAAATCAAAAACATTCTCCGCGCCGACCTTCTGTGCAAGCTCCTGCCCTTCAATAAACATCTTTCGAATGGCAGAGGAATTTTCAAGATTATACAGCATCTGTTTTGACAGCATATGATTCAGCTCGCTTTCGGCTTTTTTTGTATTCTACCACACCCCATCTGTGAAATCAATCTTCAAGATTTCCCCGTTTTTTCTGCATATATAAGAAATTGATTCATGTTTTGGATGGAAACCGTCAAAGGGCGCGCCCCGACCTATGGCGGCGTGCAGGCGCTTTCCGGTTCATCTCTTCCACCTGCCGGGCAATGGGCAGCAGGTGTTCTGTGTCCGTATCCTCCCCCAGGGTGAACAGAGCCCGGTAGAAGAAGCGGTTGACTTCCTCATCCCGATAGCCCAGTGCGGCAGCACGGCAGGCTCTGGCGGCCAGATCCCGGATGCCGGAGAGAATCTGGCCCTTCAGGCTGCGGATATCCTCCCGGGCGTTCCAGAGGTTTGCAAGATCATAGTCGTCATTGTGGCCGCAGGGATTCCTGCAGCTGGCGCAGTCCGGCACCAGCCGGGCCTTCTCCGCGTGGACCTGGTCCAGCAGGGTCTGGATTTCCGCGTCATCCGGGCTGCTGTCGGCGCAGGCGGAGAGGGACCGCTGAATGAGTGCGTCCGTCTCCGGGGTCAGCAGATCGGCACTGCTCTCCGAAGCCCGGGCCAGGCCGATCAGCGCCCCGGTCAGGGCATCCTGCAAAAGGCCCGTCCGGTCGGTCTGTTCGCTCCGGAAGCAAAATAAGTTCTTATTCATAGGGTCTCTCCTGATTTTGGTTTTGACCTTCCCCATTGGGGAAGGGGGACCGCCGCAGCGGCGGTGCGTCGCGCAGCGAATCTAATTTTCTATAGCTGCCGGTGGCAGCTATACCATAATTTATGGATGAGGGGCCTTGCGTAAGTGAGCGGTACGTATTTCCTTAACACTCTCGCTCATTACGCCCCTCCTCAGTCTCGGCTGCGCCGAGCCAGCTCCCCCGGAGGGCAAGCTTTTTTTACCGTACCTTCCCGTCCGTCGTGACGATCTTCGTCGTCACCGGGATATCCTTCCCGCTGTTGGCGGCGGCGGTTTCTACGGCCCGCTGCAGGCCGCCGCAGCAGGGGACCTCCATGCGCAGCACCGTTACGGATTGGATGTTGTTCTCCCGGAAAATGGCCGTCAGCTTCTCGCTGTAGTCCACACTGTCCAGCTTGGGGCAGGCGATGAGCAGGACCTTTCCCCGGAGAAAATCCCGGTGGAAGTCCCCATAGGCATAGGCAGTGCAGTCCGCCGCCACCAGTACATCCGCCCCGTCAAACCAGGGGGCCTGGACGGGCACCAGCTTGAGCTGCACAGGTCTCTTCAT
>ERZ773116.2684-NODE-2684-length-13863-cov-3.314093_pt1 | contig 13863 bp, 9 predicted proteins | sample MGYA00580563_ERZ773116 | MGnify/ENA primary metagenome ERZ773116 (study PRJEB29015, sample SAMEA2737864) | human gut metagenome | biome: human gut; feature: human-associated habitat; material: faeces | place: China | collected 2012 ... | reverse complement strand
TAGTCAAGCAGATAAAATCATCCGCTTCGCTACTTGCTTGATTTGGTTAAAGTTCTTCCTTCAAAAATGCAAAAGGTTCTTCATCCTGAAGGAAATGCATAAGCTGATATGCACACATGATTGCTACATTTTCTTCACGCAGAATCCTCTTTACTTCTTCTCTGTCAGCAAGTACAACTTCAATTTCCTCTGTGTCTTCCTGTGCATCTTTACTGATTTCACCTTCCGCATATCCATAAACAGTTGCGCAGGATTCATCTGTCATGCCAACCGTTGTGAAATAAGGTTTCTCAAATGCAGGATCTACTTTCAGAGGTGTGAATTTCAGTCCTGTTTCCTCGTACATTTCTCTTACTGCACCCTCATGGAATTCTTCGTTCGGTTCTACCAGACCTGCCGGGAATTCGTAGATGTAGTCGTCAATGGAAACGCGGTACTGGCGCACTAGGACAATTTTGTCGCGTTTTTCCCCGTACAGACTGTACATCAGCACACCGTCCGGCGTATTTTTCCTTGTTTTAATCTTCATCTGCTCGATGGATTTTGCGCGGGAAGCCACGTAATAGCGGAAGTGATGGTTTACTTTGTTTGTCCCTTCCACCAGGTAAAGATTTACGAACGGATTTTCCGTCTGTTTTGTGATTTTTTCAACATTCGGCATAAGTAACAACCTCTTTCTTTTCTCTTTTACTGGTCAAAATCTGTCTCAAACACACCCTCCGGGGTGCGCATCGTCAGCACGCCGAGGTTGAATTCATCATCCATCACCGTGATGTGGTACTCGAAAATCACATCATCATCAAATTTCGATAATACCACATAGGAACCGTTCTCTTTTCCCTCGATCTGGTCGCAGATGTCATCGTAAACATCGCTTCCCGAAATCGGCCGCGGATAGCCGGATTCTTTGATTTTCTTTTCAATCATTTCATATAATTCGTTCATGTTCTGCCCTCGTTTTTCTTTTTATCGGTTATGTTTCATTGTACCACGAAAAGACCCGCGGGGACAATCCATTGCGGCGATTCACCGTGAACTTTTTTTATTTTCATACATCTTCTGGTCCGCCTGTTTCATGATGACGGATTCCGAGATTTCCATGTTTTCCCGGACCATTCCGCCGACGGTGCCGTTGATTCTGTTGTACGCCGTCATGATGCCCTCTGCGCCGCTCTCCTCAATACATCTGCGGAACGGCTCGAGATACAGCTCATATTTATTCCGCGGGTCAATCGAAGAGTTCTTCCAGCCGCGGCCGACCTCGGTGTTGTTTCCATAGAAGTGTTTCAGGGTTGATGCACAGCGCAGATATTTTGGATCGTCGCCCTGCATTCCCTCGATGTAAACGCCGGCCATTTTTCCGGTCAGCACAGGGTCCTCGCCGTAGCCCTCCGAGACGCGGCCCCAGCGGCCGTCGCGCGCCACGTCGATCATCGGCGAGAAGGTCCACTCGACGCCCGACATCCGCGCCTCCTGTGCGGCCACTTCGGCGGCCTGCTTCACCAGTGCGGGATTCCACGAGCAGGCCTGGGCCAGCGAAATGGGGTAAGTGGTTCGGAAGCCGTGGATCACGTCGTAGCCGAACAGCACGGGGATTCCGAGCCGCGACTGCTCGATGGCTTTTTTCTGAAGCCGGTTGCGCAGTCGGGGCGAGGTGTCGAAGTAGATGAGCGAGCCGATCTCGGCGGGAATCTTGTCCACCGGATCGGCCACGTTGTTGGCGTTGTCGTTGCGGCCGAGCGTGTACTGGTTGAGCTGCATGACCTTCTCTTCGAGGGTCATCCGCGACAGCAGGTCGCTGACGCGCTCTTCGACGGGGCGTCCGGCGTCCTTGTAGGCGGGCTTTCCGCTCCCGTTCCGGGCCTGCGCCCCGAGGGCGGCGGCCAGCAGCAGGGCGATAACGGTTATTTTTTTCATAGGTTGTGCTTGTTATTTGAACACGGGTTTGTCCGAGAGGCGCATCGTTGCGCCGGGGTCGTTGTTTTTGAGGTCGAAAACCACGATGCGGTTCCCCTTTTCGGCGAGGATTTCGGCCGGAATGAGGATCGACTGCTGTTTCTCCTCGTCCCAGAACGAGCCGAGGTAGTGCCCGTTGATCCACACCTCGCCCATGCCCCATCCCGACACGTCGAGGTAAACGGCTCCTTCGTGCGCCGCACGGTCGAACTGCCCGCGCCGGAAACAGGGCGTGTTGCACGGGCCGAGGGCTTCGAACTCGAGGGTTTCGGGATCGGCGTCGCGCACTTCGAGCGGGGTGATCGTCCAGCCGGCGATCGTTTCGCCGGCGAGGCGGGCTTCGCCGAAGAGTCCTTTCGAGTTGTCGAGAATCTCCGGGCCGTAGGTGATGCGGCCGATGTTTTCGACGTAGAGCTGCAATGTGTGCCGGCCGGGTTCGGCCTTCAGGGTCAGTGTTTTGCGGTTGTCGGTCAGGGTTCCCTGAAACACGCCGTCGAGGTAAACCGCGGCATAGTCCCGCACGTTTTCCAGTTCGAGCGCGGCCTCCCCTGCGGGAACGGTGATTGCGGCCTGGTAGAGGACGTATCCGAATTCCACCCCCACATCGCCCATAGGAAGCAGTTCGTCGGACTCGCAGACCTCGCCGTAAATCTGCGTCAGAGGGGCGCATTCGGTCATTTTCAGCTCCTGCGCCCCTGCCCGGAACAGGCCGGGCAGCAGGCAGCAGAGCAGTAGACAGATCTTGTTCATAATCGTGCGGTTTTAGCGCATGAAGGAGGTGATGAACGACTCGTCGAGTGTGACCTCGGGAGCGAAACGGTCGCTGCGGACGTAGCGGTCGATGCTTTCGAGCAGCTGGCGCGTGGCGGGGCGCTGGTCCATCTTCTTTTTCGTGTCGACCGCCAGAACGAGCAGTTTGCCGCCGCCGACGCGGGCCTCGAAGCCGATGCCGAGTTTCTCGTTGTTGTCGAAGCTGTCGATCACCTGGATGAAGGGCCGCAGCTGGCGCGGGGTCTGCTGCATCTCGATCACCTTGGCGTTCTCCAGAATGTCCCACCACTGCCAGTCGGTGTGGTATGAGGTCGGGAAGTCAGCGAACACGGGTTGCTCGGCGTGAATCAGACAGCCGATGGTCATCGGCGCCCAGGCGAACATGATCGGGTTCCAGAAATGGTTGTGGAAGGTCGATTTGCGCCCCTTGACCTTGTTCGGCGCGGGGGTCAGGACGACTTTCTTCCCCGCGGCGAGGTACTGTTTGGCCTGCTCGCCGAACTCCGTCGTGTAGAGCACCTCCGTATCCGACTGCATCAGCTGTGCGTTGCGCGGATAGACCCAGATGTCCCAGCTGTTGCTTGTCTTTTCACCGACGTTCAGGTGCACGGTCAGCTTCTGCGGGCCTCGCACCTTGCCGAGCGGAGCGGAGAACTCCCCGACGGGGAACACGCCGTCGGTGCCTACGGTCTGCGATTTCAGACTGCCCTTGGCGATGGCTTTCCCGCTGCCGTCGGTGATCGACCAGCGGATTTTCGCATTTTTGAGCGCCGCCGCGCCGAAGTTGTAGACCTCGGCCTTTGCCGTGAAGGTTTCGTCTTCGAACCAGGCGCTTTTCGGGTAGCGGAGCAGCGCCACGGTCGGCGCGCAGAAGGCCCGCCAATCCTCGGGCGTCACCAGGCCCTTGGAGTCCCAGAACGGATCGAGCACACCCACCGGGGCGTAACCCTGGCCCGGGAAGTCGTTGAGCGACAGGAGCTGAAATCCGGCCGATTTGGACGAGCGGAGCAGCGCCTCGATCACGGCCTTGTACTCCACGACGGTCAGCGCGCCCGAGGCCCGGAAGAAGTCGTGGGCCTGATCGCCCATGCCGTTGGCGGTGAGCATCTCGCGCCACAGTTCGAAGTTTCGGGCCTCGACCGGTCCCGTGTATTTCCCGATCTCGCGGAAGTCGGGATAGACGCACCGCTGGCCCGACTCGTGGGAAATTACCGGAACGTCCACGTCCGACTCCTTGCTGCGGTCCCAGTCGGTCGAGGGCCGTCCCTCGTAGACCTTCACGGGGCCTTTGTTGGTCTGCTGCGAGACGTAATACTGGTCGGACGGGACGCGCGTGCGGGCCGTCGAACCGCTGTACAGATGCCGCGTGTCGAGTTTGCGGCCGTCGGCGGTCAGCTCCTCGATGAAGTCGAAGTTGCCGGTGATCTCGTTGCCGTTGCAGTAGAGGACGAACGAGGGGTGGTTGCCGTACTCCTTGAGGATGGCGCGCATCTCGCGGCGGAAGAAGTCGTAGCGCGCTTCGTCCGGCTCGGCGTCCTTGCCCCACATGGGCATCTCGACTTCGAGGTAGACGCCGTGGCGGTCGGCCATGCGGAAAGCCGCGGCGGGAGGGCACCACGAGTGGAAACGGATGTGGTTCAGTCCGTAGTCCTTGACGATGCGCATGATACGCTCCCATTCGGCGTCGCAGACCGGGGCGTGGCCCGTTTTCGGGAACACGGCGTTCTCGACGGTTCCGCGCAGGTGGAGCGGCCGGCCGTTGAGCAGGATGTGGTTGCGGCCCTGCGCCACTTCGCGCATGCCGAACGTCGCCGACTTCTTATGTTCGAAGGACTCCTTTCCGGCGCCGGTCAGCAGCGTGCACTCCACGGTGTAGAGGTTCGGGTTGAATTCGTCCCAGAGTTTGGCCTCCCGGCCCAGCGCGACGGTTTCGGTCAGGTCGATCTCCTCCGCTTCGCCGCCGACAGGGACCTCCTTCGTTACGTGCAGGCCGTTGCCCGAGACGGTGAGCAGCGCCTTTCCTTCGAAAGGCTTTTTCGTGCGGTTGTCGATCTTCAGGCGCACGTCGACGCTGTTCGTCGCGAGGTCGGGATACAGCTGCATGTCGTCGATGTAAACGGGGTCTACGGCCACGAGTTTCATTTCGCCGAGGATGCCGTTCCAGTTGATCTGCGTGAACTCCGTGTGGGCGTGGTTCCATTTGTGGGTGTTGTACTGGAACCGGTTGTCGATGCACACCGTGATGCGGTGCGTCTTGCCCGGGGTGACGAAATCCGTCAGGTCGTGGTTGTGGGGGACGCTGATGTAGTCCAGTCGGCTCACCTCCTTGGTGTCGACCCATACCGAGCTGAGCCAGTGGGTGCGCTCGAAATAGAGGAAGATGCACTTGCCCTTCCAGTCGGCCGGGAACTCGATGTCGCGCTGATACCACGCCGGACCCATGTACTCGTAGACGCGCGTCAGGCGGTCGACATGGCGGTAGGGTGATTTGTAGCCGATTTTGTAGTCGTCGGTGATGCCGGGGAGCATGATGGTCTCCTGGAGTTGGTGGTTGTAGCGCGGCGAAAGCGATCCCCTGCGGAAATCCATCACGTCCGTCTGGAACCTCCACTCTCCCGAGAGGTCCATTTCGCGGGTCTGGGCGGCCGCCGGGGAGAGGGAGCCCAACAGCACGGCCGCGAGAAGCAGTTTTATAAACCGGTTTTTCATGTATGGTGTTGTTTTAGATTATCGTTTCAGGTGTTTGTCCGCGAATTTCACGAATTGCCGCCAGTCGTAGAGCGTGATGTCGTGGTCGCCCGAACGGACGTGGTGGCCGATGTGTCCCGACAGCACGGGCGCGTCGGTTTGGGGCAGTTCCGTTCCCGAAAGTCCCTCCAGGCCGAACAACTCGTAGACCGGCGTGGCGTGGACCCCCGCGAGGAACTCGCCTTTCGGATCGGCCCAACGGTCCTCGACGGCGCTGGCGATATACACCGGGCGCGGGGCTATCAGCGCAATCAGTTCGTGCTGGTCGACGGGCAAAGCCGCCTCGTTGCCCGAATACCGGTTGAAGTTCCCGCAAAACCAATGCGGGAAAAGGCTGTTGATCCTGGCTACGGTTTCGCCGTAACAACGCCGCGACAACGCCGCGCCGCCGCATCCCGAGTCGTTCGACACGGCCATGGCGAAGCGCGGATCGACGGCTGCGGCCCAAAGGGCCGTTTTGCCGTGCCGCGAATGCCCGATGACCGCCACGCGGGAGGCATCGACATCCTCGTCGGTTTCGAGGTAGTCCATCGCGCGGCTCAAGCCCCAGGCCCAGGCCGCGATCGTGCCCCATTCATCGGGGGCCGGTTTGGTCTGCCCCTCGCGGTAAAAGAGCGGGTGAACGCCGTTTTGGAAGCCGTCGTCGTAGTCGGGGTCGATGTCGCCGCGGTAAATCGTGGCGAGGCCGTAGCCGTTGGCGATCAGCATCTCGACCGGCCACCGTGATGCCGCCGCGGCGCGCGGGAACCCTTTTGCGCGGACTTCGCTGCCGCCCTCTTCGCGCGGCTTCATGCGCGAGACCGACTCCGTGACGAGCGGGTCGTCGCAGATCGTGTGGTTGCCCTTGAAATTCAGCCCCAGAAAGACCGGAACGGCGTCGGTGCGTTTGTTGGGGATGTAGAGCAGGATGGTCATGAAATGTGCGTCGCTCTCGGTGAAGTAGACGGCGATCTCCCGGCGGGTGGCCATGTTGCCCAGCGTGTAGCGGTCCTCGCTCAAGACCTCGAAATGCAGTCCTTCGGGACGGCCGGGGGCTTTTCCGTAGACCTCGCTTTCGAACAGCGACAGCAGTTCGGGACGGCGTTCCGAAGTCCACGTTTCGGCGTCAGTCACCTTTTTGCCGGCGATGGTTGTCAGCGGGTCGGGCAGCGTGTAGGCCGGAACCTGCGATTCGTCGTAGTTTGTCGCGGGCATCTGCGCCCGGGCGCAGAACAGGGTCAGGCCGCAGAGCGACAGCAGCGCGTATTTTTTCACGGCGGTCATGGCTGCAATCGGCGTTTGATGCGCGTGAGCGCCTCCAGATAATAGTAGTCGGCGTAGGTGAGCGGCACGTCGACCTCCGAGGAGAAGGGATAGGCTCCCGTGCTGTGCCGGAGAATGAAGCCTCCGTTCTCACCCGCCGGAGCGGTGTATTCGGGCGAGGCCAGCGTGCGGATCTGCTTTTCGGCGAAAGCCATGTACCGCTCCCCTTCGGCTGCGGGCACGAAGCCGCTCAGCTCGACCAGCGCCGAGGCCATGATCGCGGCCGCCGATGCGTCGCGCGGCGTGGAGGCGAGGGCCGGAGCGTCGAAATCCCAGTAGGGAATCCCGTCGGCGGGCATGTTCCTGTGGTTGATGAGGAATCCGGCGATGCCGCGGGCCTGTTCGAGGTAGCGGGCGTCGCCCGTGAGGCGGTACATGCAGGTGTAGCCGTAGAGTCCCCATGCCTGTCCGCGGCTCCAGGCCGAGGAGTCGGAGAGGCCCTGATGGGTCTGCTTGAGATGGGGCTGTCCCGAGATCGTGTCGTAGGAGACCAGGTGGCAGGAGCTGAAGTCGGGGCGGAAATGGTGTTTCAGCGTCTTGTCAGCATGCGATACGGCCATGTCGCGCAGCGACTTGTCGCCCGAACGGTCGGCGGTCCACATCAGCAGTTCGAGGTTCATCATGTTGTCGATGATGACCGGATACTGCCATTTGTCGCGGTTATGGTCCCACGAGCGGATCAGCCCTACTTCGGGTTTGAAGCGCGTCGCCAGCGAGCGCGCCCCGGTGAGCAGCACCTCCTCGTAGGACTTGTCTCCCGTGAGGCGCAGTCCGTTGCCGAAACTGCAATAGAGCATGAACCCCACGTCATGGTTGTCGGTGGTGTGTTTTTCCCGCTCGACGCGTGCGGTGAACATCCGGGCGTACTCCAGCACCCGGGGGTTGCGGCCGTTCTCGTAGACGTACCACAGCACGCCCGGGAAAAAGCCGCTGCACCACCAGCGCGAATCCGACGAGACGTCCTCGCCGTTCTCCCACGTGCGCGGCAGGCGGCCTTCGCGCGCACTGTACTTCTCGGCCATCAGCAGCGTCTGCCGCTCGGCGCCGGCCAGCGCCTTGTCCACGACGGTCTCCAGCGGTTCCCGCCCGCTTCCGGCGCAGCCTGCGAGCAGGACGCCGAGAAGCGTGTATGTCAAAAATTTCTTCATCTTCTTTTAATGTTTGTCGTAATAGGCTTTCATCAGATACCACGCTTTCTTGCGGTATCCCTGGTCGGAAACCAGCCCCTTGCGGTTCCAGCCCTCCTGGTTGGCGGGGTGGAAGCGGAACGGCGAGCGGAAGTCGAACAGAATCCACGGCGACACGCCCCGCAGGTTGGGGATGTTCTCGAACATGCGCAGGTTGTCGCGGTAGAGGGCCTCCTGATACTCCTCGCTCCACGAGCTGGCCACATCGGCCGGGCCGTGCTGGCCGTAGAGCGCCTCGCCGCCGAATTCGGAGATGATCAGCGGTTTGCCGCGCGCCACGTCCCACACCGCCTTATCGGGCGTGAGGGGCCACGGGTGATACCAGCCCATGTATTTGTTGATGGCCACGACATCCAGTTCCCCGATGAACGGGTCGTCCATGACGAACAGCTGCCGCTGGCGGTCGAAACGCACCAGATCGAACGCCGCAACGATCTGGCGCGTGTCGTCGATCTCCCGGCAGCATGCGATCAGGTGGCGCAGGAAGGCGTTGCGCGGCCCGGAAGGCTGCGTCTCGTTGGCCACGCCCCAAAACGTCAGGGCGCAGCGGTTCTTGTCGCGCGTGACCATCTCGCGGATCATGCGGCCCGCCTTTTCGCGGGTTGGGTCGTTGGCGAAGTCGATGCCCTGCCAGATGGGAATCTCCTCCCAGAGCAGGAAGCCCATCTTTTCGGCCAGCCGGACGATATGTTCGTTCTGCGGGTAGTGCGCCAGACGGATCATGTTGCAGCCGAGTGCCTTGGCCTCGCTGAGCAGCATCACGGCGTCGGCCTCGGAGTGTGCCCGGCCCATGCGCTGGGGGATCTCTTCGTGGAACGAGATCGACTTGAGGAACACGGGCGAGCCGTTGAGGACGATCTCTTCGCCCTCGGTGCGGATATTGCGGAACCCGATCGACTCCTCCACCCGGTCGCGGTCCGTGGAGACGATCACCCGGTAAAGTTTCGGATCGGCGGGGGACCAGCGTTGCAGTCTCCTGACCCGGAACGACGCCGAGGCCGTACCGGTCGCTCCGGCAGTGACGGTCCGGTCTACGTTCAGTTCGGGAATCTCGATCCGTACGGCCGTTCCGGCAGCGGCGCCCGCCAGCTGCACATCGGCGTCGATCCGGTCGTCGGAATCCTTGCCGAGGCGGATGAAATAGTCCCGGATAAAGGCGTCGGGCACGCTGACGAGCATCACGTCGCGCGTGATGCCGCCGTAGTTCCACCAGTCGAAGGCCATCGCCGGGATGGCGTCTGTGGTGCGGGTGTTGTTGACCTCCACGGCCAGAAAGTTGCCTTCGGGCCTGAGGCGGCCCGTCACCTCGATCTCAAAGGGTGTGAATCCGCCTTCATGGGCGCCGATCTCCTCGCCGTTGAGGTAGACCCGGCAGCGGTAGCTGACGGCTCCGAAATAGAGGAACTGCCGCCGGCCGGTCTGCTCGGGGGCGTCGAACCGCCGGGCATACCACACCGTGCCTTCGTAGTATTTCAGCTCGGGCATCTGGCAGTTCCAGTCCGAGGGAACGTCGAGCCGCAGGCCGTTGTCGAACGAATATTCGTAGAAATCGGTCTTTCCCTCCGGCCTGCGGTTGAGGTAGATCTTGTTTTTGCGGCCCTGATCGTAGAGATCGACGATGGCGTCCCACTTTCCGTTGAGCGACTGCACGTCGCGTCCGTAAACGTTGGTGATCAGCTCCTGGGCTGCGATGTCGGCCGCCGCGAGCAGCAGCAGAGCAAATGACAGGATGAATTTTATCGGTGTTTTCATTGTTATCAGGATTTGTGGTTCGTCAGCGGATCAGTTCGTAGCGGTACATCGCGTAGTCGTTGGGCGCGGGAAGTTCCACCTCCAGCGTTCCGCGGCGTCCGGTCTTCTGCACGGCGGCCTTCCCGCTCCCCAGCACCGGCGTGAGGCGCACTTTCGAGTTCTCGGGGAGCCATGTTTCGATCCGGGCCTTCCGGTCGGGGTTCTGCTCGCGGAAGAAGATCAGGTAGCCCCGCTCGCCGTCGACCGACTGGAATCCGGTCCACGAGCGGCCCGACGGTTCGTCGCCCACGGGGAGGATCACTCCGCGGTGGAAATCGTGCTGCACCTCTTTGTAGCGTTCGATCAGCGCGCCGATGCCCAGCGCCTCTTCGGGCAGTCCGCTCGCCTCCATCCAGGCCAGCGGCTGTCCGGCCATGGTCGTTGCGAAGAGGTATTCGAAACTGTAATTGGCCGGGGCGAACGGGTCGCCGGCATATTTTTCCGTGTTGCGCCATTTGTTGAGGAACTCGATCTGGAGCTTCTCCGCGGGAACGTATTTGGAGAGCATCCACAGGTTGCGCAGCGTCCAGTAGGGGTAGTAGTTCTGCCAGTCGGTGTAACGGTTTTCGAGGAAGATGTTGCCGTACTCGTTGAACATGTGGTAGCCTCCGCGGCGTCCGGCCGTGGCGTCGAGGTTGAAGACCACTTGGCCGCCCGTCCGCTCCAGCACGCGGTCGAACAGCCGCCGCAGGTTGCTTTCGGAGCGTTTGTCGGGGATTGCCAGTCCGTCGATCTTGAACGTGCGGATGCCGTACTCGTCGTAGAGACCGACGAGGGCCTGCGCGTCCTTCTCCCAGTCGGCATAGCCGTCCTGTACGCTCGGGTTGAACCAGAGGCAGATCTCCACGCCCAGTTCCCGGCCCAGCTCCACGACAGGGTGCAATCCCCGGGGGTATTTCTCCGGGTCGGGTTTCCAGTAGTCGGGATTGTCCCAGATGTTTTTGAACGACCCCTTCGCCACGGCGGAGTTGGGGCTTTTGCCCACCTGCCAGCCGTCGTCGATCTGGAAATGCGTGATGCCCAGATGCGCGGCCTTGCGGACCTCGGCCAGGCAGAACCGTTCGTTCACCTTCGTGTCCTGACTGCGGTCGCCCCATGTGTTCATCATCACCATCTCGTCGCGTCCGGGAAGCAGCTTCCGTAAATTTTTCTGGTAGCTCCGCAGGGCCGTCAACTGTTCGAGTTCTCCGCCCGACCAGACTCCGAGGACGCATCCGTAGGCTTTCACCCACTCCCCTTCGCGGAGGTCCTTCTCCGTCACGCCCAGTCCCGTCACCGTGAAATCGCCGAACTCCGCCGTGAAGTCCCCGCCGCCATAGGCCAGTTGCACGCCCGAACCGGGGGCTTCCTTCAGGAAGAAGAGCCCGCGGCCGTTCTCGGCGTTGCGGGCGAAGAGCAGGTTGCCCCGGTAGCTGTTTTTCCGGTAGGGAATGACGTCGGTTTCGAAGACCAGGTTGTTGTTCCAGTCCGTGACGTCCTGGAACTCCACGATCCGCGTATGCCAGTGGAACCCGCCGGGGTTGAACCGGTCGAGGGTCGCGGCGACCGGCTGCGACTGCATGTCGGCGGTCGATTCGATGTTCTTGCGGTCGGCGGCGTTGACCGTCCGGCTGTCGGGAAGCTGTGCGGCGCTGCCTTTGAGGTAGGTGTCGCAGGCGATCGCCGGAGTGTCGGCGCAGATGCGGTAAATCCGCCGCACGTCGAGCGTTCCCAGCGAAAATTCCACGGTGACTTCCAGCCGCGCCGGATGGATGTCGGTTTCGGCGATCCGTTTCGTCGAGCAGCGTCCGCCGGTGCTTCGGGTATCGCCCGCGACCTTGAAATCGGGCGTCAGGGAACGGGAAGTCCACACCTGTCCCGACGAAAAGTCGGTCAGGCTCTGCGTCATCAGGTTGCCGCCGTTCCAGACGAACCGGCGTTCGATCCGGGAGTTGCCGATCGTCAGGGTGTCGTTCTGCAAACGGCTGTAACAGCCCTCCTGCGGGAAGGCGGACGTGCCGCAGAGCAGCATCGTGAACAGTATCGGGAGTGTGTGTTTCATGGTCGGGATTCTATTTTGCCGGCAGGATTCTGCGCATCGTGTCGGTAAAGATCGCAGCCATCCGCTGCTGGATGTATTTGTCTTGGCCCCGCTGGGGATGCCACCCGTAGGCGACGCCTTCGATGGTTTGCGTGTCCTGGGCGTGGAGCAGGCTCTGCTGGGTCCCGGTGGCCGGGTTCGGAGTGTCTTTCGAGAAGCCGATGTTCCTGTCGAACTCCACGAGCGGCAGGCCCCACCGTGCGGCGAGGCGCCGTATGGCGGCGTTGTAGGTCGTCCGCGCGTCGTGCCAGTCGGTGCAGAGGACGATGACGGCGGGGTTACCCGATTTCGTGCCGTAGTACTTCGATTTCGGGTCGTCCTTCAGGGCGTAACACTCGCTTTGGTAGCGTTTGATGACGTAATCGAACGCTGCGGCGTAGTTGCTTCGGTCGAACGGCGTCGTGTAATCGGTGTACTTCTCTTTCAGGCCGCCCGTGGCCGAGACGTCGCGGTTGTGGACCTGCATGATGACCAGCGCATCCATCTCGTCCAGCTCCCCGGCGTTCCAGAGCGTGCCCTCGGCCATCCGGTTGGCCGTGTCGGCGATCGACTCGCCGCCGATGGCCCGGTTGAGCGCCCGGGCGTCCAGTTGCCGGCAGCCGATTTCGAACCAGCCGTTCTGCGGCGAGGCGAACGAGGCCCCGGTGAGGAGGATCGTATATTTCGCGTTCTCCTGCGCTGTGGCATGCCCCCATGCGAGGGGCAGCGCAAGCAGCAGTGTCAGTAGTTTTTTCATTGTTGTTTTCAGTCGTTGCGCAGTGCGCGGGGCGCTTTCAGAGAACCGCCCGTGTTGAATTTCTGGTTATCGGGAATCCCCTCTTTTCTGCCGACGCCTTCGCGCATCAGCCTGCGGAGTTCTCCGAGGTGTTTCTGGTAGATCAGGCGGGGCGAAGCGTCGTATTTGCGGCACAGCGAGGCTGCCATGCCGACCACCTCGCCCATCATGCCCGTCGTGCGCATCACCCGCACCGTCCCGAGGGCCACGTGCGTCACGCTGATGTTCCGCCCGGCCATGAACAGGTTGTCCACGTTGCGGGAGTAGAGACACCGGTAAGGCACGGCATGGGGATAGATGTGGATGTGTTTGGTCGCGGCCTTGAACTCCCGGCCCGGGAAGCGCACGGAGTTGAGCGAATCGGGAAAATGCAGGTCGATGTCCCACGTCGCGGTGAACGAGGCGTCTTCGTGGAAGACGTTCTTGTCGATGTCGTCCTGTTTGAGGACGTAGTCGCCCAGAAGCCGCCGCGATTCGCGTTTGCCGGCCACATAGGCCACCCAGCCCAGCTCGCGGTTGCGGTACTTGGCATTGTCTTTCAGGCCGTTCTTGAGAAAGCTCCAGTTCGAATAGATCACCAGCAGGCCGTAGTCGCGGATGCGTTCGAAATCGCGGATCTGGTCGAGGTTCATGCCCGTCTCCCATTTCCATTCGCCCATCGTCACCCGCTCGCAGTTTTCGGCGTTGAACTCCACGCCGTAGCTGAACGTCGGGAACGAGGTTTTGCGGCCCGTGTCGACCGAATACCATTGGACGGACGAACCCATCGTCATCCGGTCGGCGGTTTCGGGCGCCAGCGTTTCGCCGAATTCGTCGCGGCTCTCGCGGCCCATGCGGTAGTCGGCTCCGGCCAGGAATCCGACGGTTCCGTCGCCCGTGCAGTCGGCGAAAAGCGGCGCTTCGAGCGTCGTCTCCTCCCCGGTTTCGATGTGGCGGACGATTACGGATTTTATCCGGCCGCCCTCTTTGTTCACCGCTACGGCGCGGCAGCTGGAGAACAGCTTCACGTTCTGCTCCCCGGCGATGAACGCACTTTTCTTCGCGTCCTCGTAGTTTTCGGCCGGCCGGGCGTTGCCTTCGCGCGAGTGGCCGAATTCGCGGATCATGCGGCCCAGTCCCTCGTTGGGGCCAAGCTCGATGACGCCGCCCAGGTGCACGCGGATTTCGGAGCTGTTGTTGCCGCCCAGCACCGGGCGGTCGTTGACCAGAGCGACGCTGCACCCCAGCCGGGACGCCGCGGCCGCGGCGCACAT
>ERZ773116.2681-NODE-2681-length-13874-cov-8.390549_pt1 | contig 13874 bp, 15 predicted proteins | sample MGYA00580563_ERZ773116 | MGnify/ENA primary metagenome ERZ773116 (study PRJEB29015, sample SAMEA2737864) | human gut metagenome | biome: human gut; feature: human-associated habitat; material: faeces | place: China | collected 2012 ... | reverse complement strand
CTTTGACTGCGGGAGCTGCTTGCTGCCGCAAGCCGATGACAAGGTGATGCCAAAGGTGAAGCGGAAATCGCCCCCGTCTTTGACTGCGGGAGCTGCTTGCTGCCGCAAGCCGATGACAAGGTGATGAAAAAGGTGCTTGCCAATGAAGCTGAGCTTCACGCCAGGGTTTTTCAATTCCCCACCTCTGCGATCAAGCTTAAGGGGCGAAAGATCAACTACTACGACTTTTTGAGCCGTGCCGAGAATGAGGACGCCAATGAAGCTTTAAAGCGGATTGCACCAAGAATCAATATGGGAGAGATTGAAAGCTTCATTGATCAAGTACCCGGTATTTCCGATCTGCAAAAGGAATTCTACAAGGAATATGTGAACGCAAGGTATGATCTGATTATTCGCCCCACATTGGAGCTTGTTGCAGCAGAGGAACAGGAAGAAGCCGGGCCGACACTGACAATGTAAAAACCTATATATCCACTTCGGGCATCGCACAAGCAGCGATGCCCTATTTTTTGCCCAAAGGAGCGTGAGAATTTGAAGGAAAACAACGAACTGACACGGGATGATATCGCCATCGACCATGACATGGAAGTCGACTGCGACGAAGGCCGAGAGATCACTGTGTATATCGAAACGTGGTTCGATGTGGACAAGAAGTTCCACATCGACACCGCTTCAGATGATGACACATGGCTGAACATGTACGGTCGTTACAATCCCTTCGATGACACCCTGCGAATCGAGTGCGAGATCAACCGTCAGGACAACTCCTCGTATTTTGACTACGAGCCGACTAAGGACGAAGCACAGCTCATCAAGGACATGATCGCAGAGAAGATTCAGGAGGACTACCATCAAACCCCGCAGGAATTTTGCGGGGAATACTGCGGCGAAGATCAGACGATTGGAGGAATCAAATGACGCACTATATCTATCCGCAGAACCTCAAGGCTACAGCGAATATGTGGCTTTGGAGTTTGAGGGATTTTGCAATTATGGGCGTTGCCGCCCTGATTTCCATAGTGATTCTGGTGGAACTGCACCTGATGCTTCCCGCAGCCGCTACGCTTTGCTATGGGTTTCTGACGATCCGCATGGATGACACGACGATTCTCGATTTCATCCGGTATGCGGGTCGTTATTTTATTACCACGCAGCAGTACTACGAATGGAGGTGAACAGCATGCCCAAGAAAGAAAAGTTGCCCAAGCAGAAGAAACCGCCCAAGCAGGCGAAGCACGTAAAACAGCAGAAAAAAAGAAAAGGCCGCTCGGTGCAGGACTTCATCGGCGTGAAGACCTTCACGAAATACGGCCTTATGACGCAGAAGGGCGAGCTTCTGTTTTATCTGGTCAGCCCGACCAATATCTCGGTGCTGTCCTACGTCAACATTGAGATCAAAATCCGGCATCTGATGATGGTGCTTTCGTCGATCCCCGATATTGAGATCACCTGCACCGACTCGTCCGAATGCTTTGATGACAACAAAGCCTATGTCGATACGGGATTCGGAATGACCATGTAAGGAGTTGAATCCTATGAAGAAAATCTCTGTCAGCGTGTCCTATGACGAGGAAAAACTCTCCACACTCAGACTGTACCTTGAACAAAAAGGAATGCAGGTTGAGGAAGAACTGACCAAATCGCTGGATAGGCGACGCCATCCTCAACAAGACCTACATCAGAGACTGCCTGTCAAAGAAGGTCATGATCAACAACGGTGAGCGTCCGAAATACTATGTCGAGAACAATCATCCCGCAATCATCGACTCCTGCACCTTCGGTAGAGTGCAAGAGGAAATGGCAAGACGGAGCGGAAAGCGGAAGGTCAAGCAGGTCGGCACGAAAACCGAGCAAGGTCGATACTCCAGCAAATACGCTCTAACAGAGCTTCTGATCTGCGGAGAATGCGGAACGCCATATCGCAGATGCACCTGGGCAGCCAATGGCAAGAAGAAAGTGGTATGGCGGTGCATCAATCGCCTTGACTATGGCAAGAAATACTGCCATGACTCCCCGAGCATCGAGGAAAGCGTCCTGCAGGAAGCCATCATGAAAGCGGTGCTTCAAACCGCCAAACAGAATGCCGATGTGCTCAAAACGCTGAAACTCCATATCGGCATGGGCTTATCAGCGGAAACAACTGAGGACAACAGTCTCGACCTTCAGATCAGGATCGCAGAGGTTGAGGCAGAATTCCAGAAGATGCTCAAAGCTATCGCAGCCGATAATGTCGAAGCCTTTGATGAGGAAAAAGCAAAGGCTCTCATGGGTGAAAAGGCAAAACTGCAGATTCAGCTTGACCGCATTGCTGACACGAAGCAAAAGCGTGAAAACGCAAAATCCAGACTTGATGAGATATTCACGATTATTGAAGCCTTGGCGAATCACCCGATTAGCTATGACGATCAGATCGTAAGGCAGGTCCTCGAGAGCGTAATCGTCGAATCCAAAGAGAAGATCAAGGTGGTCTTCGTCGGCGGTCTCGAAGTAACACAACTCATGTGATTGCTTCATACCCTCCTTTCACACATACCGCCCCGCCTTATGGCTACTGTCATAAGGCGGGGCGGTATGCACTAAATAAGCCTTGATAACTTAAATCTAAAAACCATATTCTTTTGCCCTGCTACCAATATTGAAATATGCCATATTTCTTTTTCCCTCTCTCATTGAACTATTCCCCAGCTTATGGTATAATTACATTGGTATATTGGATCTTTTCTGATTGCTGGACTCGTGCAGTTAACCTGCTCTAAAGCTGTCAGGGTTTAAAATCGGATTTCCAACCAGCCTCGAGTAAGAGAATAATGAAGCATAACAAGATCCAAGGTCATCGCTTAGCCAACAAGACTATGTGTACGGAAGAGACATAAGGGAGCGGAAAAAATGTACTTACAGAAGATCCATATTGAAAACTACAGATTACTCACGAATATAGACATTTTTCTCGATCGTGTTCTTACTTTGATTGTGGGAAAAAACAATACAGGCAAAACATCCGTAATTAATCTCATCAGGAAAGTACTCAATGAAGAGAAAACGCTTTCAATAGATGATTATCCCCTCGAATGCAGATCTCGTCTCTATGATGTAATAGAAAAATACTGGGCCGGAGAAATAGATCAATCGGAAGTAAAACAACAGATTGCGGAAACAAGCATTTCCTTTTATATCGACTACTCGGAGGAAGATGATGATCAGCCACTTGGAAGCTTAAGCCCGTTCATCATTGACATAGATGACAATAATACCATCGCCCGGATTGATGCAATTTATACCTTTGATGAATTGAAAGCAGATGAAATGTTCTCCTCCTGCAAAGGCCGTTATGATCAGTTGCTGCAGGCTCGCCAAAAGGATAATCCGGGTGATGAAGGGCAAGAGGGTTTTGACAGAGCATTAACTGCTGCGGTAGTAAAAGACTCTTTTGACAAATTCTTTTACCTTAAAGTTTTGGCTGTCAATCCGAGCAATGTTGAAGATTGCCAGGAGAAACCTTCAAGCTTGTTACGAAAACTGTTCACTTACCGAACTATCGAAGCAGAAAGAAATCTCGATGAGTCGGAGAACAAAAACGATCATCCTCTTGCTGGTATGATGAATCAAGTGTTTAATCCCGAGGAACAGGAACTGGAGTCGGCCTTTAGTCCAATCATTAGTGAACTCAATCGATATGTTGATGATGTCGGCTTTTCAGCGCAGGAAAGAATTGATGCGCTCATGAATCAAATTATTGCCGGAATGATCCATTTCGGATATCCTTCAGCAGAAGATTTGAAGTTGAAGGCAAGTTCTAACATCTCACTGAAGAATCAAATAATGAGCAATACGGACCTAATGTACACCTCCTCCGACGGGGGTGAAAGCTTGCCAAGTACGCATAATGGATTGGGCTATAAGAATTTAATTAAGATTTCCTTGATTCTTACCGAGTTTTCCAGGGCTGTTGTTGCAAACGCAACGACGATACCTTTGCTACTTATTGAAGAGCCTGAAGCTCATATGCATCCCCAACTGCAATCAACATTTGTAGGTTTTGTGAGTAAGTTCCTCAAAGAGTCCATCGGTGCTGGAAGACATTTGCAGACTATTCTTTCTTCTCATTCTTCTCACGTAGCGAATACTGTTGACTTTAAGCAAGTAAGGTATATGCGAAGAACAACGAACGGGGTAAACTGCAAAGATTTGCAGCACTTCTACCAAGAAGGTCAGACAGACGAGCAGAAAGAGAATCTTGCATTTCTTCAGAAGTATTTGAAACTCAGCTATTGTGACCTGTACTTTTGTGATAAAGCTATTCTTGTAGAAGGTGCTACCGAAAGATTACTTATCCCCCAAATGATACTGAAATGCGCTGAATCGGGGGCGTTCGATAATACGACACCTCCCCTCCAGTCGCAATACTATTCCCTTGTTGAAGTCGGCGGTGCTTATGCCCATAGATTTTATGATTTCCTGGATTTCCTTGAAATCCCGACTTTGATTTTTACGGATGTTGACTTTGTCCGCGAACGAAATAAGAAGTGCCAACGCTCGGAAGCGTTACATTCTTCAAACGGTGCAATCAACAGGTGGTGTCACGATGTTTATGGAATTGCCGTGTCGAAACCCATTCCAATCGAGAAAGTAATTGAGCTATCCACCGACTCATTGAAAAGAACAAATGCACTCCGTCACCTTGAATTTCAAAAGGAGGAAAATGGAGCATACCCGAGAAGTCTAGAGGAATCCATTCAAAATGTGAATAGAGCGTTGTTTGGAATCGCAGAGGATGCGACCGAAATACCTTTGTTTGAGGAAAGTGAATCTGGAGAAAGCAAAACTGATTTTGCAATTAAGTTATTGACAGATCCCAAATATGAGGATTTCCATATACCCACATATATCAGAGATGGCCTCATCTGGCTCAACGATCAAGCCAAGATGCCAGAAAAAGAAGCGCCTGTCCGTCAACACAAGCGATTAATCCATGAAGATAGAAAGGCGTGATGACTATGTCAGAAAAAACAAACTATGAAAAAGCTAAAGAGCTTGCGGATAAAATCGATGAAGAAATCATTGCAGTCCTGCAATCTGGCAAATCTTTCAAAGTTGAAGCTGGTGCTGGATCGGGGAAGACATATTCATTACATGGCGTTGTTGAGTGGATTGATAAGCATAAAGCAAAGGAATACAAGCGAAATGGCAAACATGTTGCCTGCCTGACTTACACAAATGCTGCGGTAGAAGTAATCGCTTCCCGTATTTTTTCAGACAGCTTCATCATTCCATCAACAATACACAGTTTTGCATGGGAGAATATACAGAATTTCCGATCTTCCCTGGTTGTCGCAGCAAAGGAGCTGGACTTCATCCCATCTGATCATACAGTTGAAGAAGTAAAGCGAGTTGTCTATGACCTTGGCATTCGTTATTTAGAAGAAGATGGAACACTTCACTTGTTTCATGATGACATTATCAAGATCTTTGCATGGTTCCTTGACAAAGAAAAGTTTCGAATGCTACTGTCGGACAAATACCCGTTGATTCTTATTGACGAATATCAGGATACGTTTAAGATTATTACTGACAAGTTCTTGACCTATTTTATTGACTTAGGAAAGGGTCCCCAGTTTGGATTCTTTGGCGATTCATGGCAAACAATCTATGCATCAAACGGTGCTTGTGGATCAATTCAAAGTGAAAACATAATAGAAATAAAAAAAGGATCGAATTTTAGATCACAAGCAGTTATCGTTGACGCTTTGAATCAAATCCGTCCGAATCTCCCTCAGATATCAGCACTGGACGAGAATGATGGAGAGATAATAGTCATAACCACAAATGAGTTCATCGGACAGAGAAGTACAGAGAGAAACTATAAAGATGATTTACCGGATCAGGTTCTTTCCAGCTACATCAATGCTGTTCAAGAAAAACTGAAGAAAAGAGGTTGGGGGTCAGACAATAAGGTTTTGATGATTACCCATAGAATGTTGGCTCGGCACCAAAACTATCCCAATTTATTTGATGCTCTTGGCGACCATTTCAGAGAGCAGGACGATATACACTTTGTTTTCTTCAGAGATAGGATTGAACCTTTGTACAATGCATTGGTGCTTAATGATACTAAGCTGATGTTTGATGCATTGGGTGCTGGAAGACGACCTATCGAGACTAAAAAGCAGAAGAAGCAGTGGCAAGCTGTAAAAAGAGGCTTGGAAATTGCAAGACAAGGAACAATCTACGATGTTCTAAAGGCAGCATATGACAGCCGATTGATCCCTATCCAGCCGGAGATTGAGAGACTAAAAAAGCTATATGAGGCAGAAGAACCCCAAGAATATCACAAAACGACTCTCGCAAGGTTTTACGCTATTCAATATGAGGAGGTTGTTCGTGCTATCAATTTTTTCAAGGTTGACGGCATGTACTCGACAGATCATGGAGTTAAAGGTGAAGAGTATGACAATGTTTTGCTTGTAATGGGGCGTGGTTGGAACCTCTACAAATTTGAAGATATTCTATGGAAAGAAGAAAGCCAACTTGCCGGGAACGATTTAAAAGCGTATATTCGGAATCGAAACCTCTTTTATGTTTGCTGCTCAAGACCACGAAAAAGACTGGCAATTCTAATAACAGTTCCAATTAGCGATCAATTTAGGAATTATCTGAATCGTGTTTTTGGCACACAAAATGTTATTGAGTACACTCGATTCATAAAATGGTAGATTTAAACGTCTTTTGCAATTCGAACCGCATGGGAATTGACTTCACTTGTAGTTGATGCAAAAACTCCGCAGTTTACTCTGACGCCCAAAAATGGATCGATATGACGAATGCGATTGGCATTAGGATAGACGGAAGCCGCATTTCTTAGGAAAAAACTTTGAGAGTACGAATACAAGGCCCCAATATTAAGATAGTTGGAGAACATTATAATGACTAATCAACTGTATATTGATATCGAGAATAGTACCCATGATATGGATTCATTAATTCATCATCTCAGACCATATAGTATTAATGGTTTAGAAACACATTCTAGCGCAGGGGTTGAAATTGCAACCTTAATTATTAGCGTTGGTCAGTTTATCGTTGCATTAATTCAAATTCCCATGCTTATTGAGTTTTTTTCTCGGCAAGAAATTATAGTGAAACTAGGTGGAATTAAGATCAACAACTCGGTTGATGATCTTCTTAATATTATTAAAAATAATCCAGACCTTCTTAAAGAAGCAAAAAAAGCTTTGCAAAACAACGCACTTGTAGTTGAAGGGAAAGGAAAGGCCGTAACCGCCTTCCTGGCCAAATTGAACGATCTTATAAATATGGAGAATAATTAATGACCAACTCAATCCAAAATGTATTACTTGGAGATCGTGTTCTGATTGGGGCGGTATCGGATACATTCGTAACAAACATCCAATTGCGTCTTAAAAGTGGCGTTTCTGGCTTTAAGTTGGAAAATGCAAATATTGAGCCAGTATTCTGCTCATCAATTAATAAGCATACATGCGCATGTAGAGTATCAAACAGTCCTGAAGTTCAATACCTTGTCTTTGATGAACATCATATTCAATTATTGGGGGCAATGAATCTCCTTTTCTACATGTACGGGCAGAACGATTTCAAACAGCCTATCTTTTCAATGATAATGGACCAAATAATAAAAACGCCCAAAAAACGTTTGTACAATATTGCAGCGATTCTTTTGTCTGAAAAGTGTATGTTAGCGGCGAATTCAACAAGAGCATTACAGTATCTTGCGCAACTAGAGGAAAACGTAATTACTTCGGAAGATTACAGCGGTGATACCGGAGAATTTGACCTCAACTGGTTTTTGCTGAAATCCCACCGAGCGGAAATTGCGCACTCATTTGTCATGAATTTTTATGTCTATCATGAGTTGGCACATATCAAAGCTAGGCAGGACCCTCATGCCTTCTCAGTTTATTCGAGTGCGGTTTCTGTTGTTTCTGATTCGTTAGAACTGGAATCCCCAGATTTTGCCAAGATTTTTAAAGTGCCAGATGAAGAACTTGCCTGTGACGTATATGCACTGGATTTGTTGTTTGATTATGTGATGAACGCTGGTGGGGATTATTATTATGAGTTTATGGTGGAGTCATATATCATTGCTATCACAAACTTAACAATTATGGATTCCATTTCAGTGTTAACAAGTATAGAAGAACAATATAATAATAGTTGGTTGCGAATAATTGTCGCATTAGATGCCCTAGGCTTTTATAAAGATAAGATATGTAATATCCCCAACTTTGGAAAGACGATTCACAGATGCAGAAAATATTGTTACATGAAGTACAGAAATTATTTAGAGGAAATGATGTGTGCGCTTCAGATGTTAGAAGCCAAATTTGGCGATGTTTTAGAGAAATATCCTCCTTTTTCAAAAGAATGGGAAGAAGAAAAGAGGACTGCAATATCCATTCTTGCCAGTATTAAATAAAGAACAAGATGGATTCACTATAACATCTTTTTTGCCCTACGCTTCCATATTTGATAAATTCGTATTTAAGGCCGGTTGGCAAAGCTGATCTTTTAGGATCCCTCCTTTCCATAAAAGGTTTCACTCGACTCGCTTGTCCGGTTGTAAACGCAATCACAACGGCTCGCTATCGCAGTTACCCTTTTACATTTCTACGAGGGTTCAAATCCATCTACCAAAAACGCAAATCCATCTTTTTCGTACCCCATTGACAGAAACCTCGCCAGTAGTCGGTTTTTCCGGCTGCTGGCTTTTCTTTTTCAGTTCTGTGCAAAGCCCAAGCCATTGAGCATTGCGTCCGCCGAGGTCAGCTTCGAGCTGTAATCCAGATGTGCGTAAATGTTTGCCGTCGTTGAGAAATCGCTGTGACCGAGCCATTCCTGAATCTGCTTCATGGAAACGCCGTTCGCCAGAAGCAGTGAGGCGCAGCTATGTCTCAGATCGTGGTACCTGACGTGTCTCAGCCCATTTGCCTTGAGCAGCTTCGGAAAGCTCTCTGTGACGTAGTGAGGCTTGATTAGATCGCCAATCTCATGGACACATACATACCCAAGATAGTCTTTGATGTATAGAGCGTTGTCAGGACATACGTCTTGTAGCCAAAGTCCAACGCACGGCCATAGGCGGTCATATCCAGCTTTCCGCCGGTTTTCTGAAAATCCAGAAGGCTGACACAGGGGATATAGCCCTCGTCCGTCAGCGACTCAAACATGGTGATGGCCGTAGAGCGTGCGGCAGGATTGCTTTTCGATGATCGCGTCGGGCAGCACGGCATCCTGCACCTCTGCGGTCAGATACAGCAGCTCCCTGACCTCTGCGCTTTCGCCTGCATTGTCTGTATAAACAGCTTCTGCCCCTTGGTTTTCAGCTCGTTCAGCACCCTGAGCCACAGGGCGCCGAGGCTGTGAAATACGCCTAAATCCTGCGTTTATAAATCCCCCTCCTTGCGATTTACCGAAGCCCCTGTGTCAAAGCCGTTGGGAAAACGCTGACGCAGCTTATCCAGATTCCCCTGAAAAACAGCTTCCAGCGGAACATCCAATGCCGTGGCAGCCTCGGCAAGATACCACGCCACATCTCCAAGCTCCCTGACCAAATGCTCCCTGTCCAGCTCATGTCCCTGCATCAGCCACTTTTTCACAATGTCAATGGCTTCGCCGGATTCCCCGCACAAGCCCATGACGCTGTTGATGAGAACATCCTTTTTATCAAGCGCCGGATTCAGCGTTGCCATAGCCGCTTTCTGATATTCGTTGACCTGCATCTGTTTCCTCCGTTATTTTTCCTGCGCAAATTGATATGCCTGCTCGATCCAATCAAACAACTCCTCGTCCAAAGCGGACGGACTGCTGATGACAAAATGCGTTGTCCACCGACCCGGATACGGCTCGGTTTTTGCCGCCGCCCGGTCGGATTCCAACGGCGCGGACAGCCCCAGCGTCAGCACAAAATAATCTTCCGGCAGCTCCGCTTTCTTTTTTACCTTCAAGAAGGATACACAGGCATAAAGGTGCCGATTGTAGTACGAGATCTGGGATTTTTGCACCTTGTGTCCATTCTGTTCCCCTCCGCAAATCCGATTTTTTGTTCTGTTTCTCTTACGGACAAACTGGAATTTGTCCCTATCAGATTCTTTTGGAATAAAGGACTTCTTCTGTGTCAAACGCAGGCTTTGAAGTATCCGTCAACGCAAACCCGTTGGCTTCGTAAAAAGCTCTGGCGCGATAGTTTTCCCTAAATACCCACAAAAACACTTCGGAATATCCGTTTTCCTTGATATCTTTCAGAACTCGATTCATCATTTGACGACCGTACCCTTTATGCCAGTTTTCGGGCAGACTATGGATGCAGATTAACTCCGCTTTCCCGGTCAACTCCGCATCACGAGCTGTGTCCCAATAAGCGATGCAATGGGGTGTTCCATCCACCGAGAGAAGATATCCGTTTCCTTTGTTCTCATCCAAAAGCCTCTGATACATAGCGGTCGCTCGGTCGATGTCCGTACACTTTTCCAGAGTCTCGGCATCAAGGATTCCGGCAAAAGCTGCCTTCCAGCTTTCAGTTTGAATATATGCCAAGGTGTTTGCATCACCTTGCTGAACTTTCCGAATAACTGCTTCCATTTTAGCAACCTCCATAAATTCCGATTTTGTCAGCATCATTATATCACATACCCGGCACATTTTCCAGCTTGCGAACACAGCGGCAATGCAGGTATTCCGCATTGCCGCTGTGATTTTTTAGCGTTCTCTGTCTGCGGATGATTTCTGCGGCGCTGCCTCGCCTCGCTCACCGTCCACGATCTCATTTTTCCTTCTTATCCGGGTTTGGCAGGGCGTTCAGCTCGTTCAGACGGGCCGTTTTCGCCGCAAGCTCTTCCTCCTGGGGGAATGGCTTCTGTACCTCAGCCTTTGCGCTTTCGAGCTGAACCCGCGTGTTCTCCGGCTGCTCGATACACGACTGGGCTTTTTTCTCCCAAGGTATCGGCGTACATGGTTTTCGGCGAGAGCTCAGGTGTCCCGGTCACTCTTGCGTGTGCTTCAGGGGAACAGGGGAGAGGGGACAAAAAACGTTTCACCCCTTTCTTTTTCCGGAATGATATGCTATGATAATAAATCGAATAACAAGGAAAGGGCGTGTACGACATGCACGACGAGCTGCTGCGCCGGCTCAACGAGACAAAGACCATGTCCATCGTGGGCATGTGCAAGAACGCGGGCAAGACCACCATGCTCAACTGGATGCTGTCCGGCGGCCACCTGCACGGCACACTGGGCCTGACCTCCATCGGCCGCGACGGCGAGTCCACCGACATCGTCACCGGCACGGAAAAGCCCGGCATCTTCGTGAAGGAGGGCACGCTGATCGCCACAGCCAAGGATATGCTGCGGCTGGGTGACGTGACCAAGGAGATCCTGATGACCACCGGCATCCCCACTCCGCTGGGGGAGGTGGTGATCCTGCGGGCCCGCAGTGCCGGACATGTGCAGCTGGCGGGGCCGTCCATCACCACCCAGCTCAAGTCCGTATCCCAGGCGTTTTTTGAGCTGGGAGCCGACCGCTCCATCATCGACGGCGCTTTGGGCCGCAAGAGTCTGGGCGCACGGTCCGTGGCGGAGGGCGTCATCCTCTGCACCGGCGCCAGCTACCACATGAGCATGGAAAAGGTCATCGCCGACACCGTTCACATCTACCGGCTGATGAACTTGCCTAAGGCTGCGGAACTGCCGCCGGAGGCGTCCGATGGGCTGGAGGCCTGCGTTAAGGAGCACGGCGCGGCGCTGATCACCGGCGCACTGACGGACACCATGGTGCTGCCTCTGCTGCGCTCCGGCGTGCTGCGGAACTGCCGTCTGGTGGTGAAGGACCCCAGCAAGGTGCTGCTCACCGCCGACACGCTGGACAAGCTGGCGTCCCGTCAGGTGGCGCTGGAGACGGAGGAGGCCGCCCGCACCCTGTGTATCACGGTGAACCCCGTGTCGGCCTACGGCTGGAAGTTCGACAAGGACGATTTTCTGCACCGCATGCGGGAGGCGGTAGACGTTCCCGTCATCAATGTAAAGGAGGAATTGGCATGATCGAGATCCGATTTGAGGAACGCGTAAAAATCGGCCTGCAATACGTTCTGGAGTCCCTGCACGGCTGCTCCCCCTTCGGGCAGGAGAAGATCCGCCGCCTGCGGTTCTATATGCCGGAGGAGCGGGCTGAGCTGGAGACGGAGCTATATAATGTAGAGCGGGCCGCGGCGGCGGACCGGCTGAAGGACCAGTACACCAAACTGATGACCGGTCTGTGCCAGATGAAGGACATCCGCACATCCCTGCGCCGCTGCGCGGAGGGAGAGACGCCGGACCACGTGGAGCTGTTCGAGATCAAGGGCTACCTCCAGCGTCTGGACGGCCTGCGGCCGCTGTTGGCGGAGATCGACGCCGTTACTCATTTTGAGGGCATCGCCCTCCACGACCCCAAGCCTGCGCTGGCCATCCTGGATCCCGACGGCACCGGCAGCCGCGGCTTCTACATCCCCGACAGCGCCACCGCCAAACTCAAGGAGGTGCGGCAGGCCAAGAAGGACGTGGAGGAGCGTCTGTTCCACGCCCAGACCGATGCGGAGAAGGACGACCTGCGCCTGAAGCGCACCCGTCTGTGCGCCGAGGAGGACGCCGAGGAAATGCACGTCCGCAGGGCCATGGGCGCGGCGCTGGCCCCCATGGTGGACGACCTGCTGGCGGACGCGGAGACCTCCGGCCGGCTGGACTTCATCATCCAGAAGGCTCTGTTCGCCGTGCGCTACGGCGGCATCCGCCCCGAGCTGACGGAGACGGAGCTGGAGCTCACCGACATGATCAACCCCGAGATCTGCGACCTGCTGTCGGAGCAGGGCCGCAGCTTCGTGCCTGTCTCCATCCGTCTGGAGCAGGGGGCTACCGTCATCACCGGCGCCAACATGGGCGGCAAGTCCGTGGCCATGAAGACCGTGGCCCTCAACGCCCTGCTGCTTCAGGCGGGCTTCCTGGTCTGCGCAAAGAAGGCCCGCATGCCGCTGTTTCACAGCGTGAAAATGCTCTTTGACGATCTCCAGTCCATTCAGTCGGGACTCAGCGGCTTCGGCTCCGAGATCGTCCAGTTCCAGAAGGCGCTGACAGAGGTGGAGAAGGGCTACTCCCTGTTCCTGCTGGACGAGTTCGCCCGAGGCACCAACCCCGACGAGGGCGCCGTCATCGTGCAGGCCGTCACCCGTTATCTCAACGGCGTCAACGCCATTTCTCTGCTGACCACCCACTACGACAAGGTGGCGGAGTACGCCCGCCTGCACTACCAGATCATCGGCCTGCGCGATGTGGATACCGAGAAGATCCGCCGCGAGCTGTCCGTCACCGACGAGGACGGCGTGGCCGTCATTGCCCGCCACATGAACTACGGTCTCTACCGCGTGGAAGGCCGGTCCGACTGCCCGCGGGACGCCCTGAATATCTGCAGAATGCTGTCTTTGAAGCCGGAAATCCTGAAAATGGTGGAGGAATCCTACTGATTTTCGCTGCGCGAAAAATTCAAGAGGAAAAACAGAGAAATTTTTGCACCGTGCAAAAATATTATTGTCAAATCTGTCACGAACTGTCTTGACAAATGCCCCAAAAGCGCTATAATTTAAGAGTAAAATTTCATAGATATCAGTCAATAGAGGCGCGGGAAACGGGGTACTGCAGCGTGTGGGGACAGGCACCTGTGTAGCGTTGCAGGAAGGAGTTTTCCGCCGAAAGTGACAGGACCGCCTGCGTTCTGTCGCTTGGCAGCGCGGTGTAAGCGGCGCTGTTGTCATGTACGTCCATACATGGAGCGCTATTGGTCAATGACCTTGACCGATAGCGCTTTTTTTCATACC
>ERZ773116.2679-NODE-2679-length-13877-cov-4.200622_pt1 | contig 13877 bp, 10 predicted proteins | sample MGYA00580563_ERZ773116 | MGnify/ENA primary metagenome ERZ773116 (study PRJEB29015, sample SAMEA2737864) | human gut metagenome | biome: human gut; feature: human-associated habitat; material: faeces | place: China | collected 2012 ... | reverse complement strand
ATGATAGAACTAAAAACTGATTCTAGAAAGGTTAAGCCTGGCGATACATTTATTGCGATTAAGAATGTAAATACTGATGGACATGACTTTATTGAAAGCGCTATTAAAAATGGTGCCTCTAAAATTATATGTGAAAAGGGTAATTATAGTATTGAAACTGTTGTTGTACCAAACACAAAAGAGTATTTAAATAATTATCTTTATGAAAATTATTATCCTAAAATTAAAGATATGAAATTAATTGGAGTAACTGGTACTAATGGTAAAACTACAATTTGTTACTTAGTATATCAATTATTAACATTACTTGGTAAGAAATGTGCATATATTGGTACAATTGGTTTCTATTATGGAAATACTAAAAGATTATTAAATAATACTACTCCTGACACTGATTTACTTTATGATATGCTTCTAGAAGCAAAAGAATATGGCTGTGAATATGTTGTTATGGAAGTAAGTAGTCATGCACTTGATAAAAATAGAATATTTGGACTTAAATTTGATGAAGTAGCATTTACAAATCTTACACAAGATCATTTAGATTATCATAAAACTTTAAAAAATTACGCAAACGCTAAAAGAAAATTATTTGAAAAAACTAGGGGAGAGAAAGTCGCTATTATAAATAAGGATGACCCTCATCATGAAAAATTCATGTTAAATGAAAATAAAAATATAACTATTGGTAAAACTGATGCTGATGTTTTAATAAAAGATTATTCTTTATCACATTTGCACACAAAAATAGAATTTAGTTATGAAAATAAAGTATATAATACACAAATAAATATGGTAGGTAGTTATAATGTATATAACTATTTAACTGCGCTTATGCTTGTAAATAAATTAGGATTTAGTATTGATAGTATTATTGATATTACCAAAGATTTAATGGCACCTGCAGGACGAATGGAAATGATTAAATATAATACAAATAGTGTATTTGTTGATTACGCTCATACACCTGATGCAGTTATTAATGTTTTAATGAGCGCAAATCAATATAAAAAGGGAAGAATTATAACTATTATTGGTTGTGGTGGAGATAGGGATAGAACAAAAAGACCAATAATGGGTAGAGTAGCAGAAGAAAATTCTGATTATGTAATATTTACTGATGACAATCCAAGAACTGAAGATGAGAAACAAATTATGAATGACATAGTTACTGGATTAAATAAAGTTAATCATGAAATTATCTTTGATAGAAAAAAAGCTATTATAAAAGGAATGAATATGTTAAAAGATAATGACATATTAATGATACTTGGAAAAGGTCATGAAGATTACCAAATAATTGGTACTGAAAAACATCATTTTAGTGACCAAGAAATAGTTAAAAATTTTATAAAGGAGAAGAACAATGCTTAAACTTGATAATATTAGTAAATTTATAACATTTACAATTGATTTATTTAATGATGAATTTAGTTCATATATAGATTATGTTGATTCTGTATATTATTTTTCTAATGGAGGTTGCTACGAACTTGCAAAAATAATAAAACATTATTTCCCTGATGCAAAATTTGTTATGCAAAATGATTATAGACATTGCGGTGTATTATATGAGGGTAAAATATATGACGTATTTGATGGTTTAACTAAAGAACAATTAGAAGAAAAAGGCATTAAAGAAGATGAATATATAAAAGATTTAAAAGACTTTAAAGTTCTTACTGAAGATGAAATGGAAGAAAGTATGAAAATTAGTCCATTTGGTGCTGGAAAAGATATTATAATTGAAGGTAAACCTGTTGATGAAAAAATGATTGATGAAATTTCAAAATGCTCAAGCGTTATTGCTGGAAAGAGGTAATTTATGAAAGAAATATTAGTAAAAGATATTATAAGAGAATGTAATGCAAGTCTTATAATTGGTAATGAAAATCTAAAAATAGAAAATTTTTCTAAAGATACTAGAGAAATTAATGAAAATGATTGTTACATAGGAATTAAAGGTGAAACTTTTGATGGTAATTTATTTTATGAAGATGCTTTTAAAAAGGGTTCAAGTGCTTGCATACTAGAAAAAGAGTCTGTTAAAGATATAGATTTTAGAAATTACAATGATAAAACAATTATTCTTGTGGATAATTCTATTAAAGCACTTCAAGAACTTGCAGCATATAAAAGATCATTATATGATATACCCGTTATTGCAGTTACAGGTAGTGTAGGAAAAACAAGTACTAAAGAAATAATATCAAGTGTATTAAGTACCAAATATAATGTTTTAAAAACAGAAGGAAACTATAATAATCATATAGGTCTTCCTCTAACTATATTAAAATTAAAAGACCATAACGCTATGGTTCTTGAAATGGGTATGAATCATTTAAATGAAATAACTTTGTTAAGTAAAATAGCTAAACCAACTATCGCAGTTATTACTAATATAGGTACTGCTCATATTGGAAATCTTGGTTCTAGAGAAAATATATTAAAGGCTAAACTTGAAATTATCGATGGACTCAAAGAAAATGGTACTCTTATTATAAATAATGATAATGATATGATTCATAATAATTTAGATAAAATTAACGTTAATATAAAAACTATTGGTATAAATAATAAAAGTAATTATATGGCAACAAATATAGTTGATGAAATTTTTAGTAGTAAATTTAAAATAAAAGATACTGATTTTGAGGTTAATGCACCTGGTGAAGCATTTATTTATAACAGTTTAGTTGCATATGCAGTAGGAAAAGAACTTAATATAAGTGATGAAAAGATTAAAAAGGGTATAGAAACCTTCAAATTACCTAGTAATAGACTTGAAAAAATAATAAATAAAACTGGTACTACAATAATCAATGATACATATAACTGCAGTTACGATTCATTAATTAATTCTATAGATATGATTTCCAAATCTAATTATAAAAGAAAACTATTAATGATAGGTGATATTTTAGAACTTGGTGATTATTCAGAAGATATACACAGGAAAATAGGTAGTTATATATCAAATAAGGATATTGATGGTGTAATATTAGTAGGTAATGAAGTTAAATTTATAAAAGATGAACTTATTAAAAATAACTTTAATAAAGATATAAATATATTTAATAACGAAAGTGATTCACATGAATTTCTTAAAAATTACCTAAAAGAAGATGATATTATTCTTTTAAAAGGCTCAAATGGTATGAAATTATTTAATACTGCTGAATACTTAAGACAGATTTAAACATCTGTTTTTTTAATATTTTGACATTTTTTTACTTTTTAACAGTTTTTTGTGGAAAAATATTTATTTTTTCTTTATAATATATAGTCAAATAAAGTTATCAACATTTTCCACAATATTGTGGAAAAATAATGGTTGTTTAAAAAGTACCTGTTAATTGTAAATTTGTGGAAAATGTGGAAAAGTATTGTAATCCCTTATTTTATATAGAGTAGTTTCCACATTTTATGTTGATAAGTGTTGTTTACTAATTTTTAGCCTTGAAAATGAATAAAAATGAGTTATAATAAGTTTATAACTTTACTATCTAATCAGGGGGAGGTGATAGTTCATGAACATTGATAATATATGGAATAAATTTCTAAGTATAATGAAGACTAAATTAAATAGTTTATCGTATGATACTTGGTTTAGCACATCAAAACTTGTTGAATTAAATGAAGAACACGCTGTAATCATTGTTCCAACTATCGCTCATAAAAAACATTTATCTGAATCTTACATTGATATAATAAGTGATATTTTCAACAGTATAACAGGAACTAACTTTAATTTTGAGTTCATTCTTGAAAATGAATACAATAATAAAAAGATTACTGTAAAAAAAGAGGAAGAAGAAGAACTTGGTGTACCTTATAATAGTTCAGAAAAGGCAAATTTAAATCCTGATTATGTTTTTGAAAATTTTATAGTAGGTGAAAGTAATAGATTTGCACAAGCAACAGCGCTTGCTGTAGCTGAAAATCCAGGTAAAATGTATAATCCTTTGTTTATATATGGTAATAGTGGTCTTGGTAAGACACATTTAATGCAGGCAATTGGTAATTATATTGTAAAAAATACAAATAAAAGGGTATTATATGTTACTAGTGATCAATTTATTAATGATTTTTTAGGATTAAATAAGAAAGATAAAGACGGAACTAATTTTGATTATGTAGATTTATTTAAAGATAAATACAGAAATATTGATGTACTTATAATTGATGATATACAATTTTTAGGAAATGCTCCTAAAACACAAAATGAGTTTTTCCATACATTCAATACATTATATGATGATAAAAAGCAAATTATTATATCATCAGATAGTTCTCCAGATGATTTAAAACATTTAGAGGATAGGCTAAGAACAAGATTTAACTGGGGATTAAAAGTAAATATTTTTCCACCAGATAATGATTTAAGAAGAGAAATATTAAGAAAAAAGATGGCAAACATGGATTTTTCAAGGCATATAAGTGATGATGCGATTGATTATATAGCAAATATGTGTCCATCAGATGTAAGAAGTTTAGAAGGTGCTTTAACAAGAGTTTGTGCTTATTCTACAATATTTTTTCAAGAAGAAATAACACTTGATTTAACTATTGAAGCATTAAAAGGTACTATAACACCTATGACTAACTTTAAAAATGATATACAAAAAATACAAAGAGTGGTTGCAGAACACTATAATGTATCAGTCGAAGACCTAAAATCAAAGAAAAGGGTCGCAACTATTGCTTTTCCAAGGCAAATAGCAATTTATTTGTCAAGACAACTAACGGATGAATCATTTCCTAAAATTGGTATAGAATTTGGCGGAAGAGATCATTCAACAGTTATGCATTCATGTGATAAGATTGAAAAAGAAAGAAAAGAGAACAAACAACTAGATAATATTATTAATGAAATTATTTCAAAATTAGAATAATACACAGGAAAATATAAAAATGCACATGTTTTATCAACAGTTATACACAGGATAAAAATTCGTAAACCTTTATAAAATAAATAAATATAAAGTTTTCAACTTTTTCAACAGTAATAATAAAAATAACATATTTAAATAATAAATAATATGATATAATCAGTTTAGGAGGGTTAATATGAAATTTAGTATTAAAAAAGAAATATTATTAGAAAATTTAAATAACGTATCAAAAGCAGTATCTACTAAAAATGTAATACCAGTACTTGGAGGAATTAAATTTAATTTAACAAATGAAGGATTATTTTTAACAGCTACTAATAATGATATAGATATAGAATGTTTTATTGATAAGAAATATATAGATAATATAGTTTCCACAGGAACAATTATTATTCAAGGTAAATATTTACTTGAAATAATTAGAAAATTACCTGATGGTCTTATTAATATAGAAATAATAGATGGATTAAAGATATTAATTTATACACAAAATTCTAACTTTAACTTAAATGGTATTGATTCAAGTGAATTTCCAAATATAAGTTTAGATATATCAACAAATCCTATTATATTAAGTAAAAAAGTTATTAAAAATATAGTAAATCAAACATTATTTGCAACTTCAATGCAAGAATCAAGACCAATACTTACAGGTATCAACTTAAAAATAGAAGGAAATAAGATGGAATGCATTGCAACTGATTCTTATAGACTAGCTAAAAAAATAGTTGAATTAGATAGTGCTGTGGAAAACTTAATTAATATAGTTATACCTGGTAAAAATATTGGAGAACTTGCTAAAATATTGAATGATAATGACGAAAATGTAGAAATTCATATTTTCTCTAATAAAATTTTATTTAAGTTTGATAATATTTTATTCCAATCTAGACTTTTAAATGGTACATTCCCAGATACATCTAGATTAATTCCAGATACTTTTGAACTTGAAATTAAAACAGACTTAGATGAATTATATAGTGTAATCGATAGAGCAGCACTTTTAACAAGTGAAAAGGAAAAGAATGTAATAAAGTTCGAAACTAATGAGAACGAAGCTATAGTAAGCTCAAATACACCTGAAATAGGACGTGTTGAAGAAAGACTTGCTATAACTAAAAATAATGATAAAGAAATTAAAATTGCATTTTCTTCTAAGTTTATGATGGAAGCATTAAAAACAATAAATAGTAAAGATATTAGAATATTATTAAATTCTGATATAAAACCAATAATTCTTAAAACTGATGAAGATGAAAATTTAATTCAATTATTATTACCAATAAAAACATACTAAAAAAGAAAGAAATTTCTTTTTTTATTGTAAAATTTGTTTACAGTTTTATAATTAATACATTGTATATAGTGATTATTTTTGTTAAAATTAAGGTGTATTATAGGAGGATAATATGGATAATAGTGAAAACGAAGTTTTAAAATTAAAAAAAGAGAAGAAAGGAAAGAATATTGTAATAATATTATTAGTATTTATAGTTGCATTATTACTAGGAATTATATTAGGTCAATATATTCCAAATAATAAAAACGACAAAAAGACGGAAAATATAGCAAAAGATGAAATAAAGAAAAATAACAATTCAACAACAAAAGAAGATGAAAAACAAAATACAAGTACAAATAGTAATACTAATAATACTAGTACAAGTACTAGTTCAAGTGATAACTCAAATACTAATACAGTACAAAAATCTGATTCAGATATCGTAAAAGAATTATTTATTCAAAATTTAAAGAATATATATGGTGATAATTTAGTTGAATATAGAATAGATAATATTAAAATTTATACAGGTTCTGAAAGAGAAGAACTTGCACAAATGTATGAAAATAATTCTAGTATTGAAATATATTCTTTAGTAAATTATTCAATAAGATTAAAAGATATTTCAAAAGATGCTGGAAATGGTACAGAATCTGGATATTGGGTTTACGATAAAACTGCATGTGTAACAATAATAAAAGATGCAAATGGTAATAGATCTATTAATGCAGGAACAGGTTGGTAAAATTATATATATAACATAGAGTATTGAAAATTCAATGCTTTTTTTTTTATTAAATTTTTCTTTATATTGCTTATTTCGACAAGATTTTTAAAAAAAGTTGCTATTAATAGAAGAAATTATTTTCAAAAAAGGAAGGAAAATAATAAATTTAGGGGGATAATTATGAAAAGTTATGAAATTAATAGCAGAACACTAGCAATAGTACCAGTAGGTGAAAATCTTACAAATGTATTAGAAGAAGACAATGAATTTATGATAAATATGAATTCTATGAAAATAATTGAAAAAAGTTGTGAATTTTTTGGAAGTTCTTATATGGGAAGAAGAACAGGAACAAAGGTTTTAACAGGTATTAGTCATAAATCACCAATTATAATTGAGGAAAGTACAAATATGATTTATTTTCCAACTACATCACCAAGATTAATTGGGTGTATTTGGATAGCATTAGATAAGATAAAAGAATATAGAGAAGTTAATGGAAAAATATTAGTTTTTTTCAAAAATGGAAGGAAGATTTTCATAAATATTTCGTACGGATCTTTTGATAATCAATACCTTCGTGCGACTAAACTTGAGTATATTTTAAGAAGCAGAAAAAAGTTAGAAAATTAGTCTGTTTTTTTCCTAAAAATCCTATAAAAAATACCTTTTTTGTGGTATAATTAATATGTATGTATAGGAGCATTATTTATGAGTCAAAATGAAGTAAAGGGCATAAAAATAGGTTTAAAATGTTTTTAAAGAAAATTTCTTTAGTAAATTTCAGAAATTATTCACAAATTAGTATAGATTTTGACAAAAAGATAAATATTTTTATTGGAAATAATGCTCAAGGTAAAACAAATATCCTAGAAAGTATATATGTTTTATCTATTACAAAATCCCATAGATGTAGTAAAGATTCATTTTTAATTAAACAAGGTGAATTATTTACTAAAATAACTGGTGAAATTGTACATGAAAATTCATTAAAAAAGTCTTATGAAGTTTTAATTAATTCAAAAGGTAAAAAAGTAAGTATTAATGATATTCCACTTAGAAAAATGAGTGAATATTTATCAAATATCAATACTATTATGTTTTGTCCGGATGATCTTGAAATATTAAAAGGTCCACCACAGGGTAGAAGATACTTTTTAAATGTTGAAATAGGTCAATTTTATAATAATTATTTGAAGTATATTAATGATTATAATAAAGTTTTAAAAAATAGAAATGAGTATCTGAAAACAAGTAATAAAATAGATAAAGTATATTTCGATGTACTTACTAATGAATTAATAAGATTAAATATTGAAATTCTTAATTTTAGAAAGAACTATATCGATAAGATAAATTATCATATTAAGAAGATTTATAAAGATTTAACTAAAAAAGAAGATATTTTGGTTAAATATGAATCTTTTGTTGATATGAATAGTAAAGATTTATATGGTTTAATAAAAGAAAAATATGATAAAGTATATTATCAAGAATTACAACAAAAGACTACTTTAATTGGAGTACATAGGGATGATTTTTCTATATATTTAGGTAATGTTAAAATTAATAATTTTGGTTCACAAGGTCAACATAGAATAGCAATTCTTTGTTTTAAATTATCAGAAATAGAAATGATGAGGGAAAACAAGTATGTTAAACCAATATTACTTCTTGATGATATTTTTAGTGAATTAGATAAGGAAAAGAAAGAAAATATTATTAAATATATAGATAATGATTTACAAGTTTTTATAACATCTACGGATATAAATAATATAGATACAAAATTGATAGAAAAAGCAGACGTTTTTTATGTAGAAAATGCAAAAGTATATGAACGAGGTGAAAAAGATGGCAGAGAATAATTATGATGCTTCAGCGATACAAGTACTTGAAGGACTAGAAGCAGTAAGAAAAAGACCAGGTATGTATATTGGAACAACAGATGTTAAAGGATTACATCATTTAGTTTGGGAAATAGTAGATAACTCAATAGATGAGGCTTTAGCAGGTTATTGTAATCATATCGAAATAACTATAAATAAAGATAATTCAGTAACAGTTGTTGATAATGGTAGAGGTATACCAGTTGGTATTCATCCAAAAACAGGAATATCCACAGTAGAAACTGTTTATACAGTACTTCATGCAGGTGGAAAATTTGGTGGAGGAGGATACAAGGTATCTGGTGGACTTCATGGTGTTGGTGCATCTGTTGTAAACGCTTTATCAAGCTGGGTTATAGTAACAGTTTATAAAGAAGGAAAAGTATATGAAGTAAAGTTTGCTAATGGTGGGAAAACAGTACAACCATTAACTGTAATTGGTGCTTGTGAAGAAGATAAATCAGGAACAACAGTTACATTTAAGCCAGATGCAGATATATTTGATACTGATATATATGATTATGAAACTTTAAAAGTTAGAACAAGAGAACTTGCATTCTTAAATAAAGGTTTAAGATTAACATTAACTGATAAAAGATCAGGAGAAGAAAAACAAGAAACTTTCCATTATGAAGGTGGTATAAGTGAATATGTTAAGTTCTTAAATAAGAATAAGACACCAATTCATGAAGAAATAATTCATTTACAAGGTGAAGAAGCAGGAATTATGTTCGAAGTTGCTATGCAATATAATTCAGGATATACAGACAATATTTATTCATTTGTAAATAATATAAATACACATGATGGTGGTACACATGAAGAAGGTGTTAGAAGAGCCTTAACTAGAATTATTAATAATTATGCTAGAAAAAATAACTTCTTAAAGGATAAAGATGCAGCTTTAACAGGTGATGATGTTAAAGAAGGATTAACAATGATAATATCTTGTAAACATCCAAATCCACAATTTGAAGGTCAAACAAAAGGTAGACTTGGTAATTCAGAAGTTAGAAAAATAGCAGATAATGTTTTTGCAGAAGGTTTTGAGAGATTCTTAATGGAAAATCCAGAAGAAGCTAAGATAATTGTTGATAAAACAATGACTGCTGCAAGAGCTAGAGTAGCAGCTAAAAAAGCAAGGGAATTAACTCGTAGAAAAAGTGATTTAGATGTAGTTAATTTCGGTGGAAAACTTGTTGATTGTAAAGAAAAAGATCCATCTGTTTGTGAAATTTTCCTAGTAGAGGGGGATTCGGCTGGAGGATCTGCCATTAAAGGAAGAAATTCAATGACACAAGCAATACTTCCACTTAGAGGTAAAATATTAAATGTTGAAAAAGCAAGATTAGATAGAGCTTTATCAAATGAAGAAATTAGAACAATAATAACTGCATTTGGTACTGGTATTGGTGAAGAATTTGATTTAAGTAAATTAAGATACCATAAAATAATAATAATGACTGATGCCGATGTTGATGGATCACATATTAGAGTATTATTATTAACGTTATTCTATCGTTTCTTTAGACCAATTGTAGAGGCAGGACATGTATATGCTGCTCAACCTCCATTATTCTGTATTAAACATGGTAAAACAATTAAATATGTTCTAGATCCTGAAGAAAGAGATGCATATTTAGCAACATTAAATCCTAATACAAAGTACGAAATTACACGTATGAAAGGTTTAGGAGAAATGGATGCAGAAGAATTAAATGAAACAACAATGGATATAAATCACAGAATACTTAGAAAAATAACAGTTGACGATACAATAGAAGCAGATGCAGCATTCTCTAAATTGATGGGTGAAGAAGTAGAGCCTAGAAGACAATTTATAGAAAATAATGCAACATATACGCAGAATTTGGATATATAGGAGGTAAATCATGGATCATAATAGAGATAGATTAGAAGAAAATGATATTGTTAAGGAAATTGAATCTTCATTTATTGATTATTCAATGAGTGTTATTGTATCACGTGCATTGCCTGACCTTAGAGATGGTTTAAAGCCAGTTCACAGAAGAATTTTATGGTCAATGTATGAATCAGGTTATACACCAGATAAACCTCATAAAAAATCGGCACGTATTGTCGGTGATGTTATGGGTAAATATCATCCACATGGAGATTCAAGTATATATGAAGCAATGGTTCGTATGGCACAAGATTTTAGTTATAGAAATATGCTTGTTGATGGACATGGTAACTTTGGTAATATAGAAGGTTATGGTGCAGCCGCAATGCGTTATACTGAATCAAGACTTTCAAAGATTTCATTAGAATTATTAAGAGATATTAATAAAGATACAGTTGATTTTATACCAAACTTTGATGAAACAGAAAAAGAACCTAAAATATTACCTTCAAGATTTCCAAATATTCTTGTAAATGGTACTATGGGTATTGCTGTTGGTATGGCAACAAATATTCCACCACATAACTTAGGTGAAGTAATTGATGGATGTATTGCTTATATAGATAATCCTGAAATTGATACACTTGGATTAATGGAACATATTAAAGGACCAGATTTTCCAACAGGTGGTATTATTTTAGGAAATAGTGGTATTAAAAAGGCTTATGAAACTGGTAGAGGAACAATTACTATAAGAAGTAGGGCAAGAATTGAAGAAGAAAATGGTAAACATTATATAATTATTGATGAAGTTCCTTATGGTGTTAATACAATGGAACTTAAAAATAAAGTTGCAGAACTTGTCCACAATAAAACTATAGAAGGTATAGCAGATTATCATACAGATTTAAAAAATGGTGTAAAAATAACTATTACACTTAAAAAAGATGCAAATGCACAAGTTGTTTTAAACAATTTATATAAACATACACAATTTCAAACTAATTTCGGAATAATATTCTTAATGTTAGATAAAGGTGTTCCAAAAACACTAGGATTAAAAGATATTATTTCAAAATATATTGAATATCAAAAAGAAGTAATTATAAGAAGAACAAAATTTGACTTAGATAAAGCAGAAAAAAGAGTTCATATATTAGAAGGTTTAAAAATTGCACTCGATCATATTGATGAAGTAATTAAATTAATTAGAGGCTCTAAATCAGATGAAGAAGCAAAAGCTGGGTTAATGAGCAAATTTGGTTTAAGTGAAATTCAATCAGATGCAATTCTAGAAATGAAGTTAAGAAGATTAACAGGATTAGAAAGAGATAAAATTGAGAATGAATTAAATGATTTATTAGAAAAAATTAAAGATTTGAAAGCAATTTTAGCATCAGACGAACGAACTTTCGGTATAATTAAATCAGAATTATTAGAAATTAAAGATAAATATGCTGATGAAAGAAGAACAAGTATTGATATGACAGCTATTGATTATATAGAAGATGAATCATTAATACCTGTAGAAGATATAATTGTTACATTAACGAACAAAGGTTACATAAAAAGACTTACTACAGACACTTATAAAGTACAAAATAAAGGTGGTGTAGGAGTTAAAGGTATGTCTACTAATGAAGAAGATTTCGTTGAAAAGATGGTAACAGTTAAGACTCATGATTATATATTATTCTTCTCAAATAAAGGAAAAGTATATAAAATAAAGGGTTATGAGATACCTGAATTTAGTAGACAAGCAAAAGGATTACCAATAATTAACTTATTACCAATTGAAAAAGATGAAAAAATTAATTCAATATTAAGTATTTCTAAGGATGATAATAGTAATTATATTACATTTGTTACTAGAAAAGGATTAGTAAAGAGAACAAATATTGAAGAATTTGATTCAATTAGAAAAAGTGGTAAAATCGCAATTACATTAAAAGAAGACGATGAACTATTGTTCGTTACAAAAACTGATGGTAACAATGAAATAGTTATTGGTTCATCAAATGGAAGATTAGTTAGATTTAATGAAAATGAAATAAGAGTTATGGGTAGAACTGCAAGTGGTGTTAAAGGTATTGAAATACCAGAAGATGCTATTTGTGTAAGTGCTGAAAAGGTAGATCCAACAAGTGATATATTAATTATTACAGAAAATGGTTATGGAAAACGTACAAATATTGAAGAATATCGTTTAACTCATAGAGGTAGTAAAGGTGTTAAAGCATTAAATGTTACAGAAAAAAATGGTAATTTAGCTGCTGTTAAGAACGTAAATGATTATGAAGAGTTAATGATTATTACAAATAGCGGAATTATTATTAAAATACCTATGAATCAAGTATCTAAAATGAGTAGGGTAACACAAGGTGTTAGATTAATTAACTTAAAAGAAAATCAAAAAGTTACAACAATTGCTACTACAAAAGATGAAAATGATGAAGAAAATACTGAAGAAACTGTTGAATAATGGTTTCTTTTTATATTTTAGCGTACAAAAAGCGAACAAAATATTTCCCGGGAAATATTTTCAAACAAATTACAAACATATTTAACTAGTATAACAGACTTGACAAATATAGAAAAATATTATATATTTTAATTGCACAACGGAAATATTGGAACCAGGTCAGGATAGAAATATAGCAGCCTTAACATTCCCTTTTCGTGTGTGCATTTTTTTATACATTAATTTATGTAAGAAAAATACAACACGAATGTATGTACGTTTATTATGGAGAAGTTATGGAAATAAATAAAATTGAACAAGAATTATTAAAACTTATTACTAAAGCAAAAGATAAGAATGAAGTTCCTATCGCAGCATTAATAGTAAAAAATGATAAAATAATATCGAAATCTTATAATAAAGTTAATAAATCTAACAATATATTAGATCACGTTGAAATACTGGTTATAAAAAAGGCATCTAAAAAGCTTCATAATTGGAGATTAGATGATTGTGATTTATATGTTACATTAGAACCATGTTCAATGTGTAAAGAGGTTATAAGAAAATCAAGAATAAAAAATACTTATTATTTTATAAATCAGAATGAACATTTAACAGAAAAAGAACCTAATTTTATTAAAATAGAAGATAAAATAAATTTTTCTAATAAATTAACTCAATTTTTTAAAAATAAAAGATAATGTTTCACGTGAAACATTATCTTTTTATATTAATTTATATAATAAAATTTAAAAT
>ERZ773116.2675-NODE-2675-length-13896-cov-5.890470_pt1 | contig 13896 bp, 12 predicted proteins | sample MGYA00580563_ERZ773116 | MGnify/ENA primary metagenome ERZ773116 (study PRJEB29015, sample SAMEA2737864) | human gut metagenome | biome: human gut; feature: human-associated habitat; material: faeces | place: China | collected 2012 ... | reverse complement strand
TGGCGGCGAGTGGGCGGTGATCGGCCTGAGCCGTGCCGGACTTCTCAGTGATGAGGCGGCGCAGAGCTATGAGCAGGCGGCGGAGGACTATGTAAAACAGGCCGATTCAGGTCGGCTCGACCGCGCGAAGTCCACGGAAAACTCCCGCACCATCCTCGGCCTGACAGCGGCCGGATACAATGCCGCCGCTGTGGCGGGTGTTGATTTGACATCTGGACTGTCCGATATGAACTATCTCCGCATTCAGGGACTCAACGGTCCTATCTGGGCGTTGATCGCGCTGGACTGCCACGGCTATGACATTCCGCAATGTGCAGAGGGCGGGGAGCAGACCACCCGCGCGGGTCTGGTGGCGGAAATACTGACTTCCCAGTGCAGTGACGGAGGCTGGACGCTGGCGGGTGATACCGCCGATGTGGACATGACCGCCATGGCTCTGACGGCGCTGGCAGCTTATAAGGACGATGCTGAAGTCAAGGCCGCAGTTGACGCGGCGCTGGCATATCTGTCCGATGCCCAGCAGGAGGACGGCGGCTTCATGAGCTGGGGCACGGCCAACAGCGAGTCCTGTGCGCAGGTGATCGTAGCCCTGACGGCGCTGGGCATTGATTCCGCCGCGGATGCACGGTTTACCAAGGCAGGCGGTACGGCGATAGATGCGCTGTGTGCCTTTGCCTGTGAGGGCGGCGGCTTTCGCCACAGCGATGAACAAACAGAGCCGGATGGTATGGCCACTGAGCAGGGCTTCTACGCACTGGCCGCCTGCGACCGCTTCCGGCAGGGCCAGACACGCCTGTTCGACATGACGGATATTGAGGTGAAGTGATATGCGGCGATCCAAACCTCTGTGCACATTGCTTCTGGCACTGCTCCTGCTGACCTGTGCCGGAGGGAAAACCGGCACCTGTAGAGCCACAGGACAGCGATGTGGATACGAACAAGAAGTATACCTGCACCATATCCATCTCCTGCGAGACGATCCTGGGCAATATGGATAAGTGTGCTGAGAGCAAGAAAGCCCTCGTACCGGAGGACGGTATCATTCTCCCCGCCACAGAGGTAACGTTCAGCGATGGCGAAAGCGTCTACGACGTGCTGCAGCGTGTCTGCAAGGAGAATAAGATACACATGGAGTCCAGCTTCACGCCGGTGTATAACAGCGCCTATATCGAGGGTATTCACAATCTGTACGAGTTCGATGTAGGGAAGCTCTCCGGCTGGATGTACAACGTCAACGGCTGGTATCCCAACTACGGCTGCTCCCGCTACCAGGTGAAGGACGGCGACGTCGTGGAGTGGCGCTATACCTGTGACCTGGGAGAAGATCTCGGCAGTGGTATGGGAGGATAATGGAGGCACCAGGATATAGAAAACGCTGATATAGGAAGCGGAGTTCCCGGAACACATTGGCCTCTGGAGATATTCGAGAGGCCGCCTAACCATGCGACCAGACAACACAACAAAACGGACAAAAAGCCAAGGATGGCCCTTTGCGGCCATCCTTGGCTTTTTGTCCGCTTTTCATTATGCGGATACCAATTTCATTGCCGTGCCCCACCGTTTTCACCATTTGAGAAATCTTTAGGAGTTTTGATGAAACGGAGGTAAGAAAATGCACTTTGACCACAAATCATACGGAGCAAGAATCCGGCATCTGCGAATAAGAAGGGGGCTTACCCAAGAACAACTCGCAGAAAAACTGAATGTGTCTGGTACGTACATCGTGAAAATCGAAAGCAACCAAAGAACTGGTTCTGTTGAGTTTGCAGTGGAACTGGCAAGCTGTTTTGATATTTCACTGGACTATCTCTTGCTGGGTACAGAATGCACTGACAAGAAACGCCTCCTTCAAACCGTGATAGCATTCCTTTCTGAACTTGAGGCAGGCATTTGAAACCTGACAAAGAGGGTAAGAAACCTGCCATCTTGTCTCTGTTGCAGTGAGATTGCCCAAGGTACAATTACATCAAAGCCGCAGGTAGCGGCTGCTGTACCTTGAAAAACGCCACACGGTCATATCCGGCAACTGGATTACATCAGCAGATGAGCCTCCGTAAGAAAGAGGACAGCGATGCGGAGAACGCGCCATGACCACCTGCACGGGAAGCTCCCGTGTCAATGCAGGTCCCAAATCGGAAGGTGCCCAGCGATACCCGTTCATCCAAAAGCAGCCGCGGCAGGCTGCCTCGCCATGACCTCATCTGCCTACAATGGTACTTCTGCATAGCGACAGATACAAGCAATCGGTGCAGCTCGGAGAGATCCTCGGAGGGGTGAGATTCCCATGTGCGGTGCCCGCCGCAGACCAGTTGTCCGCCCAGCAGTCCGGGAAGTAGTGTCAAATAGGACTGGACAAACGACAGAAACGGCGTGGGCCGTTCCGGGAAACCGGGGCGGCCCTGCCACGACCTTTACCTGATGGCAGAAACGCGGGTGCTGCATTTTCTCTCCCCCTCACATACCTACTACCTATACCCCCATCACCCCTTTCCGCAGCGCCCGTGTTTGTGCCATCAGATATCAATACAATCGTAAGAGGAGGGATACTCATTAAAATTTCCGAAATCTCTTATACCATTGGCGATGACGGACGCCTTGTGATCCCGGCGGATGACTTGACCGAAATGGGGTTGACTGCCGGGCAAGACGTGCTTGTGGCGTATATCACCGATGATGACCTCGCAAACCGATACCATGAGTTCACAGTTTCAGCGGTATCTCTTTCTGAATTGGATACCACCCAGCAGATTGCCATACCGCAGCAGTTGCTGGAACAAGCAGGCATCGACTCGAACGCAGAGGTGCAGATCGCCTGCATTGACGGAGCTATCATCATTACAGGGGATACACCCCTAACCGAAGATGAATTGAGTGAGGTCATTGGCCGTCTACGGGCGGTCAATGACCTCACTGAACATTTCCCCGATGAATCGGATAGTGAAGAAGGAGGGACAAGCTAAAGAGCATCTCGTGATGTTAATGCTCGTTCTACTGTGTGTGAATCTGCGCTGACTTGAGCCATACTGACAGGAAATTTAGGGGCTATACAGACCCCAGTTTCCTCCCAATTGTCATTTAAAGTAGTAACGACCACGGGATGCTTGTCGCTTTGGATCGGCACCAGACTGTGCAGGCAAAGTCGGCCACTTTCCCACACATTAGGAACATCGGCATAACAAATCTGTTGATCCATGCATAGGCAGATTGCTGCTGCATAGGATAGTTGTTGTGCTGGAGGAGCCTCAATCATTGTAGATAGTAATTCTTGAATTACATTTAGCAGAACTGTTAGGTCTTGCTTTCTTACTTCATCAAACTGGCTCTTGACATAATCATTTATACCTGAATTCTCTGCTGTGGCTTTTGATAAAATCAACTGTACGCCGGATACGGAACACAGTATTTGAAAAGCCTTGGCCATTAGATTTATATAGCGTTGAGCAACAGTACACTGATTCATTTATATCACCTTCTTTTTCGACATAAGCATAACATGATCAACGATCAAAGTCAACAATCACTTCAATTTCGGTTCAATTTCAGGGGGCTGTATAAATTTTTAAGTTAACACTGATGCAAAACAGAGACTTGGTAGGCATGGAGCGTTTTTTGTGCTTGCACGACAAACTCCTTAAAAACCCTACGGATACAAAAATACCAAGGAGCCGAAACTATGTTCGCGTCACTTCTGACGTGCACACGGTTTCGGCCCCTTTTCTTATTCTGTTCAGTGTGTCTGTTGGGTGTGGCCCACCTCGTAAAACCCCTTCGTGGCAACGCCGGCTTCCCAATTTCTTTTCCCGCTTTCCACATTGTTTGGAGCTGTTTTAGCCAAAAATTTTCAAACTGACTATACGCGTTCCGTAACATATCTAAGAAGGATGGTGAGCGTAAAGGAGGTATGTGTTTTATGTCAGAATAATCGCCAACTTGTGGGAAGCCACATCGTGCCACTACTGGTCTATAAAAGAATTCGCAGCGTGCCCAACTCTCGCTTTCGCAGCATTGATAACATCGCGACAGTACTACCTGTAGTAGCCGAATGTGGTTACGCTACATTTCTGGCCTTAAGCGTGGACACACTACAATAATTGCTGCGCTTTTGACAAGGAAAATAATCGACACATGTATTTTCTTGAACAAAGCACGCGGAGGGTGTTGAATCGCTTGTATAACATTTTCCGGATAAACTGACACTGAATTCAATAAAACGGTGCAAAAATTCAACGAATCAAATGCGTTCGGATGCAATATGTCAGCCTTGGGAGAGCGTTCGGTTCGCATCCGAGAGGTCGAGGGTTCGAATCCCTTCAGGTCCACCAAAAATAAACCACCCGCAAGGGTGGCTTTATTTTTGGTGTGGGCCTAGGGATTCGAGGTTTATGCCCCGGAGGGGTAAATCCCTTCAGGTCCACCAAAAACCACCCCTTCGGGGTGGTTTTTCTTTTCGTCCCGGCAGTTTTGGCCCTGCCCACCTGCAGAGAAACGGCCAGCGGAAAAAAGATCGCGGCAGCGGCGCCATCATACCGGAGGGATTCTCCCGCCGGCTGAAGGAGTCTTGAAAAAGCAGAGGGGGCGAACCTACATGGGTTCGCCCCCTCTGATAAACGTATACTTCACGCGCGTTCCGGAACAGCAGAGATTCTTCGCAGCGGCAAAGCAGCATCGCTTATTTGATCAAGCTCATTTTTTCAGATATTGCTTTATCATTTCGCCCAGAATGGGGATACAGCGGGCAATGTCTTCCTCTCCCGTGGTGGAAAAGTTTAGCCGCATGGCATTCTTGCCACTTCCGTCGCAGCAGAAAAACTGACCGGGCACATAGGCAATGTTCTTTTGAAAGACGAAGTCAAACATCTCCAACGCATCTGTGCCTTCGGGCAGATCCACCCACATGAACAGACCGCCGCCGGGCAGGATGACCCGTGTACCCTCCGGGAAGCTGGCGCGGACAGCCTCCGCCATCACGTCTCTCCGACGGCGATACACATCGATCACCGTTTTCAGATGGCCGTCAAAATCGCAATCCTTCAGGTAGTGGTACACCTGACGCTGGGCAATGTTGTTCACCTGCAGGTCATCCCGCATTTTCAGATATACCAGCTTGGTAATGCTCTCATGATCGGCAATCAGCCAACCTATGCGAAGCCCCGGTGCAATGGTCTTGGAGGTTGACCCGGAATAGATGACCCGCCCATACGTATCAAAGCTCTTGATAGCCGGCATGACCTGTCCGTCAAAGGAGATCAGACTGTACGGACCATCCTCCACAACGAAGGTGTCGTACGTTTCTGCCAGCTCTACCAGCTTTTTGCGCCGTTCAACGGACATACAGCGCCCGGTGGGATTCTGGAAATCTGCAATGGTGTAGATGAAAGCCACCTTTTTATGCTGCTGCAGCACCTGCTCCAGCGCATCCATCTTCATACCGTCGTCATCCATGCCGACACCCACGATCTCCGCACCGTAGGAGCGGAAGGTGTCCAGCGCACCCGGGTAGGACGGGTTCTCCACGATGACCACGGATCCCGGCTCGATCATGCCCTTAGCGAGGTAAGCCAAGCCCTGCTGGGCGCCGCTGGTAATGAGGATATTTTTGTAGTCGATATTGTTGACCTGATAGCGCTTCATAAACTCCACCAGATACTGACGCAGGGGGTCGTAGCCGTCAGAGGCGGCATATTGGATCGCCTCGCCGCCCTCCTCGTCAAAAACCTGGTCGGTGATGCGGCGCAGATCCTCCAGCGGGAAAAACTCCTTGCTGGGCAGGCCGCCGGCAAAGGACACCACCTGAATACCGTCTTTTGCCTTGTCGCGGATCTTGGCCGTAATGCTTCGAATGGATGAGGGGGTCAGTGCATCCAGAAATTTACTGCTGATAACCATAACGGATACTCCTTACATATAAAGTGGAACGGTTTCGCGGGATCACTCGCCCACGCTGACATCCGCTTCCTTCCGGCCGTTGAACACATCCGCGTCAAACTCGCCCTCGGACTTGGCAACGATCACAGTGTCCACAGCGTCACCCAGCACATTCAGCACCGTCTTGAACATGTCGGGGAACTTGTCGATCGCCACAATGATGGCGATCGCCTCCAGCGGGAAGCCCACGGACTGCAGCACCACGGTCAGCGTGACCATGACCACGCCGGGCATACCGGGGGAGCCGATGGTGCCAAGGGTAGCGGCGATCACAATGGTAACGATCATGGGCCAGGTCAATTCAATGTTGTACAGCTGCGCCACGAACACGGCGGTCATGCCCTGCATGATGGCGCTGCCGTCCATGTTCAGCGTGGCGCCCAGAGGCAGGGTGAAGGACGCTACCTTCTCAGAAACGCCGATGCTGCGGCAGAACTCGATGGAATAAGGCAGGGTGGCGTTGGAGGAGGAGGTGGAGAAGGGCACCAGCGCGATACGGCTGTACTTCTTGAGGAAGCGGCCATAGCTCAGGCCGGTAAATATCTTCAGCATCAGACCGTAGACGATCAGGCCGAACAGGAAGAGCAGGAAAATCTCGGAGGCGCAGTACTTGGCCAGCGTCACAATGATCGTGAAGCCCAGGTTGGCAACGGTCTTAGCCATCAAAGCGCACACGCCATAGGGAGTCAGCTGCATGACGATATTGACGATCTTCAGCATGGTATTTGCCAGAGATTCGTTGAAGGCCTTCACCGCCGCAGCTTTTTCGCCGATAAGGCTCAGGGCGATGCCAAAGAACACGGCAAAGACCACAATGTGGATCATTTTACCCTTCGCAAAGGATTCTACAATATTCGTGGGGATAAAATCAAGGATAACGCTGGCAAACGAGGTGTTGACGTTCTCGTAGGTGTTGGACAGGTCAAAAGAGCCGAGATCTACGCCTACGCCGGGCTTGAGGATCATGCCGCCCAAAATACCGAAGGCGGAGGCGATCACCGTGGTAGCTACATAGATGATCAGGATCTTGCCGCCGATACGTCCCACCTGCTTGACATCGGTAGCGCTGGAGATGCCCATGACCAGAGATGCAAAAACAAAGGGAATGATGGTCATCTTGATCAGATTCAGATACCCATTGCCGACAATGTTCAGTATGGTATTGATGATGATGTCATCACGGACATAGCCGTTCGGGACAAAGCACAGGATCGCGCCCAGTGCCAGGCCAAGGATCATGCCGATGATGGATCTCTTTCCCAGAGTAGCGGCTTTTTTGCTTTCGAGGGTTGCCATAGTGATTCCTTCTTTCTTTTAGAATGGTTGTTTGGGGTAACGCGACTTTTGATTTTTGGGACGTGTTCACTGCTATTCTTGTGTGATCTCCTCCTTACTCGCCTTCTCTCCTGATATATTTCCATGCGTGCAGCAGGGTCTCTTCATCCCCGAATGCACCAGATTTTGTGACGACCGGTATCCCCCGGAGCGGACCGTCAGCCAACAGTCCGGCAGGGGTCCCGCTCTGCACCTCCTCTAAAAGCAGGAGCTGCGTGGTCTGCAAGCTGCGGCACACCGCCACAGCGGTGTCACCGCCAACTAAGATCAATCCATCATACAGCGTGTGATCGATACGCCCCAGCACCTCACCCAGCTTGGCTGCCAGGCTCTTGCCCACCTTCCGTGCGGCGACATCGTCATCCGCAAATCCAGTCTGGCTGCAAAACAGGCTGTCAAAGGCCAATATCGCACCGTCCTCCTGCCGCAGCAGCTCTGTCAGTCTCTGCGCAGCGCGGGAAATCTCCTCCGGAGCAGGCTCGTGCAGTAAGCGCGCTGAATCCAGCAAAACCTTGTGCAGTCCACAGACAGCCTCCAAGCGCCGGACCTGTGCCGCCGTCTCCTTCTTCTGGGAGCCGGTGACCACCAAAACACGCTTGGCAGCCTGTCGGCACGGTACATCGGGCGGCTCTCCTCTCACCGGCAGCGCCTCTGCCAGCGCCGCACTGCCGCAGTACACGGGAGGCGTATCCAGCGCCTGCCCGATCCCCGCCGCCAGCGACAGATCCTCCTCTGTCACGGCATCGATCAGGCACAGAAGCGGTGCTTCCCTCCGGACGAGGTCGGCAGCCAGACCGGCTCCTTCCGCCCGCAGGCGCGCCAGCGGGATGTGGCAGACCGCCATGTGCGCGCGCTCCCTGAACAGGGCCAGCAGGTCTTTCGCAGAACCATCCGGCAGACGGAGCACGCCGCCATCTACGGTGCGCCCCATCCTCGGGAAGCTGGGCGCCGCCAACGCGATCCGGCGGCCGGCAGCCTCCAGCGCAGCCTCCAGCTCCTCCACGGGATTTCCCCGCATAAGCGAGTCCACCTTCTTAAACAATGTATCCTGATCGCGCAGGACCACGCGCTGCATGACTTCCTGTGTGCGGTCCCTTGCCTCCTGCGGGCACAGCTCCCGGGAGCTTGCATTGACAGACAATGCAGTGCGCTCGCCCGGGCAGGGCAGCGCCTCCTTCGGCGGCTCCACCAGCACCGTGGTGGCAATACCGCGCTTTTGGAACTGAATTCCCGTATCGGTTGCGCCGGTCAGATCATCGGCAATGATGAAATACATACAGGCCCCTCACTTCACGGCGGATACGTTTTTTTTGGCATTTGCCATACGGATGGCGTAATCCATGGCATTTACAAGACTCAGTTCATTTGCAACTCCGGTTCCGGCGTGTCCAAAAGCGGTCCCATGGTCCACGCTGGCTCTGATAATGGGCAGGCCCAACGTTACATTCACGCCTGCCACCGCATCCCAGCGGCCCAGCTCCTTGTTGTATACGAAGCCCACGACCTTCAAAGGGATGTGCCCCTGATCGTGGTACATGCAGACCACGATGTCATACCAGCCGCCCAGCGCCTTGGAAAAGGCGGTGTCCGGCGGGAGGGGCCCCAGGGCCTGGATCCCCTCCGCCTTCGCCTGTTCGATAGCAGGAGCGATCTCCTCGATCTCCTCCCGCCCAAACATACCGTCCTCACCTGCGTGGGGGTTCAGACCGCATACGCCCACCCTGGGCGCCTCGATACCCAGCTCCAGACAGGCCTTGTGGGCGATACGGATGACATCCAGCACCCGCTCCTTTTTTACCAGATCACAGGCCTGCCGCAGAGATACATGGGTGGATACGTGTACCACCCGCAGGTCATCGTGTGCCAGCATCATGGTGTACTTATCCGTTCCGGTGTAATGGGCATAGATCTCGGTATGACCGTTGAAATGGTGTCCGGCAAGATTCATGGCCTCCTTGTTCAGCGCGTTCGTAACGGTAGCGTCCACCTCGCCCGCCATAGCCAGCTCGATGACCTTTTTCACGCACTGAAACGCGGCATTTCCACACATGGGATCCACCTTGCCATAGGAAAATCTGTCCCAGTCCACCAGCTCCAGATGCAGCACATCTATGGTACCGAATTCATATAGCCCCTGACTGGGTCTGTCCACCTGATGGAGCTTCAGCTCCGAGTGGTTCGTCACCCGCAGCGCATCGCGGATGCACTTGATATCGCCTATCACCAACGGCCGGCACCGCTGGTATACCGTGGCATCGGACAAAGCCCGGACGGTGATCTCCGGACCGCAGCCGGCGGGATCTCCCATGGTGATCCCCAAAATCGGACGATTCATATGGTTAACGCCTCCTTGTGATTCTTCTGCGTCCCTTACAGGACGCTTTGATAAATAGCCCGGATCTCCTCCAGCGTCAGTTCCTTGCGATTGTTGTCCAGCAGGCGCCGCTGCTGGCTGCCGGAGGTGACCAGAAAATCAATGTCGGACGGCTGCACGCCGTAGGGCTTGAGATCCGTGGGGATATCCGTGCGGCGGATAATATCCTCGATGGCCGCAATGACACGCAGAGATTTTTCCTCGGCGCTCTGCCCGTGGCATTCGGGGTACACCGCGTCGCACAGCTGCGCCAGTTCCTTTTCGCAGGCGGGACGGTTGCAGCGCATCACCGGTGCAAACAGGATCGCATTGGATACGCCGTGGGCAATATGGAATTTGCCGCCCAGAGGATAGCTCAGCGCATGTACGGCGGTGGTACCGCTGGCTGTAATGGCCACGCCTCCGTAAAACGCACCCAGCATCATAGCTGTCTTGGCTTCCATGTCGTCCGGATCTTCATAGGCGCGTACCAGATTTTCAAAAATCAGCTTGGCGCCGGTCAGGGCAAACATATTGCTGAAATCCGTGGCCTTCAGCGAGGTATAGCACTCCACTACATGGGCCAGCGCGTCTACACCGGTGGCGGCTACAATGGCTTTCGGCAAATGGCGGATCGTCAGCGGATCCAAAACCGCATAGTCCGGGATCATGGCATCGTTGACGATGCCCTTTTTCACACTCTCCTCCGGGATGGCTACAATGGCATTGCAGGTAGCCTCCGATCCGGTGCCGCAGGTGGTGGGCAGGAACACCGTCTTTACCTGCTTGCGTCCCTGCGTGGGGTCCTGCAGCAGATCTCGGACGGTATAGGGCGCGCCCTTGAGAATGGAACACAGCTTCGCTGTGTCCATTACACTGCCGCCGCCTATCGCCACGATCAGGTCGCACGCCATTGCCTCCAGCTGCCCGGCGATTTTCTCTACGTCCAAGTAGCTGGGCTCCCGCGGTATATCGTCCAGCACCTCATAGGAAACATCTGTCAGTTCACGCAGCAGCACGTCGCATACGCCGGACTGCCGCACGCCCTGATCGGTGAACACGACAACCTTTTTCGCGTTCTCCCGGCGAATGATCTCCGGAACAGTTTTCACACTGCCCTCCCCCAAGTGGGTACACGCAGGCAGCTTCAGACTAATCATATCTCCGCACCTCCTTGTCAGCGTTTGTAGGCCGCATAGTATCGGTCAATGGTATCCAGAATGGCGTTGTCTGTCTCCTCGCTCACCATTCCGAAGGGCTTGCGGCACGGGCCCAGAGGCTGCCCGATCAGGTTGGCCGCCCGCTTAACGATAGAGTTGGGGTTGCCATACTTGAAGCAGTCACGGATGGGCTGAATCCCCTGCTGGGCAGCTTCAGCGGCAGCCATGTCACCCTTCTTCCAATTCTGGTAGATACTCACCATCATTTCCGGCAGAATATTGGCAACTGCGGTAATTCCGCCCTTACCTCCATTCTGCAGCGTTTTCAGGATCAGCGCATCGTTGCCGGAAAGGACGGAGAAGTGCTCCGGATCTGTGCCGTGTATGTATGCCAGAATGTTTTCAAACTTTCCGCTGGAATCTTTCACGCCCCGGATATTGGAAAAGTCCTTCGCCAGCCGGGATACCGTCTCCGGCTCAATGGCACAGCCGGTGCGCATGGGGATGTTGTACATCACGATGGGCAGCTTCACCGCGGCGGCAATATCCGCATAGTGGCGGTACAGCTCCTCCTGGCTCAGCGCCGCGAAATACGGGGTGATAATGGACAGCACATCTACGCCGATCTCCTGCGCCGCCAGCGACAGGTCAATGGTGTCCTGCGTACCCACACAGCCGGCCCCCGCATAGACGGGCACCCGCCCCCGCGCCTCATCCACGCAGATGCGCATGACCCGCTTTTTCTCCTCCGTACTGAGGATATAGAACTCTCCATTGGTACCCAGGCAGAAGATGCCGTCAACACCGGCCCGAATATGCCGGTTCACCTGATTGCGGATTTCGGACTCATTGATGCTGCCATCCTCATACATGGCGGTAGCCATGGCGGCAATGATACCTTTGATCTCCATATGTACCTCCCTCGGGGTCTGCGCCCCGTATTTTTTTACTTTCTGTCCCTTTTTTATCATAGAGATTTTATCAAATCAATGGTAAAACCAAAAAAGTAAGTTTCATATTGCAGCACTTTTATAATTGATGTAAAATAAAACCTGTAATATGAAAAATGTGTTTCAAAATAAGACAGGTGGTGAATCGCATGATCCCGTGCAGGATTCTGGTCATAGCGCCCTATGAAAGCATGAAGAATATTCTGCTGCTTATCTGCAAGGACAGACCGGAGGTCCGTCTGACAGTGATGGTCGGCGACCTCGGTGAGGGAGCGCGGCTGGTGCAGGAGATCGACGAGGAGGAGTTTGATATCGTCATCTCCCGCGGCGGCACAGCGGAGGTGCTGCGGTCCGTTGTTTCCATCCCGGTGGTGGAGATCCAGCTATCCAGCTATGATGTACTGTCCGCCTTAAAGCTGGCGGAAAACTACACCGGCCGTTATGCTCTGGTCGCCTATCCCAACATTGCCCGCATGGCGACACTTCTGTGCAGCGCGCTGCAATATGATGTGCCAATTTATCCGATCGCGCAGGGAGATACGCTGGAAAAGACGGTAGATGAGCTAATTCAGCGGGACGTCACCCTGATCATAGGCGATATGGTGACGACGCAGTATGCCAAGCAGCATTCGCTGGACGCTATTCTGATCACCTCCGGCGTAGAAAGTCTGGAAAACTCGATCCGTCAAGCGCTGCAGCTGCATCAGCTAATGACCGCAGTCCGTGTCCGGGACGCACTGCTGGAGCGTCAAGCCCGTCAGCACCAATGGGAACTGGCTGTTCTGCAGGAGGATCAAACGGTATTTTGGGAAAGCCCCTCTCTTGCCCGAAAGCCCCGGCTGCGCAAAATGATGCAGAAAATCGCCGCACATGCGGACGCCGCAGAGGGCGGTGTGCAGATCCGACGGATTCAGGAACAGCCGTGGAAGATTTCCTGTCAGCGAGTATTTCTGGAGGGCTCCCCCTATTTCTTTCTGCAGGCCGAGCCTCTGCCGGAGGACATGACCCGCAGCGATGTCGTGAGCTTTTTTAGCTGCGAAGATATTTCGCCGCAGTATTTCAAAAAGTACATCAACTCCGCCCTTCACCAAAATCTCCAGCGCTATGCGGCTTCCCATTCTCCTGTGCTGATCCTTGGCGAGATCAGCACGCACAAGGATCGGGCCGCCAACGTTCTATATACCAACGGGCTGCATCGTGACCACCCTCTTTGCGTGGTGGATTGCGACCGGGCGGACAGCAGATTCTGGCAGAGCTTTGTCACGCGAACGGACTCCCCGCTATACGATACCGGCTGCACCTTCTATTTTAAGAACAGCAACTGCCTCACCGGGGAGCAGGCGGATTCGCTGGCTCGGCATATTCTATCGGGAAGGAACAACCGTTTTCTGTTTTCGGTCGTCACAGACACTCCTCAGGCGGAGGACTGTCCCATCTGTCGGGTCCTGCGCCAGCAGTGCTCCTGTCTGACGCTGCGGATGCCTCCTCTGCGGGAACGCGTCTTTGAGATCCCTGCCCTGTGCAGTCTGTACCTCAACGAGTTTAATGCCGAAAGCGCCCATCAAGTCATCGGTTTTGTGCCGGAGGCGATGGAGCTTCTGCAAAGCTATCCGTGGCCCGGAAATATGGACCAGCTGAAACGAGTCATACGACAACTGACGCTGACAGCGGAACGGTCCTATATTTCCGCCGAAAGTGTCCGCCAGCAATTGCTGTTAGAGTCTCCTCAGCCCATGTCCGAGGCCCCGGTGTTTGACACAAATCGTACTCTGGAGGAGATGACCCGTGAACTGGTAGAGATCGCCCTGCGCCGAGTCCACGGCAATCAAAGTCAGGCGGCGGTCCAACTTGGCGTGAGCCGCTCTACTCTGTGGCGGATGCTGCACAAGGAAAAGTAAATGTCCGTCTCGCTGTAAGCTGCGGCAGCTTCGGGATGAGCTGCTGTGCGGTGTCTTTGGTGCAAGGGAGATCGACCAGCTTTTGGGCAGGCGAAAGGGGCTGCGCCTTGCTGCATGTACCCCTTTTCTTTCGAGGACTTGCCTGCACACAGCGCAAAAGGCAGGCACCCTTTGGGTGCCTGCCTTTCCTGTTTCCTGCTGCGCCTTTCTCAGGGCATCGCCGGCTCGGAGGCCAGGCGCACAGTGAAGTCCTGCGCCGCTGCGCCCTCCGGCAG